>Ga0116181_1000929_pt1 | contig 26222 bp, 19 predicted proteins | sample AD_UKC075_MetaG_FD_89752 | JGI IMG/M metagenome (GOLD analysis project Ga0116181, IMG submission 89752) | Active sludge microbial communities of municipal wastewater-treating anaerobic digesters from USA - AD_UKC075_MetaG | ecosystem: Engineered > Bioreactor > Anaerobic > Digestate | place: USA... | reverse complement strand
AACAGTTCCGCGTTCCCGGAGCCATTTGTGCGGTTGTACGGTGCGGTTTGCCGCGGTGATCTTGATGAAGGCAGGCGCATGCAAAGATGTATCGACGAACTAAGGGCCATTACCCGCGACGGCAGGTACCTGGCCATCTTCAAAGAAGCTCTGGCTCTGCGTGGGTTGGCGGTTGGCGCTGTTAGGGGCGCATTGCGTGGTTTGACCGCGGATGAGCTTGAGAAGTTCAGGGAAGAGATTCGCGAGTGGGCTCTGCGCTGGCAGATTGATATAGGCTGGCTTGATGCAAGATAACTCTATGATTTACTAACCTTGACGCTTACTAAATTATTAGATAGCATTGAAGTAGTACAAAGTGAACAGACGATTGCTTATGCAGTCAAACAGAAGGATGGAAGTTCCGTGAAAAAACCGCTGCTCAGCTTGGTGAATCTGAATAAATACTTTGGTGATTTCCATGTGCTAAGGGACATTTCTTTTGATATTGAGAAAGGAGAATTTCTCACTCTCTTAGGCCCTTCTGGCTGCGGCAAGACCACACTGCTTCGGTGTATTTCCGGGTTGGAAAGCATTGATTCCGGAGACATCCTGCTCAACGGCGAGTCGATCAAGGACCTGGCGCCGAACAGACGGAATGTGAACACAGTGTTCCAGAATTACGCGTTGTTTCCCCATCTCAATGTCTACGACAACATCTGCTACGGCCCCCGGGTGAAAAGGACACTCACAGAAGAACAGCTTAAGGAAAAGGTGCGGGAGGCCCTGGATTTGGTGCAGATGTCAGGATACGAAAACCGGATGCCGCACCAGCTGTCCGGCGGGCAGCGGCAGCGGATCGCCATTGCCAGAGCGTTGATCAATCAGCCGGACATCCTGCTGCTGGACGAGCCGTTGGGGGCATTGGACTTGAGACTGCGGAAACATATGCAGGCAGAACTGCTGCAGCTGCAGAAAGTGACCGGCACCACCTTCGTTTATGTGACCCATGATCAGGATGAGGCTTTGAACATGTCCGACCGTATTGTGGTGATCAATCAGGGTGAAGTGCAGCAGCTCGGAACGCCCCTGGACATTTACAATAATCCGAAAAATCTCTTTGTGGCAGAGTTTATTGGGGATCGGAACATCTTGGAGGTGGATGTCCTTGAGTGGGCGGAAGGCTCTGCGAAAGTAGGGCTGGGCAGCCAGGTGGTGCAAATAGGTAACGGCCGGCACCAGCTGTACGCCGGCGAGCGGGCGGTATTGGCTGTTCACAAGGATAAGATGCGTATTTCCTGCACCCCTGTTCCCAATGCCCTGGTGACCGAAGCGTTGTCAATCCATTACGCCGGCTCGCAGATTCGAATTGAGCTGGCGGTTGTGCACGAGACAGAGGCTGGCCGGGAGAGAATCACTGTGATCTTGTACCAGCAAGGCGATTGTGAGTGCCGACCCGGGGACACCGTGTGGGTATCTTGGGACGCTGACGGCGCTGTGCTGCTGCCGCTGGAACCCGGCTGGCAAGGGAGAGTGCTGGTATGAAAGCTTTAAGGCAAAACGCACTCGCCATTCCTATTTTGATTTGGTTTGGGCTGCTGGTAGGCATCCCCTTGGTCTATGTCGTGGTGGTCAGTTTTTTGTCCAGGGATGATCTGGGGAACATTGTCTGGCAATTTACACTGGACAACTACCGCAGGATCCTCGACCCGGTTTATCTGCGGGTTTTTGTCAACTCATTCATGTTGGCTTTTCTAACCGGACTGGTCACTTTGCTGATCGGCTATCCGGTTGCCTATATCACTTCCAAGTTGGATCCAAAACGGCGCAGTTTGGCTATTGGCTTGATCATCCTTCCGTTCTGGATCTCCAGCTTGCTGAGGACCTACGGCTGGGTGATTCTGCTGGGCAATTGGGGGATCATCAACAATGTCTTGATGGCGCTTGGTTTGGTTGATCAGCCGCTGCAGATGATGTACCGATTCGGAACAACGCTTGTGGGCACAGCGTATATGCTGATTCCCTTCATGATCATAGCTGTTTACAATTCCGTGGACAAGCTGGACAAGTCGCTGCTGGAAGCTTCTTACGATTTGGGGGCAAGCAAACGGCAGACATTCCTCAGAGTGGTCCTGCCGTTAACGATCCCTGGAATTGCCGGTGGGTTTACGCTGGTCTTTATACCCGCCCTCGGCTTGTACTTCATCTCTGATCTGCTGGGCGGCGGGCAGACGGTCTTCTTGGGCAATCTGATCCACACTTTGGTCAACAGAGGCCGGAACAGGCCGCTTGCGGCAGCGTTCTCGGTAGGCATGATTGTGATGGTGATTCTGGTAGTTTCCATCTACAGCCGATTGACAAAGAACCAGAAGGAGGGGCTGCTTTTGTGACAAAGGCCAACCGGTGGCAGACAATTTATCTGGCAGTGTTCTTTGTCATCCTGTACCTGCCGGTGTTGAGCGTGATTCTCTATTCTTTCAACGCCAATCCTTCGACAGCCAAGTGGACCGGTTTAACGCTGGACTGGTATCGGGAGCTGTTTGATGATCTTAAAAAACACGCAACCGGCGAGGCACTCGTCGTCAGCATTCAAGTGGCAGTCCTCACTGCCGCGCTTTCCGCTGTGTTAGGCACGGCCGCCGCGATCGTTTCCCAATCTCTTTCAGAAAGAATGAAAAAGGCGGTGCAGTGGGTGATGCTGCTGCCGCTTCTGGTTCCCGAAGTCGCCCTTGGCGTGTCGCTGTTAATGTTCTTCAATGCTTTGAGGCTTCCTTTTGGGCACTTGACGCTGGTTTTGTCCCATTCACTGTTTTGTGTGCCGTATGTGTATGTGATGGTGCGCCTGCGGCTTGCGGAAATAGATCGGGAAGTGATTGAGTCGGCGCGTGATCTGGGCGCGACCAGGTGGCAAGCAGTCAGGACCATTATTTTGCCGCTGGTGATGCCTTCGATTATCACAGCGTCGCTATTGGCTATTGCCATGTCTTTGGACGATGTTGTAATCTCAACCTATATGTCCGGGCCGCGGACGACCACGCTTCCCGTGCACATTTTCTCCATGATGCGGGTGGGAGTGACGCCGAAGGTCAATGCCCTTTGCACTTTGATTTTGCTCGGCACTTTCTTGATTATCGGTTTAAACCAGGTTGTGAGTATGAAAAGTAAAACAAGGGGGTTGTCTAATTGAAGAGATCCAACTATATCACGATGGGGGTTTTGCTCATTGCTATCTTGGCCTTTGTCTGGATGACTAGCACTAAGGATAAGGGCGAGGAGATCAATTTGATGACCTGGGGTGGCGATTTCATTCCCAGGGTGATAATTGACGAGTTTACCGAGGAAACGGGCATCAAGGTAAATTACAAAGAAGTGACCTCCAACGAGGATATGCAGTCGCTGTTGGAGGCCAATCCGGATCAGTACGATTTGGCGGTAGTCACAGATTATATGGTGGACATTCTGCGGCAAAACGGCATGCTGGAGAAGCTGGACAAGTCAAAGATGCCCAATGTCCAGAACATCAATCCGGTTTACCAAGGGAACTACTATGACCCGAACGACGAATACTCCATCCCGTATGCGGTTTCCACCTCGTTTTTGCTTGTGAACCCGGAGGCGGTGGCCGCGCTTGGCGCACGTCCGATTACCAGCTACAAGGATCTTTGGCAGCCGGAGCTAAAAAACAAAATCGTGCTCATCGATTGGTCGGTGGAGATTATTGGGCTGGTGTTGAAGTCGTTGGGTTATGAGTACAACGAGACGGATCCGGTAAAAGTGGCGCAGGCTAAGGAGAAGCTGTTCGAGCTGAAGCCTAACATTGTCCGGTTTGAAACCAACACGCCCGAGGACTCGCTGGTTAACGGTGAAGCTGTGGTAGGTTTCATGTATTCGAACCAGGCGGTGAAGGGGCAGACGGCCAATCCGAAACTGCAGCCAGTGTTTCCCGAAGAAGGATTCCCGATCTATATCGATTCCTGGGTGATGTCCAAGCAGGCGCCGCATAAAGATGCCGCTTACAAGTTCCTGAATTTCATCCTGCAGCCCGAAATCGCGGCCCGCATTGCGGAGATGACCAAATTCACGAGCCCCAACAAGGCGGCGGAGCAGCATTTGTCTGATGAGTTCAGGAACAACCCGATGCTGAACCTGCCGGATGATGCTGCACGGCGGACCAGTTTTTACATCGGCGTGGAAAAGGTTCTGGAGGAGTACGAGCATATCTATTCCGAGTTCAAGCTGAGATAAGTGCGTGGGGGTGGTGCAGGGGACGACAGCCTGTGCCGCCCCCTTTGCCACTTTTTATTAAAAAAGATAGCTGTCATAATCCCCAATGGGTCGATAGCCGATCTTTTGGTAGATGCTGTTGGAAATGGGGTTTGCCAAGTCTGCGAAGAGAGTGCAGAACTTATATCCTGAATCCAACAGATGCTGGCTGAGTGCGGCTACGCAGCTTGTGGCGTAACCGCGGCGCCGCAGTTCCTTCGGGGTGTATACTAGGTTGACGGCGATGCCGCTGCGGGTCTTCCTGCCTGCGGCAGCCATAGAAGCAATCTCGTCGTGGAGCTCCCACAAATACAGAGCTTGATTGGCGATCATTCGTTTTGCCATTGCGGCGCAGGTTTCGGGATCTGATTCGCCAAATCCCGCATCTCTTTGGAACTGCGCCACTGCTTCGATCACAAACTCAAGATCTTTTTCTTCCGCAGTCCGAAGCCTGCCTTCACCAATGACTTCACGGTTTACTTCCCGCAGCTCATAGACGCGCATGTGCATCTCGAGTTTGACCGGGGAACCGGTCTGGTGAGCCCATAGATCGGCGAACAGCCGAGCCAACTTGGCAGGCCCGATCACGCCTGATATGCTGACGTTGTTGTCCAAAACGCCCTGAATTAGACACCTCAAAGGCTCGGCGGAAACTTCCCGCGGGCTGTAGACAATCAGTTTTTCAGGGGGAGTCATAAGGGCAGCCAGTGCCAAGCCATCTTCATCCCGGATGGTGAAACAGACAGCATCTGGGCAGAGACTGGCGTCTTGCTGCAGCCGCAGGGCAATTCCCAGCATCAGATTGTTGATGGCCTCGTCTTTTTCGAGATGGAGCAGCGTTTCTTCCATGAACGTCTCAATTCGGCGGTGCTGCACAAACTGCACGGTCATCCCTCCGTTCTGCCTTCATTGGTTTTCCTATAGTTCATCTTGATTTGACTCGAATCCTGCTTAATTGGTACAGTGTCTAAAGGCTTTGTTTGCAGGCTTTTTTCAATAGATGGTGAATTTAGAACGCAGGAGATTGAAGGCTAAGGGCATGACAAGAACGGCGAGAGCGTGTGCAATACTAAATCCAGCTATTGTTTTATAGGAGGCAAATCCAATGATTGAGCGAAAAAAACTGGTCACAAGGCATAACCCACAAATCCATGAATTTGACCCTTTGTCGCCGCTGACGGTTGGCAACGGTGAGTTTGCGTTCACCGTGGATGCAACCGGTTTGCAGACGTTTCCGGAATTGCACAACATGGGAATGCCGCTGTGCACGATGTCGAACTGGGGTTGGCACAGCTACGCCACTCCCGATCATCTCATCGGCCGACAGCTTAAGCCCGCCATGTATGACACTTACGGTCGCCAAGTGGGGTATTACTCAAGCCCGGAAGGACAGGAAGAGCTGTTTGATTGGCTGAGGATCAATCCGCACCGTTTTCATCTGGGGCAAATCGGACTCGATATTAGTCTCGCGGACGGAAACCGGGCACAGCCGGGCGATCTCCACAGTATTGAGCAGACTCTGGATCTGTGGAACGGCACGATTTTCAGCCGCTTTGAGGTGGAAGGAGCGCCGGTGCGGGTAGCCACTGCCTGCCACCCCAGGCAGGACATGGTTCTGGTTTCGGTGGTTTCACCTCTGGTTGACGCTGGTAGGCTGCAGATCAAAGTAGCTTTTCCTTATGCTTCTCATCAGACGGGTGCTGCTGATTGGAAACAGCCGGACAAGCACAAGACACTGACGATCCATTCTAACGGCAAGTCAATCCAGTGGGTCAGAATCCTTGACGATACAGTCTATTACTGTACTCTTCAATCCCAACATAGAATGTTGGTGTCAAAACTTGATCAGCACACCTACACCATCACAGCCATGGATCCGGGGGCTCCGATTGAGTTTGTCTGCCTGTTCTCACCACAGCAGCCTCGGCAGTTTCTGCCGGAGTACCGCGAGGGCATGGAGGCTGTAAAAACATACTGGAACCAGTTCTGGCAGAGCGGCGGAGCCGTTGAGATGGCTCACAGCAGGGATATAAGGGCCAAAGAGCTTGAGCGGCGGGTGGTGCTGTCGCAATACTTGACCGCCATTCAGTGCTCAGGTGTGCTGCCGCCTCAGGAGACAGGCTTGACCTGCAACAGTTGGTACGGCAAGGCTCATTTGGAAATGCATTGGTGGCATGCTGCCCACTTTGCGCTGTGGAGCAGGCCGGAGATGCTGGCCAACAGCCTTTGGTGGTATGAATACATCATGCCGAGGGCAAGAAAACACGCTGCTTTCCAAGGGTACCCTGGTGTGCGCTGGCCAAAAATGATCGGGCCTAAGGGAATTGATACACCGTCAAAGGTCGCGACGCTTTTGATCTGGCAGCAGCCTCATCCTATTGCCTACGCGGAGCTGCTGTACCGCGAAGCGCACAGCGGTGGGCCAAGCGCAGGCCCGAGCGACAAAACAAGCCGCCAGGTGCTGGAGCGTTACCGGGACATTGTTATGGAAAGTGCTGAATTCATGGCAGGTTTTGCTCATTATGACGCCGGCAGCGACCGATATGTCCTGGGCCCGCCGGTGATTCCGGCTCAGGAATGCCACCGGGCGGTGGAAACGCTGAACCCCACATATGAGCTGGAGTATTGGCTGTTTGGCTTGAAAACAGCTCAAGAGTGGCGGAAGCGGTTGGGTTTGGAGCCAAATCCACATTGGGAGGATATAATCGAGAAGTTGGCACCTCTGCCGCACAAGAACGGCGTTTATCTGGCCCACGAGAACTGCCCTGATACTTTTGCCAAGTACAATTACGATCACCCGTCGATGCTGTGCGCTTGTGGTGTGCTCCCGGGCGAGCGGGCCGACTATGAATTTATGCGGAACACGATCAAGACCGTCTTTGAGACATGGAACTGGGATCGAGCCTGGGGTTGGGATTTCCCGGTTGTTGCCATGAGCGCTGCCAGAGTCGGTGAGCCTGAACTGGCTGTTGAAGCGTTTTTCGTTGACACTGTCAAGAACACATGGCTGCCCAATGGGCATAACTACCAGCGCCCAAACCTGCCGTTGTATTTGCCTGGAAATGGCGGGCTCTTGCTGGCAGTGGCCATGATGGCTGCGGGATGGGACGGCTGCCCGCCTGTGCAGGCGCCTGGGTTCCCGCAGGACGGGTCTTGGGAGGTTGCGGTGGAGGGTATCCACAGATATTGGTAGAAACCAGGAAAAAGGCTTGAAGCGAACCGTCCCACAACAAGCAAGAAGGGGGAATTCTTGTGAGGAAAATCGCGGTTGTTAGTTTTCAAGGTGAGATGTCTTGTTTTGTCCATGCTCTTCTTAACGTCTGGAACTACCATCAGCGCGGCTATGACACTGTTTTGATCATCGAAGGAGCTTCTACAAAACTTTTGGGTAGTATCGTCCAATCACCCAAAGCGGAATTGTGGGAAAGCATCAAAAAAGCGGGTTTGATCAAGTCAGTCTGCAAAGCATGTTCTGCCCAAATGGGCATGCTCAACGAGGCGGAAAGACAGGGATTGCCCATTGACGCTGCTTTGTCGGGACACTCGGATCTGGAACGGTTTACAAAAGATGGCTACAGCATTATCCTGTTCTAAATCCGCAGCAGCTAATCCACTGCTGATAAACACAAGGAGGTATTGCCGTGCAGAGCAAATATGAGGCATTTTGGGGCCGGGTGAAAGATTTCTTCAGCTTTAAGCTGCTTCTGGGGAGGAAGTATGGGGAGATCATTTATTTCATCGGCTTCGCGCTGATCACGGTATACGGTATCCGGACGCTGGTGCTCGTAGTCAATCAATTCCGGTATCTAGACGGTTTACATCCCCTGATCACCAGAGGCAAACTGATCGGCGCAGTGCTGCTCCAGATTCCAATTGCTCATCTGATGTGGCGTTTGTTGTTCGAAGCATATATCGGGATCATTAGAACTTACGATTTGGTCGAATCAATCAGCAGCAGGCCGCAGGGCCCGGGCAGTTCTTCCGGGATCAGCGAATAAGGTGTTCTGGTAAACATCGACAGCTCTTTGGGGAAACCTGAAGAGCTGTTTTTTTTGTGGGGATGTCACACCCCCTGTCACACTCTATCACTCTTTGCACATCCATGGTATCATTAATCATGAGGCAAACAATGAAAAGGACTGACGTCGTTCATGAACAAAAGTGTGAAAAAGCTTGTAATAGGCATTTTGGCTCATGTGGACGCCGGAAAAACCACACTGTCCGAAGCTATGCTCTATTTAAGCGGCAGGATCCGCAGCCTCGGCAGAGTTGATGATAGAAATGCATATCTGGACACCCATGAACTGGAAAGGCTGAGAAGAATCACCATCTTTTCCAAGCAGGCTGTGTTTGAATACGCCGGTATCCAGGTGACTCTTCTCGACACGCCGGGCCACGTGGATTTTGCCGCAGAGATGGAACGGACCCTTCATGCCTTGGATTATGCCATTTTGGTCATCAGCGGCGCCGACGGCGTACAAGGCCATTCTCGAACCCTTTGGAAACTGCTCGAACGCTACCGGATACCGGTTTTCATTTTCATAAACAAGATGGATCAAGCTGGGACTGACCGGGGCCAAGTTCTGGCTCAGCTGAAAAAAGAGCTGGCGGCAGAGTGCATTGCCTTTGATGAACCGGAGAGCCCACGCTTTTTTGAGCAGTTGGCCGAATGCGACGAGGTTTTGCTGGAGACATACTTGGAAACAGGCAAGATAGATCTCGATGCCGACCTTGTCCATATTCAGCGAGCCATCAATACACGGAAGGTTTTTCCTTGCTATTTTGGTTCAGCTTTGAAGCTGCAGGGGGTAGACAGTTTTTTGCAGGGGCTTGCCAGATACTCGGAGCAGCCGGTTTACCCTGCAGAGTTCGGAGCGAGGGTGTTCAAAATTTCCCGTGATGATCAAGGCAACCGCCTGACCCATCTGAAGATCACCGGCGGCAGCCTCAAGGTCAAGGATCAGCTTACCAACGGCGATTGGTTGGAAAAGGTCAATCAGATCCGAGTTTACTCCGGGGAGAGATTCGAACTTGTAAGCGAGATTGAGGCCGGGTCAGTATGTGCTGTGACCGGGCTCAGCCAGGCAAGGCCGGGTGAAGGGCTGGGCTGGGAAAAAGGCCATCGGATGCCAATTCTGGAGCCGGTGTTATCTTATCAGGTGCGCCTGCCCGAAGGGTGTGAGGCCGCAACGTTCCTGCCTAAACTGAGAATCTTGGAAGATGAGATTCCTGAGCTGAGCATTGTCTGGGATGAACAGCTCCAAGAGATTCAAGTCCGGATCATGGGCGATGTGCAGGTTGAGATTGTCCAAAGATTGATTCAAAAACGTTTTGGCGTCGATGTTCAGTTCGACACCGGCAAGATCCTGTACAAAGAAACCATTGCCAATACGGTGGAAGGAGTCGGCCATTTTGAGCCGCTGGGCCATTACGCTGAAGTGCACTTGCTGCTGGAACCAGGCGATCCCGGCTCCGGTTTGCAGTTTGAGTCGGTATGCCCTGAAGAAGTGCTGGCTAAGAACTGGCAGCGCCTGGTATTGACGCATTTGGAGGAAAAGACGCATGTAGGGGTGCTGACAGGATCGCCGATTACGGATATGAGAATAACTTTGGTATCAGGTCGGGCGCATCTCAGCCACACCGAAGGTGGAGACTTCCGGGAAGCCACATACCGGGCGGTACGGCAAGGCCTGAAGCAAGCCCGGTCGGTACTGTTGGAGCCGTTCTATTCGTTTCAGCTGGAAGTGCCGGAGCAGATGATCGGCAGAGCCATGACTGATATCAGCAATATGAAGGGAGACTGCGCCATTGCCGAGACCAGAGGTGGGATGGTGGTTTTGGTAGGCACCGCCCCTGTTGTGAATATGCGGAATTATCATCGCGAAGTGACGGCATACACCAGAGGAAGAGGAACGCTGTTTTGCTTCCCGGCGGGTTACCGGCCCTGCCACAATGCGGAAGAGGTGATCGCCGACATTGGGTATGACTCGGAAAGGGACGTGGAGAACCCCACCGGATCCATTTTTTGCTCTCAGGGCGCTGGTTTCTATGTCAACTGGGATAAGGTGAAAGATTATATGCATTTGGAAAGCTGGCTGAAGCAGCAGCCAGTGTCGGATCCCGGTGAACCTGGAAAGGACAGTGCGGCATCAAGAATCCCCGGCGGAAGCGCGGACGATCCGAATGATTGGGAAAACGATTTTAACTACAAATACTTCGAGCAGGCCGTATTTGCCAACAAAGGCAAGAAGCGCTCCTGGAACCGCCGGGAGCTCGGAATGCAGGGCGATTTTCCGGACAAACGCCGTCCCAGCCAGCCACCGGAGCCTAGAAAAGAAAGGGCAGGCCAGCCAAGAGAGGTGTATTTGCTTGTAGACGGGTATAACATCATCCACGCTTGGCCGGACCTGCAGAAACTTGCTGAAGACAGCCTGGAAACAGCCCGTACCAAACTCTTGGACCAACTGTGCAGCTATCAGGCAGTAAAAAACTGGCGTGTGATGGTTGTTTTCGACGCTTACCGTGTGCCGGGGCACCGAGAGAGCATCAGTGATTATCACAATATCAAGGTTGTTTTCACAAAAGAGGCCCAAACAGCTGATCAGTTTATTGAACGCTTTGCCAATGAACACCAGGAGAAGTTCAGGATCGTTGTCGCAACATCCGACAGTCTGGAGCAAATCATCACATTAGGAGCAGGAGCTGTGCTTCTATCGGCGCAGGATCTCTTAAATGATCTGGAACATGTCAGACAGCAAACAGCGGAAGCCGGCCGGAACGTACCTCAGCGCAGTTTCCTTGGCGACTCCATCGACGCGGAAACACGGGCGCAAATTGAATCGCTGCAGGATGAGTAGGTGGAGGTGTGACAGGGGACGGTGACCTGTCACGCTGGCGTGACAGGTCACCGTCCCCTGTCACACCCTGTCACACCCTCATTCACGAAAATTGACTTCGGTCAATTTTTTTATTTCCAAAACGTGTTAGACTACAGATGAAGAGGTTACGGAAGCAGGTGATGACATGCAGCGGTGGATCCTGAGGAGCAAAAACAAAATCGTCGCGCTGAACGGCGTCTTGATTGCCGCGGCTTTTGCCGGCAAGTGGCTTGTTGACAGCCATACTATGTTTCACTGGGGCTTGGCGCTTGCCGCTGTGTTTGGAGCGGCACCCATCGCCATTCAAGCATATCAGGCCTTGAGAGTCAAAGTGGTAAGCATAGACCTTCTCGTCACCATCGCCGTGACCGGTGCGTTTGTCATTCGGAATTTTGAAGAAGCGGCCATTGTCACTTTCCTGTTTTTGTTTGGAGCATTCTTGGAGCAGCGGACGCTAAACAAAACCCGTTCAGCCATCAAAGAGCTTGTGGAAATGGCGCCTGAGACAGCCGTAAAGCAAATTGGCGACGGCCAATTCGTCGAAGTGAGCGTGGACGAGGTTGATGTCGGCGATGTGCTTTTGGTAAAGACCGGAGCCAAAGTGCCTGTCGACGGACAAGTCATGTCTGGCGAAGGAAGTGTCAATGAAGCCAGCATCACAGGAGAATCGATGCCGGCATCCAAAGAACCCGGCTCCTATGTGTATGCCGGGACAATCCTCGACAACGGCACCTTGTATATCAAAGCCGATCGTGTTGGCGAAGACACCACATTCAGCAGAATAATCGAGCTCGTGGAGGAAGCCCAGGATTCGAAGTCCGCGGCGGAAAGATTCATCGACCGCTTTGCCAGGTATTATACACCAGCAGTGCTTTTGATTGGCCTCATCGTCTGGTTGGTGTCCAGGGATCTGGAACTGGCAATCACCATTCTCGTTTTGGGATGCCCAGGCGCACTGGTGATCGGCGTTCCTGTATCGCATGTCGCCGGGATCGGCAACGGCGCCCGCCACGGCATTCTCATGAAAGGAAGCGAAGTAATCAGCGACTTTAGCCGCCTCGACACTATAGTCTTTGACAAGACCGGAACTCTGACCATGGGCGCTCCTTCAGTGGTGGAGATTGAACACTACGGCGATCAAACCAAGCAAGCCTTGGCCTATCTGGCCAGCGTCGAGCGGGAATCGGATCATCCGCTGGCCAAAGCAGTCCTGGCGGCGATCAAGGATGTTGAATACTACGAGGTTTCTGACACAGAAGTGATCAAAGGCGAAGGAATTGTCGCCACCGTGGACGGACACCGGGTAGCTGTCGGCAGCCGGGCGTTGATGGAGAGGGAAAAGGTACCCCTCAGCGGCAAAGCGCTGGCGGATCTTGAGCGAGTGGCGGAAAACGGCGGCTCTCTTGTGCTCGCTGCTGTGGACGGAGAGCTCAAGATTCTTATGGGTGTGCGGGATCAAATCCGGTCTGGAGTCGAAGAGGATTTGCGCAAACTCAAGCGGCTCGGTGTGAAAAACCTGATTATGCTTTCCGGCGACAACCAGCGGACGGTTGACGCCGTCAGCCGCCGGCTCGGATTGACCCAGGCGCACGGAAACATGCTCCCCGAAGATAAATCGAGGTACATTAGAGACTTGATGGAAAGGGGTGAGATTGTCGCTTTTGTGGGCGACGGCGTCAACGACAGCCCGTCGCTGGCCCTGGCCCAAATCGGGATCGCCATGGGCGGCGGCACCGATGTGGCCATCGAGACATCCGATGTGGTGCTGGCCAATTCAGACTTTCACCGGCTCCCCCACGCGCTGGGGTTGGCCAAAGCCATCGTGCGGAACATGAAGCAGAATATCGCTATTGCCGTGGGTGTGGTGTTGTTCTTGCTGGCAGGAGTCTTGTTCAGCGACTGGATGAACATGTCGATCGGGATGTTGGTCCACGAGGGCAGTATCCTGGTGGTGATCTTGAACGGAATGAGACTGCTCCGCTTCAAGCTTAAGCATTAAGCAAAAAAGCCAAAAGCATAAAAGCATTACAAGAAAGGAGTTTGCGAGATGAAAACAGCAACAATCCAACTGGAGACTTTGACTTGCCCATCATGCCTGCAGAAAATCGAAAACGCAGTGAAGGTCTTGGACGGGGTTGAGAAGGACTCGGTTCAGGTGTTGTTCAACTCCAGCAAAGTAAAAGTCAACTTCAACGACGACTTGATTGGAATTGGCGAGATCGAAAAGGCCATCACTCAGCTGGGTTACGAAGTGAAGAAATCCAGCGTGAAGTAGGTTGTACCGGTGAACCGGGGCTTTGCCAAAACTGGCGGGCCCCGGTTATTTATGACTGCGCTTCGGTATACAGTTTCCGCACAGTCCAGTAAGCTTGTTTGGGCTTGCGGTACTCATCGACAATCCCCTTGTTGTTGAAGCTGCGGGGCCGGCTCAGTTCCAGTTCCCTGGCTGTGCGGATATCGCAGTACTGCCAGATGTATGTGCCGACGACCTCCGGATCATTGAGGAAAAGCTTGAGAGTGTATTCCAAGTACTTCGCCTGGAAATTCTCGCTCCACTTTTGCTCTTCAAACGTGTTCTCCCCATAGAGAGCCCCGGCGCCGAACTCAGAGACAATGATCGGCCTGCCTGACAGCCCCTCTTTTTCCAACTTGGCTTTGAATGTGTGGAGAAACTCCTGCCAGTCTTCCATCTTGCCTTGGTACCAGCCGAAATACTTGTTGATGCTGATCAGATCCACCAGAGACAGGCAAGTGTCTTCCAAGGGGTGCATAGTGGCGTAGGTAATAGGACGAGTGGCGTCCAGCCGCCGGACTGTCTCGGCAAAAGCCTTCGTTACTTTGTAAGCCGCCTGGGTGCGGGTGTCGATCTCATTGTGGAGCCCCCAGACAATAATCGAGGGATGATGGTAATCCCGCTTAATCATCTGTTCATGCATGGACAGCCCTCGTTCAAGAGTCAAAGGATCCTCCAGAGCATGCTCGGGAAAACCCCACATGGGGATCTCTTCCCAGAACAGGATCCCCTCCTGATCCAAAAGATCCAGGAACGCAGGGGAGTTTGGGTAGTGGGAACCGCGAACAGCGTTGCACCCCAGGTTTTTGATGATATCGATATCCTTTTTCATCAGCTTCAAGGGCACAGCGAAACCCCAATCAGGATGTTCCTCATGCCGGTTGACGCCTTTCAGCCTGATTACTTTGTTGTTCAGCAGCAGCTGACCGTGGCGCACCGTGATGGCGCGGAAACCAATGCGCTCCGCGATATCGTCGACTACGTCCTCGATGCCGCTTTCGGCACTGGCTTTGGCTAGTTCAAACCGGGCCAAGTACAAGTTGGGATCGCCCGGTTCCCAGAGTTTGACACCGGGCACAGACAAGCCAGCGAACCGGAGCGGAACTTCCGAGGATGAGCCGGTGCCAAATTCCACCGGTTGGGCGGCAAGCAGCCGATCATCCAAATACACCCTTAATTCGTGCGTGCCAGATGCGGAAAAGCTCTGTACTGTCACATTGATTTCCAAGGCCGCCGCAGCCTGATTAGGTGTGTCCAACCCGTCCAGCGTGTAGTCGATCCTGTAATCTTTAATCCAAGCGGCGTCCAACTCCATCAGTTCGACACTGCGGAACAGGCCCCCATAATGAAACCAGTCCACCCTGGAGAGGGGAATCGTGTTGGTGTCGTTGTGGGTGTTGTCGGTGACCACCACCAAGCTGTGTCCGCCTGGGGCCAGGCCATCGACGAGGCATTGATAACCGGCAAAGCCGCCGTAGTGGCTCCCCACCTCTTTGCCGTCGACGTAGACTTTGATCGAGCCGTAAAAGCCGTGGAACACCAGGATTATCTCGCTCTTCTCTGTCTCAAACTCCCGTCGGTACCAGGCGGCACCTTCATAGTGATAGAGTCCAAGCTCGTTATTCCAGCATCCGGGTACGAGAATCAGCTGACTGTCTTTGGGAAAATCCTGATACCACTTTTCCTTTTCACCGACTTGGCCAGGATCGGTTTTGAACTGCCAAAAACCATCCAGGTTTGTGACTTTCCTGTGCTTGTGGCGTTGATACAGCCGGTTCATGCCGACGCTCCTCTCTGGTCTGCGCTGCTGGTGGATAAATGCTCCACGGCTAAATTATACCATATTGGCTCATGCTTTATTGCTTAACTTGGGCAGAGACACAAGAATTAGCACTTGATATCTTTGCCAGGTGCGAAGGAAATCCATCCCAGACAATCGAAAATACTGGTAACTATGCTGAGGGGGTCTGTCGAAGTGAAAAGCTGCATTTTCCGATCTCTTGGCCTACTGGGGATCATCCTTGCCTTGACACTTGCCTTTTCATGCCTGACGGCTGCTCAGAACCAAGCTGAAGCGGTGGTGGAGCAGGCAAACGCGCTTTTGGCAACCAAACAACTGCCCAATATCCAGCAGGCGATTGAACTTTTGGAAACGGCCTTGGCCGATGAACCGCAAAACGGCGACGTGTTATGGGTATTGGCGAAAGCCTACCTGTACCTGGCGGATCGGACAACCGATCAGAAGCTCGCCCTCTATGAAAAGGGCAAAGCATATGCGGATCAAGCTGTGGAAGTCGCTCCAAACAATCCCCACTGCCATTACTGGCAGGGCGCATTGATGGGCAGAATCGGCCAAACACGGGGGGTGCTCAACAGCCTGTTCATGGTCAAGCCTTTGCAGGAAACCATGGAACTAGTGCTGGAGCTCGACAGCAATTACGCCGACGCTCACTATGTATTGAGCAACCTCTATGATCAAGCTCCTGGATGGCCGCTGAGCATCGGTAACAAGAACAAAGCGCTGGAGCATATTGAGAAGGCACTGGCAATCGATCCTGACAACCCCGAGTACAAAGTACAGTACGCGACAGTGCTCTTGAGCCATAAACGGCGGGATGAAGCGCGGACCGTCCTAATGGAAGCCTTTGAGTCGCCGGAGATGGAAATAGACGAAATCCTGCGGAATGATGCGGAAGCACTGTTGGAGAAACTGAAATAACCACAACTCCACATAGGGTCCCTGATCTAAGGCGAGAGATAACGAACTGCTTCGTTATCTCTCGCCTTTTTTCACCGTTTGTGAATTTTTGCGCGGTCTCGGGAAAGGAAATAACCCGGGCGAAGGGAATATATTTAGGCGACAGTACCGAAAGGAGCGGATTCCATGGGTGCGTTCTTCCCCAAAGCAACTCCGGAGCAGGTGGGGATCAGTTCACAACACGTGATCGATTTCCTTGACGAGTTGGAAAGAGCAGATGTCTGCATGCACAGTGTGCTTTTGATCCGGCACGGGAAACTGGCGGCGGAAGCATATTACGCGCCATATACCGCCGACACGCCGCACCGCATGTTCTCAGTCACCAAGAGCTTCACTTCTTTGGCTATTGGCCTGCTGGCCGCCGAAGGCCGGCTCTCTTTGGATGATCGGATCGTGGATCATTTTCCGGAAAAGCTCCCCGAAGCGGGCGCCCATCCGTATATTAACCAGATTACCATCAGAGACATGCTGAAGATGGCCACTGCCCATGCCTCCACCACCTACAAGCGCACCTCGGATCCGGACTGGGTCAAGAGCTTTTTTACAGTGGAACCGACGCATCTGCCGGGGACTCTTTTCTATTATGACACATCAGCCAGCCACACTTTGGCAGGCCTGGTGGAGAAACTTGCCGGAATGCCGATGCTCGATTATTTGCGCAGCAAATTTCTGGATGAAATCGGGTTTTCCAAAGCAGCCTACATCCTCACCGATCCCATGGGTGTTTCCATGGGCGGTTCAGGACTTGTGGCGCAGCCGATGGATGTGGCCAAGGTTGCCTGGGTTGTGATGCAGGGAGGATGTTGGCAGGGCAGGCAGTTCCTGCCGCAGGATTATCTTAAAGAAGCCGTGAGCAAGCAAATCGCCACGGTAACCACGGCGAATGATCTAGTGGATGATTCCGGTTACGGCTATCAATTCTGGCAGGTGAAAAACAACGGGTACGGCATGTTCGGCATGGGTGGCCAGCTTGCCATCTGTTTCCCAGAAAAAGACCTGCTGCTGGTGACCACTGCCGACACACAGGATGACCGCCGGGGTGATGGGATCATTCTCGATCTTTTCTTCAAGACCATCTTTGCCAACTTAAGCGGCATCCCCTTGGCTGAAAACCCCGAAAAACAGCGGGAGCTCGCAGAACGGTTGGCCCGCTGTGCCATTAAACCGCTGAAGGGCATCGACCAGGCTGAAGCGAAAACAGGTTTCGCCGGGGCACTTCTGGGCGGCGGCCGGACTGGTGAGTACATCTTTGCTGAAAACTCCATGGGGCTGCGCAGCCTGAGCCTACATATCGACGAAGAAGACACAGGGACTTTGTTTTTCACCAATAAATCGGGGAACCATGCCTTGAGATTCGGCCTGGGCCATCTGGAAGTGAGCCGGTTTCCCAAGCACAATTACCGCTGCGCTGCATCGGGCGCTTGGGCGGCGCCTGATACGTTTGTGCTGAAATGCCACATCATCGATTACGCACTGGGCAAAGTCCTAATCCAGATGGCCTTCACGGCTGACGCGGTCACCGTGGGCATGAGGAAAGTGATGGAAACAGGCCTCGCCGAGTTTTCCGGGATTGCCAGCGGCACACTTGCGGAGAAAGTATAAGCCAAACAAAATCGAGCCAGTAAGCATAGAGGAAGGTAGGGAACGGATTGATGGAACGCAATGATAGACACTTGTTTCGCCAGCCTGATCAACCGCTGGAAGCTAGAATCGATGACCTGGTCAGCCGCCTGACCCTTGAGGAAAAGGTGAGCCAAATGGTTTTCGCTTCATCGGCTATTGGGCGTCTAGGGATTTTCGAGTACAATTGGTGGAATGAAGCACTCCACGGTGTGGCCCGCGCCGGTGTGGCGACCGTCTTTCCCCAGGCGATCGGTATGGCGGCAGCCTTTAACCGGCAGCTTATGCATGAAGTGGCTTCAGCGATCGCCACAGAGGGCAGGGCCAAATACAACGCCGCCCGCAGGCATGAAGATCGAGGGATCTACAAGGGCCTGACATTCTGGTCGCCCAACATCAACATCTTCAGAGATCCCCGCTGGGGCCGGGGACAGGAAACCTACGGCGAAGACCCGTATTTGACCGGAAGGTTGGGCGTGGAGTTCATCAAAGGCCTGCAGGGTGATGATCCCCAGTACTTGAAAGCGGCAGCCTGCGCCAAGCACTATGCTGTCCACAGCGGGCCGGAACTGAAGCGCCACGAGTTCAATGCCAAGGTCAGCCCCAAGGATCTGCGGGAAACTTATCTGCCGGCTTTCCGCGATGCGGTGAAGGAGGCTAAAGTGGAAGCGGTCATGGGTGCCTACAACCGGGTCAACGGAGAACCAGCCTGCGCCAGCCGGGAACTGCTGATCAGGATTCTGCGGGAAGAGTGGGGCTTCGAGGGCCATGTGGTTTCTGACTGCGGCGCTATCCTAGACATCTATGAAAACCACAAGGTAGTGGAAACACCGGTACAAGCGGCAGCTTTGGCGGTGAACAACGGCTGCGACCTCAACTGCGGCTGGGTATTCGAGCATTTGGTGGAAGCGGTAAAGCTGGGGCTGGTTTCGGAAGAAACGATTGACCAAGCAGTGAGGCGGCTATTCAGGACAAGGTTCAAGCTCGGTATGTTCGATCCGGAAAATATGGTGCCGTTCAACCAGATCCCGTATGAAGTTAACGACTGTGCCGAACACCGGAAGTTGGCCCGGCAGATGGCGCGGGAAAGCATAGTTCTGCTGAAAAATCAAAACAGGCTTTTGCCGCTGGACAAAAACAAGATCAAAACCATCGCTGTCATCGGCCCCAACGCCGACAGCCGCGATGTCTTGATCGGCAACTATTTCGGCACAGCGTCGAAGTATGTGCCGCTTCTGGAGGGGATTCAGCAGGCGGTCAACGAAGGCACGCGTGTTTACTACGCCCAAGGCTGCGATTTGAGAACCACCAAGGTTTCCAGCTGGGGCAGAAAGCCGACCAGCGGCTTCGCGGAAGCCTTGACCGCAGCCGAGCTTGCGGATGTGGTGATTATGGCGATGGGAATCTCGCCAAAACTTGAAGGCGAACAAGGAGCATCGGCGGATTCTGACGGCGGCGGCGACCGGCTGAGCCTTGATCTCCCCGGCATGCAGGAAGAGCTGTTGAAGGCCATCCATGCCCTGGGCAAGCCGATCGTGCTTGTGCTGTTCAACGGCAGCCCGCTGACGATTAATTGGGCTCATGAGCACATTCCGGCCATCATTGAAGCCTGGTATCCCGGCCAGGAGGGAGGAAACGCCATTGCTGACGTTATTTTCGGCGACTACAACCCCAGCGGGCGCCTGCCGGTCACTTTCGTGAAGTCCATGGATCAACTGCCGGCCTTTGAGGATTACAGCATGGAAAACCGTACTTACCGGTATATGAAGGACGCGCCGCTGTATCCCTTCGGCTACGGCCTCAGCTACACCACATTCGAATATGCCGATCTGACACTCGATCAATCCAAAGTGGACGCTGAGTCTGATTTCACCGTGAAAGTGTCAGTGTCAGTGACAAACACAGGAGAGCTGTCTGGAGCCGAGGTTGTCCAACTCTATGTCAAGGATCAGGAAGCGAGTGTCCGTGTGCCCAACTGGGAGCTGCGGGGCTTTGAGAAGATCACCCTGAGACCGGGCGAATCGAAGCGTGTGGAGTTCACCTTGCCCCGCAGGCATCTGGCTCTGATCGACAATGACGGCAGATGCGTCCTGGAACCGGGCAAATTCACCATCTACGTTGGCGGCCGGCAGCCGGACGCCCGCAGCGCCGAGCTCACGGGCAGCCAGGTTCTGCAGGCGGAACTTACGGTCACAGGGAATCAGGTGGAACTGGAATATTAAAGGGGCCTCGACAAGGCCCCTTATTTCTTTCGCCGCTCTTCCAGCATCTCCCACAGCTTGGCGGTTTCCATGTAGTTCAAGCTCCACTGGGAGATGCCGTTGGTGTTGGCGAATTTCACTTCCCTAATGGGGCGAACATAGTGGATATCTTCCACATCGGTGTAAACCAGGCGCTCGTCGGGATCGAACAAGGCCGGCGGGTTGGCCTCCCAATCCGGCTTTACCTCCAAGAGCTCCAGGGCCTGGCGCATGCGGTCCGGATCTTGCCGCCAATAACCTGCATAGGCCACCATGCGGATGGCAAAGCGAATCCCGCGCCAGGCGTGGTCGTTGCTTTCGTTGAAAAGCCCGTTGGATTTCCGCTTCCGCTCTTCCGGGGTCAAGGCGTAGTACTCCCCGAATTCCGCCAGCATATCCCGGAGCTCATCGTCCTGAAGAAGATCCGCGAGTTCGAACCAGATCTCCGGGCCGCCAAAGCAGATTACCATGTGGTACTGGTAGTTGCCTTCTCCCAGATAGCGCATGACGTTGTCCTCGGGGCTGTACAGGAATGTTGAACCAGAGGCCAGCCGGTTCGGCGCTTTTTTGATGCTGTCCAGGCCGGCAAGGATCTTGTCGCGGTAGGTAGTGTCGTTGAAGCGCTCCCATCTGGTCATCCAGTTGGAGACAAACGAAGACCAGTCGGGGCCGGTGCGGATATGGGCAAAACCCGGCCGGTGCTCGAAGTAGTTCCTCATGGGATCCCGGACCAGAGTTGCGAAGTCAGCGTCTTTGACAAAATCCATCACATCGCCGATCCGCTCGTCCCCAGTGAGGTAGTAGAAAAAGCGGTGATGGCCGGCCATGGAGATCCGCGGTTCTTTGGCACCGCAGCCCCAATGCCTGACGTTGTGCCTGGTTCCCAGCATGGCGTATTTTCCGGAATGGTAGATATCCACTTCGCTGGTATGGCGGGCCATAGCCCGGGCAAAGCGGTAGATCCGGTAGTCCCCGGTGCGTAAAAACGCAAGCCAGTTGACATAAGTGGGGCAGAGCTCCGTATTCTGCCAGGCGTACCCGCCCACATCATAGCGCCAGCAGTGGCGGACAGGATCATAAGTGTGCATCACGTCGCCGTAGTCCCAAAAGCCGTACCAGCGGCGCTGCTCCACTTCATTGATGTAAAAATCGATAAATACGAGAAGAGCCCGTTCGTAAGCGGGGATTTGATACTTGGGATCCGGCGGGCACCAGTAGGTGCCGAACACCTTTGTCCTTTGATATGTCTCCGGATCGGCGACCAAAAGAGCGTCGGCCTGCACATCAAGGGCGAAATCAAAGATCTGCCGCTTGCCCGGCATGCGATCGAAAAGCTTCACAGTGATCTCGTTTGTATTGGCGATTCCCTCCGGGTGGTTGTCGATACCTCCATATGAATACTTGTGGGAAACCGTGTCGTAGGCGCGGAAGTCAAAAGCTTCACTGTATTTGCTCCACAGCCAGACAGTGATCCGGGGATCGTCTTGAGCAGCCCTGTCAACCTCCAGCGCCATCGGGTATTTCTGCCAGAAATCCCGGACACCGACGGCCAGGATCGCGCCGGGATCCCCAAAGAACACAGCCCCCTGCGACCGGTTTCCGAAAGCGGCCGGTATTAATGCGCATTGGGGCTTGGTGCGCTTGACGATACTGTAGTGATCGCATGCGTGCTGCAGCAGGCGGAAAGTGCTCCAGAAGGCGTTGTCATTGACGACTTCCCAGAATCTGGGATCCGTTTCTTGGTCAAGGTCAACGAACTCGCCATCCAGCTGCTGCTTTACGTAGAGCGACTGGTCGCCCCAACGGCCGTACATGGGCTGGACAGCCTCGTAGAACATGCCCGTGTCCCCGGCAAAGCCCACATGACGGTTCCAGAGATTGCCCTCCGCCTGCAGCTGGAACTGGACAGCGACGCCTTTGAGGAAATCCTGGTGTTGATCGCCGTCGTAAACGAAGCTGTGGACGAGCTTGACCTGATCGCTTTGCGCATAAAAGTACAGCCTCACCACAAAGGGGAAAAGCTGCCTGCCGCCGCTGCACTGATGGCGGCCTTCAAGCTTGACAACCACACGGAGCGGCCCGTTTTCTTCCAATACAATCCGCTCAGTCCAGCCGGTTAATTGGCGGATGGTGACTGTCTCCAAATCTTCCTGTTCACCGCGGTTTTCAACGTAAGCCAAAAGCCTGGCGGAGATGGGGTTTTGCCCGGTGTTTCTGCGGATTAGCGTTGAAATCAGCGAGCCGCCTGGAGCCAGCGCACACTGAAGCAAACCGCTTTCGATCGCAACTGAACCGTCATCGGCCTGTTCTGCTGTGATTGTGTTCGCAGCCGCTGCCGGCACTCCTTTGCTGACGGTGTATTGGCGCTGTGTGTCCAAAACGGCGCTGTGCAGCAGCCATTTCACCGAGCCGTCGGGCCAATAGGCGTTGATCTTGGTTTGAACAGGCAGGGACTGGCCTTTGTCATCAGTCAGAGCCACTGTGTCTTCCGGGCGCAGGCAGCCTTGTGCCCAAGGTGTGCCGAAGCTGACGGGCGTATAAACGGCTTTCAGCGGAGCGAGCCAGCGCAGTTTTACGGATGCTGTCATTTTTCTATTCCTTTCTGCCGCGTTTTGTGTATTCAAAGAAAAACACCGCCCCATTGCGAAGCGGTGTTTTCGACTGCCAAAGGTTGCTTACTCGACGAACTTCAGCGGGCTGTATGTTCCGGCGTCGACAAAGCCGCCCAGGATGCGGGTGCGGGTCTCGCCGTCAGCCGAGTCGTTGACCTGCACAGCCATCTGCAGTTCCACGCCGGGGCCGATTTTGAACTCAGCCAGATTGGCTTGGTTCTGGCTCAGGATTACCTGGCCGCGGTAGCCGAAGTCTGTTTCAACGATCAATACATCATGGTACTCGTTCGGCGCCACGAAGTACAGTCTGTCAGGATAACGGATAACGACCTCATAGCCCTTGGCCTCGGTGAGGGCGATCATCCATTTCTGCCGTGTGCCGGCTGCGTTTTTGATTTCCCACTCAAGGCTGTCGGCTTCATAGATATACCGCTCAGTCTTCTTGTTGCCAAGCGGGAATTCGGTGTAGACATCATACTGGATGTACACATTCTCGTCATCCCAGAACACCCACAGTTTCCAGCCAGCGCCGTCGTTGGTGAAAGCGCTGTAGGCATTCTCTTCCACAACAGGCCACTCTTCGCCCAGCACCAAAGGTTTGGCGACTTTAGGCGCGTCATAAGCCAACGCGGTGGCTCCAAACACAAACAAGAGGCACAGCAGGCCTATGAGCACTACGGACAATCTTTTCATCTACAATCCTCCCTTTGTATATGTAAAGTTTATCTATTGTTTTAATACTAGATTTACATTCAGACTCCTGCTAACGAGGATCATTTTCCCGTAAATCGAGTGTGTGAAGATCAAAAAGCCGAGCAGCTGGTCCTTCAGGTGGCGCTCGGGCGAACGGCTTGTGCATTTCGGCTTGGGATCGTACAATAAAGATTGACAGCATGACTGAGGAGATGGGTTCGGATGTACAAGATCATGATCGTTGAGGACGATCCGACAATAGGGGAGATCATTGACCAAAGACTGCAAAAATGGGGTTACCAGACTTATCGTGCGCAGGATTATCAAAATATTGTGGCGGAATTTACCCGGTATAGCCCTCATCTTATCCTGCTGGACCTCAATCTGCCGTACTTCGATGGTTTTTATTGGTGCGGTAGAATACGGCAGTTGTCTCATGTGCCGATTATTGTCATCTCCTCTCGTGATTCCGACAGCGACAAGATTCGAGCTATTGTCCAGGGCGGTGACGATTACCTCGAGAAACCCTTTTCTCTGGATTTACTGATCGCCAAAGTGCAGGCAAGCTTGCGCCGAGCCTACTCCTATCAGGATCATTCCCTGAATGTGCTGCAGTACAAGGATCTGATCCTCGATCCCGAGCGGCTATTGATCGTCTGCGGCAGATGTCGAGTGGAACTCACCCCTAATGAGGCAAAGATCCTGGCTGTGCTGATCCGCAATCAGGAACGGACAGTCAGCAGAGCATATCTGATCAAGTCTCTGTGGGATGATGAAAGCTTTGTTGATGACAACACCTTGACAGTCAATGTGAACAGGCTGCGCAAGAAACTGAGCGAGGTAGGCTGCGAACAGTATTTGAAGACCGTCAAAGGGGAAGGGTATGTTTTGAAATGAGAATTAGGAGCTATCTGCACGAACGCTGGCTGGTTTATTGCGCTTTACTCACAGTGATTGGGTTCGCGTGGCTGGTCTACAGGCTTGAGCTAGGCCTTTATCTCACCGAATCCAATGCAGCCTATATTGGGGCAGGGTGGGCGTTAATCTTGTTGTTTTTCGCAGTGTTTGATTATTGCTCTCTGAGAGCACGGTTGAACAAACTCGTAAATTATATTGAAAACAACCCCCACAGTGATTCCGTTCACTTCTCCTATCCGGTGGACCAGGTATTGGCAGATTCGGTCCGCGGTTTGGCCGGAGAATTTGCGGATTTGAAATCAGAGATCAGCGCCAAGGCGGCCGAGCAGTTGGATTTCGTCACTAAGTGGCTGCACGATGTCAAAAGCCCGATTACGGCGGCGCGGCTGATCCTGGGCGAGTTGGAGGGTCATGGCGAGCATGAGACTGAGTGCTATCATCAGCTTGACCAAGAACTAGTGGCTATCGAAGAAGCCGTAGCCAAGGTGTTTTTCATGATTAAATCCGCAAGTTTCCACGAAGACTACAAGATTACCCGGGCCAGCACACGCAGGCCGATCGCCGCTGCCCTTAAAGGGTATTCGCATGCGGTTAGTTACAAGAAACTCAATTTGGTGATCCGTGGGAAGGACTGTCAGGTGCTGACTGATTCCAAATGGAGCAGCTATATTCTTACACAGCTTGTATCAAACGCTGTCAAATATACGCCGGTTGGCGGGAAAATAACCATTGATACTGAGAATGCGCCCAATCAGGTGACGATTTCGGTGATCAACACAGGCAAAGGGATTCTGCCTCAGGATTTGGGGCAGGTTTTCAATAGAGGGTATACTGCTTCAGAAGAACGGGCCGGGGCAAACTCAACAGGATATGGGCTTTTTCTCGCCAAGAAGCTGGCAGATCTCCTCGGCCACGGGTTGACGGTTGAATCCAAGTACGGTGAGTATGCAGCTTTTCGCTTAACCTTTTATGAAAACGCAACACTGCATGATGTGATCTACAAGGTATGAGGGACCATACCGAAGCCACCTTTGTTTCTTGTGACAAAAATGTAAGCGCAAGCGTCTAAATTGTAAGTTTGATCGATTTTGGCACAGGTTGCAAGCAGATATAATAAACTCATCCAAAGTGATGAGGGGGTATCATTTGATGGAACTGCTGCAGGTGAGAAATATCAGCAAGGTTTATCGGACTTCCAGGTCGGCAGCGGAGTTCCGTGCTTTGAATAATATCAGCTTTTCTGTCCGGGAAGGCGAGTTCGTGGGGGTGATGGGAGCTTCAGGCTCGGGCAAGACTACCCTGCTGAACATCATCGGCGGAATTGACAAGCCCACAACGGGGAAGTGCGTCATCGCCGGGCAGGACATTACAGTACTTGACAAAAGCCGCTTGGCGCAGTTCCGCGTCAAAAATATCGGTTTCATCTTTCAGGACTTCAATTTGCTGGAAACTATGACTCTGAAGGAAAACATCCTTTTACCGCTGGCTTTGAACGGTTACAGCGCTGCGGAAATGGAGCGCCGGCTGAACCAATTGAGCGCTGATCTGGGGATCGGGAGGGTGCTGGCCAAATACCCGTATGAAGTCTCCGGCGGCGAGCAGCAGCGGGCGGCTGCCTGCCGGGCGCTGATCACCAATCCCAAGATCATTTTGGCCGATGAACCTACCGGCAATCTTGACTCCAACTCGGGTAAAGCCCTGCTGGATTTGTTGAGCATGATCAACAAGAAATACAGCGCTGCGATACTGATGGTGACTCATGATGTTTTCGCCGCCAGCTACTGCCATAGGATCATGTTCATCCGCGACGGCGAGATCTATAATGAACTCTATGCCGGCGAGAGCCGGAAGCATTTCTTCGATGCCATAATCGATGTTGTGGGCGTGTTGGGGGGTGAAGCATATGAACCTGGCTTTCCTGGCTGTGCGAAACATTAAGCGCAGTTTCTCCAAGTATATGATGTACTTTTT
>Ga0116181_1000928_pt1 | contig 26229 bp, 18 predicted proteins | sample AD_UKC075_MetaG_FD_89752 | JGI IMG/M metagenome (GOLD analysis project Ga0116181, IMG submission 89752) | Active sludge microbial communities of municipal wastewater-treating anaerobic digesters from USA - AD_UKC075_MetaG | ecosystem: Engineered > Bioreactor > Anaerobic > Digestate | place: USA... | reverse complement strand
CCCCGAACTTGGTCGACATCACCTTCGTGATCGCCGCCGTCAGCGTGGTCTTGCCATGGTCTACATGCCCGATCGTCCCCACGTTGACATGCGGCTTGCTGCGCTCAAACTTTTCTTTGGACATCCAAAAACTCCCCTACAAAAGCTTAAGACCAAGGATTCGGATCACGTAATCCAGTCAATCACCACACATGAACCATGCAAATCTTATGGAGCCCATAACCAGATTTGAACTGGTGACCTCATCCTTACCAAGGATGCGCTCTACCAACTGAGCTATATGGGCCTGAAATCTCTATGCGGATTCAGCCGGGGCTTGTGGAGCGGGTGATGGGAATCGAACCCACACCATCAGCTTGGAAGGCTGAGGTTCTACCATTGAACTACACCCGCCTTGCCGCGCCAGGATCTGACCTTTTGAAACCTGTCGCTCGCTTACCCAGCCCCTAATCCGTTCAGTGTTGCTCTCAAGATGGTGGAGGGGGAAGGATTCGAACCTTCGAAGGCTGAGCCAGCAGATTTACAGTCTGCCCCCTTTGACCGCTCGGGAACCCCTCCGAAATTGAGTCGCATATTCTGACGACGAGAAACGGGGTTGTCAATCACTCATAGCGAAACTTTTGCGAATCGAAGCTGGAATTTGATTATAATCTTAACACGTCATCGCTGGCGTAGCTCAGTCGGTAGAGCAGCTGCCTTGTAAGCAGCGGGTCGGGGGTTCGATTCCCTTCGCCAGCTCCAAATGGAACAAAGGCTTATCCAGGTATGGGTAAGCCTTTGTCGCTTCTAGACAACGGATGCCTCTTTTGACCTGGGGTCATGGCGCTTCCCAAGGATACAGCCAGCCGGCGATGCGTCCACCCTTACTGTTCTGGTGGGCGGTCATGGGGACATCCAGCAGCGTGTATCGTCCACCGATCTCGAACAGCTGGATTTGGCGGGCAAACGCCTGAGGATTTTGCCAAGGCCGATTGTCGTAATTTTCTTCCGCCAGCGCCACGCTGCCTTTTGCCAGATCCACCGCCACCACCACGGCGACATGGCCATGCCGCCATTCCGGTTCGGTTCGATCGGGGGCATACACCACTAAATCCCCTCGTCGGGGCGGGCGTTGGGCCGTGCCGTTCAGCGAGCGGGCCAGCGGAACGGCCTGCTGGGTGCGCAGATTTTTGCCTTCGGTGAGATACAGGATTTCGTAGGCGCTGTCGATGCTGCCGAAGGTGAAGCCCAGATTCTTCATCCACCATTTGCGGGCGTATTCCACGCACTGATAAGTCACGCCGACGTATTGCAGTTGCTCCTGCTGGGGATCGTCCGGATAAACCGAGACGATGCCCGATGTTGGATCGAGGTAGGAATACTCCAGGCGGATGCAGGTCGAGACGCAATTGGAGCGTCCCTCGGCCCCATCGGCCACACCTAGCACCGCGCCGAAGGGAGTGACGCAGGGACCCGCGCAGGCCAGTTGGGCTGCGGCGAAGAACTGCGCGCGCTCCAGTTTGGTAAAGACCGACGGTTTAGGTTGGAGCCCGGAACCGTCGGTGTGCGGCAGCTCGGTGCTTGGCGCTGCGGCTGGTTCCGGGGCCGAGACGGCGCCCGAAGTGGAACTGTCCGCAACCGAGCGGTTGGATATCAATCCCGCCTGCAAGGTCAGGCCGAGGATCAGGACGGCTATCAGGCCCATGCGGGTGCGATGCCAGGCGGGGCGGCGTTTCGACAGCGGCATCCGGGTTCTCCTGGTGGATACGGTGATGTTTTCCTTGGGGTCGGCGGGCAAACGCGCTAACGTTCCAACGTGAAGGAGGACTTTCGATCATGCCATTCGGTAAGCATCCGCCTTCACCCAGGGATTGGCGGCGTTATAATCCACCAGATCCTTGGTTTTTTGTGGTTAATCCGACTTTCCATCTCAAATAATATTCACAAACGAGGAAACGTTGGCTATGAGCAAATTTATCGAATGGTCCGGCGAATTGAGCGTTGGCATTGAGGAGATCGATGCTCAGCACAAGGTGCTGGTGGATTTGCTGAATCGGATTCACGAAGCCATCCAGCAGCGGCATGGCACGGAGGTGACCCGGCAGATCGTCGATCAATTGGGCGAATATACTCGGATCCATTTCGCCGTCGAAGAGAGTCTGATGCGAATCTTGCACTATTCCGAGTACGAGCAGCACAAGGAAGAGCACGATAAATTGATCGAGCAGTTGAACGCGTTGCAGAAAAAACTGGTGGAAGGCAAGGCGTCCGTCAGTTACGAGTTGGCACACTTCCTCAAGGTCTGGCTGACCAAGCACATCATGGAAGCGGACAAACGCTATTCCCCGTATTTTCTGGAGCAAGGCATCAGGCCGGAGCTGTCCAAGCAATCCTGGATCAAGAAGCTGTGGGGATCATGGAGCGGGGGCGGCTGAGTCGAGCCAGGCCGGACCGGCCAAGGAACACCGCCAACAAAAAACCAGCCCGAAACAGCGGGGCTGGTCGAAAGCAAACGCGGATCCGGGGCGGTGTGGCCGCCCCTTCGTTGTGATTTATTCGAACTCAAGGATGGCCTGATCCACCGCCAGGCTGTCGCCCGGCCCCGCCATGACCTTGGCGACCTTGGAGTCGTGATCGGCGCGCAGCACGTTTTCCATCTTCATGGCCTCGATCACCGCCAGTTCTTCGCCAGCCTTGACCTCTTGTCCCGCCTGCACTGCGACCTTGGTGAGCAGGCCCGGCATAGGCGACAGCAGGAACTTGGAGAGATCCGGCGGCGCTTTCTCGGGCATCAGGGTCTGGAACTTGGCGACCCGGGGCGAGAGGACCACCACGTCAGCCTGCGAGCCCCAATGGAACAGGCGATAGACCATGCCGCGGCGCTCGACCTGAATGCAGATTTCGGTGCCGTTCAAGGTGCCCTTGAACAGGGGATAGCCGAACTGCCAATCGCTGCGTATCTGGTAGGTCTCGCCCATGTACACCGCGTCATAACCGCCCTCGGCCGGATCGATCTGCACCGGATGCTGCTGGCCACCCATCACCACGACGCAGTGACTGCCGACCTTGCGCTCGTGCCCCAGCAGCTGGCCGCTGATCTGGGCGGCGCGATCCATGTAGCGCCGGTAGAGGAAGGCCGCCACCGAGATCAACAGCGCCGGGTCGTCGTGCGGCACGTCGGTCGCGGAGAAGCCGTGCGGATATTCCTCGGCGATCATGTTGGTGCTGATCCGCCCGGTCATGAACCGGGTGTGCACCATCAAGGCTGCCAGGAAGCTGATGTTGTGCTGGACGCCGCGAATGAAGAACTCGTTGAGCGCGTCCCGCATATGGGCGATCGCGCGGTCGCGGGTGGCGCCGTAGGTGATCAGCTTGGCGATCATCGGGTCATAGTACATCGACACTTCGCCGCCTTCGTAGACGCCGGTATCGACTCGCACCACCTCGTTTTCCTGGGGCGGCATGTACTTGACCAGCCGGCCGATCGACGGCAGGAAGTTGCGGAACGGATCTTCCGCGTACACCCGCGCTTCGATGGCCCAACCCTTGAGCTTGACGTCGTCCTGGGTGAAGGACAGCGGCTCGCCGGCGGCCACCCGCAGCATCTGCTCCACCAGGTCCAGCCCGGTGATGTATTCGGTGACCGGATGCTCCACCTGCAAACGGGTGTTCATTTCCAGGAAGTAGAAGTTGCGCTTGGCATCGACGATGAACTCGACCGTGCCAGCGGACTGATAATCCACCGCCCGCGCCAGCATCACCGCCTGCTCGCCCATGGCCTTGCGCGTCGCCTCATCCAGGAAGGGAGACGGCGCTTCCTCGATCACCTTCTGGTTGCGGCGTTGCAGGGAGCATTCGCGTTCGCCCAGATAGACGATATTGCCGTGGCTGTCGCCGAGCACCTGAATTTCGATGTGACGCGGCTCGACGATGTACTTTTCGATGAACACGCGATCGTCACCGAAGGAGGAGCGGGCCTCGTTGGTGGCGCGTTCGAAGCCGTCGGTGCATTCGGCGTCGTTCCAGGCGATACGCATGCCTTTGCCGCCACCGCCGGCCGAGGCCTTGATCATCACCGGATAGCCGATGCTGGCGGCGATCTCCACCGCCTCCTGGGGATTCTTGATGATCTCGGTGTAGCCCGGCACGGTGCTGACGCCGGCTTCCTTGGCCAGCTTCTTGGAGGTGATCTTGTCGCCCATGGCTTCGATGGCTTTTACCTTCGGGCCGATGAACACGATCCCTTCCTTCTCCAGGGCTTCGCAGAACGCTGGCCGTTCGGACAGGAAACCATATCCTGGATGCACGGCTTCCGCACCGGTGTCCTTGCAGGCTTGCACGATGCGGTCGATGAGCAGATAGCTCTGAGTGCTGGGCGGTGGGCCGATGAACACGGCCTCGTCGGCCATTTCGACGTGCAGCGCGTCTTTGTCGGCCTCCGAATAGACGGCGACGGTCTTGATGCCCATCTTGCGGGCGGTCTTGATCACGCGGCAGGCGATTTCACCGCGATTGGCAATGAGAATTTTCTTGAACATGCGTCCCACCCCTTACAGCGGAATGTTGCCGTGCTTGCGCCACGGATTCTCGAGTTCCTTGTCCCGCAACATGGCCAAGGAGCGGCAAATGCGCTTGCGGGTGCCATGCGGCATGATCACGTCGTCGATGAAACCGCGCCGACCGGCGATGAACGGGTTGGCGAATTTGGTGCGATATTCCTCGGTGCGCTCGGCGATCTTGGCGGTGTCGCCGATGTCCTGGCGGAAGATGATCTCCACCGCACCCTTCGGCCCCATCACCGCGATTTCGGCGGTCGGCCAGGCGAAGTTGACGTCGCCGCGCAGATGCTTGGAGCTCATCACGTCATAAGCGCCGCCGTAAGCCTTGCGGGTGATGATCGTGACCTTGGGTACGGTGCATTCGGCATAGGCGTACAGCAGTTTGGCGCCGTGCTTGATGATGCCGCCGTATTCCTGGGCGGTGCCGGGCATGAAGCCGGGCACGTCGACGAAGGTGAGGATCGGGATGTTGAAAGCGTCGCAGAACCGCACGAAGCGCGCTGCCTTGATCGAGGACTTGATGTCCAGGCAGCCTGCCAGCACCATCGGCTGATTGGCGACGATGCCGACCGGCCAGCCGTCCATGCGGGCGAAGCCGGTGATGATGTTCTTGGCGTTCTCGGGCTGGATCTCGAAGAAGTCCACATCGTCCACGACCTTCAGGATCAGCTCCTTCATGTCGTAGGGCTTGTTGGGATTATCGGGGACCAGGGTGTCCAGAGAATAATCCTGACGATCGGCCGGGTCGGGCGTAGGCCGGAACGGGGGCTTTTCCTTGTTGTTCGGCGGCAGGTAATTGATGAAGCGCCGCAGCATCAGCAGGGCTTCGATGTCGTTCTCGAAGGCCCGGTCGCACACGCCGGACTTGGTCGAATGGGTGATGGCACCGCCCAGCTCTTCGGCGGTCACCTCCTCATGGGTGACGGTCTTGACCACATCGGGACCGGTCACGAACATGTAGGAGCTGTCCTTGACCATGAAGATGAAGTCGGTCATCGCCGGCGAGTACACCGCGCCACCGGCGCAGGGCCCCATGATGACGGAAATCTGCGGGATGACCCCCGACGCCATTACATTGCGCTGGAATACGTTGGCATAACCGGCCAGCGAGGCCACGCCTTCCTGGATGCGCGCGCCGCCGGAGTCGTTGAGGCCGATCACCGGCGCACCGACCTTGATGGCGTGATCCATGATCTTGCACATCTTCTCGGCGTGCGATTCGGACAGCGAGCCGCCGAACACGGTGAAATCCTGGCTGAAGATGAACACCAGCCGGCCGTTGATGGTGCCGTAGCCGGTCACCACGCCATCGCCCGGAATCGAGGTATCGGCCATACCGAAATCGGTACAGCGATGCTCGACGAACATGTCCCACTCTTCGAAACTGTCGGGATCGAGCAGCACCTCGATACGCTCGCGGGCGCTGAGCTTGCCCCGCTTGTGTTGTGCGTCGATGCGGCGCTGCCCACCGCCGAGGCGGGCGGCTGCGCGTTTTTGTTCTAATTGATTGATAATGTCGTGCATAAACGCTCTCTCCTTACTGATACAGGCGCCATTCGCCGATCATCGGCGCCAAAAGCTGGGGGACAGATCCTCGAAGCCTGGACGGCCGGGACGAGGGTGAGTGGACAGGTGGGGTCGGGCATTCGTCCGTTTCGCCCGCGCTGAAATGGTGAAACCCCGGATAGCGCCAGGGGCGGGCCGCGTGAAGAGAGGCGGCGATTCGGGAATTCGGCTCTAAGAATCTATTTTTTTTCAATTTTAATGGTCTGCTTGAAAAGCGGCACCGTTGCGCCGCCGCTTGCGTTAACCGCACCAATTATAATAGGGTTTTTGGTCGTTTCGCGACTCCGATCTTTAATCGGGAGGGGTCGCATTATCCCGGAACGGCGGCGCGCTTCCCAAGCCGCGCACCGCTCCGAACGGCAGGCGATTCATCGCCCTCCTTGCCTCGATGGATCAAGATGAGCATCCCGCAAAACAGTCTGGTGCTGTACAAGAATAGCCCGGCCCGGGTGGCCGCTGTCGGCGACAAGCTGGACATCGAATTGGACGATGGCCGGTCGTTGCGGGTGCGCCCCAAGGACGTGACGTTGTTGCATCCGGGCCCTCTGAGCAATGTGCGCAGCTTGCAAGCGCCGACAGGCGAGGTGGAAGCGGCGTGCGAGCTGCTGGACGGAGGCCAGACCAGTTTGCCTGAATTGGCCGATCTGATCTACGGAGTTTATACCCCTGCCACGGCTTGGGCGACTTGGCGGCTGGTGGACGAGGGGCTGTACTTTCAAGGCACGCCGGAGGCGATCAACGCACGGCCATTAGCCGGTGTGGCGCAGGAGCGGGCGGCTCGCGAGGCCAAGGCCGCCGAACGGCAGGCATGGACCGGATTCCTGCAGCGGGCCAAGCTCGGTCGCTGCGTGGCGGAGGATGCGCCCTATCTGGGCGAGATCGAAGAGGTCGCACTGGGCCAGCGCGAGCAAAGCCGGGTGATGCAGGCGCTCGACTGCGACCAGAATCCGACCAGCGCTCATGCCTTGCTGTTGCGGTTGGGGCGCTGGGACGGCATGACCAATCCCTGGCCGCAGCGGATCGGGGTATCGTTGACCCTGCCGTCGATAAGCTTGCCCCCGTTGCCGGACGAGCCCCGGCTCGATTTGACCGGTCTGTCGGCCTACGCCATCGACGACGAGGGTAACCTCGATCCCGACGACGCGATCGGCCTGGACGGCAACCGACTGTGGATTCATGTCGCCGATGCAGCGGCCTTGCTGACGCCGGACAGTCCCGGCGATCTGGAAGCGCGAGCGCGGGGGGCTACCCTGTATCTGCCGGAAACCACCGTGCCGATGCTGGCCGAGGACGCCATTCCACGGCTGGGGCTGGGCTTGACCGAGATTTCGCCGGCCTTGTCGTTCGGCCTGACGCTGGACGAAGCGGGCGTGGTGATGGATGTGGAGATCGCGCCGAGCTGGGTGCGGGTGCAGCGGCTGACGTATCGGGAGGTGGAGACGCGGTTGGACGAGGAGCCGTTCCGCAGCCTGTTCCAGCTGGCCGAACGCCATCAGGCACGCCGACGGACCAACGGCGCGGTGTTCATCGACCTGCCGGAAGTGAAGATGCAGGTGAGCGATGGTCGGGTCGCGATCACGCCGCTGCCACGCTTGCGCAGTCGGATGCTGGTCACCGAAGCGATGGTGATGGCCGGCGAGGCGGCCGCCCGCTTTGCCTTGGCCCGTAGCTTGCCGTTTCCATTCACCACCCAGGACCCGACCGACGCCGCCGATCGCCAGCCAAGCGGGTTGGCGGCGATGTACGCTTTGCGCCGTACCTTGCGGCCGCGCCAGTACAGTGGCCAACCGGGTCCGCACGGTGGCTTGGGTTTGGAGGTCTATGCCCAAGTGACTAGCCCGCTGCGGCGTTATCTCGATCTGGTTGCCCATCAACAGTTGCGGACTTTGCTGCGGGGAGGCGAGCCGTTGGCGGCGCAGGCGATCATCGAGCGGGTCGGCGCAGCGGAAGCGGCGGCCCAGGCCGTGCGACGGGCCGAACGCCTGTCCCGCGAGCATTGGACTTTGGTCTATCTCCAACAGCATCCGGGCTGGCAGGGGCAGGGAGTGCTGGTCGAGAAGCGGATGCCGCGCGGCTTGGCGCTGATTCCCGAACTGGCGTTCGAGGCGCGAATCAAGGCGGCCGACAGCATCGCCCTGGACAGCGTGTTGCCGCTGCGCCTGACCGGCGTCGAGCTACCGGAGCGGGAAGCCTATTTTCGGGTGGGTTAGGGCGAGGCTCACCACTGAATCAACTGCTGGATTTCCAGGGCGCTCCAGCGCAAGGAGCGGCTTTGCAGACGGCCGAGCGCCAGCAGCAGGGCGATGGCGACGCCAGGACGCATGTCCCGTAGCCGGTTGAAATCGTGGCGATGGAGTACCCGCAGTTCGCTGGGTCGGACCGCCACCGCTTCGGCTGCCCGCGGACCGGGGTCGAGGAAGGCGATTTCGCCGAACACGGTGCCCGGCCCATAGATCGCCAGGCGCTTGTAGCGATCGGCCGTGGACGGCAGCCGAATATCCACTCGCCCGCGCAGGACCAGATACAGCTCCACACCGGGATCGCCAGCGGCGAACAGGCGCTCGCCGGCCGTTAGTTCACGCGGCTGCAGCGCGGCGGCAAATGCGGTGATTTCGTCAGGACTCATATCGCGGCAGAGATCCATTTCCGCCAGGTCGATACGTCGCTCCAGCACCGTGGGGGCGACGCCGAGCGTGTTCAGCAGGGCATTCTCGGCATACTCCAGCGCCTGATCGGTGCTGGCGAAGGTCTGGACGTTCAAGCGTCCCGATCGCAGGCTGATCCGGCGCAGGGTCTGCTCGACGTCCCGGCCCAGCCCCAAATCCTCCCGCACATCGCAAAACAGCAGTTCGCCGCCGTGAGCTTCCAAGCGGGCTGCGATCTGTTGCAACAGCCGCACGCTGGACAGATCGATCTGGATCACCCGCCGCAGGTGCAGGATCACCCAGGCTGGCCGGTCGAGATCGGGCAACATCTCCTCGAACAGCTGATCGGTCTTGGCGAAGAACAGGATGCCGCGCAACTGGTACAGAATGATCCGGTTGCCGTGGCGAGCCAGCAATTCGGCCTGTTCCACCGGCCGTTGTCGCACCGAGGGCCGTTCGACGGCGGTCAGGCGGCGGTGGATGACCGGCACTCGGCTCTGAGCGCGGATGAACAGCAGGATGGCGATGGCCAGCCCGACCAGCACCGCAATCATCAGGTCGTAGCCAACCGTGACGCCGGTGACCAGCAGGGCGACCGCCGCATCGACGCGGGTCTGGCGGCGGCGGACCCAGGCCAGAATGTCTTTTTCCACCAGATTAAGGGCCGAGGCGACGATGATCCCGGCCAGGGCGCTGGTCGGCAGCCATTGGCTGACCGGGCCGGAGAACAGCAGCAGCCCCAACAGAAGCAGACCGGTGGTCAGAGGCGCCCAGCGCCGCGCACCGGCCTGGACGGCGGTCATGGTCCCGTTCACGCTGGCCGAACCGGCCATACCGCCGAGCAATCCGACCGCGATCTGGCCGATGGCCTGCGCCCGCAACTCGCGAGCGGCATGGTGGCGCTGCCCGGTGGCGGTGTCGGCCAGCACCGCGGTCAGCAGGGTGTTCAGAGAGGACAGGACCGCCAGGGCGAAGGCGGCTTGCAGCAGCAATGGCCACGGCAGGGCATCCCAGTCGATGGCGGAGGGGGTGAGCGCCAGGCTGTGCAGCGCAGTCAGACCGGGCAGAGCGCCGATGACCCAATGGGGCGGGGCGGCTGGCAGATCAGTCAGTGCCAGCATGAGTTGAAACAGTGCGGTGCCGCCGAGCAGACCCACGATCGGACCGGGAATGCCCGGCAGGAACCGGCTGGCGTAGCGGGCGATGACGAACGCCGTCAGCGCCACCACCAGCGGTAGCCAGTGCCAGCCGGACCATAGCCCGTGGTGCGGGATGCCGAGCAGCGGATTGAGCTGGGAGCGGATCATCAGCAGACCGGTGCCGGTGGTCAGACCGGCGATGACCGGGTAGGGGATGTATTTCATCAGGCGACCGCCGCCGGCGAAGGCGATCAGTAACTGCAACAGCCCCGCAAGGAGGGTCACGATAAACAGGGCGGGCGCGATGGCGGCAGGGGCCAGGCCGCTGCCGGTGAGCAGAGCTGCAGTGCCGACCAGCAAGGCCATGCTGGGTCCGCTGGGTCCGCTGATCAGGCCGATGGCGCCGCCGACACTACCGGAGATGAGCAGCAGCAGGATAGCGCCGGTCAGCCCGGTCAGCGCCCCCGATGCAGCGCCCAGCCAGGGGCCGAAGGCGGTCACGCCGAAGGCAGTGGCTTGCGGCAGCACGACGGCAGCGGCGACCAGGCTACCGCGCAGGTCGGAAAGAAGATCGGTCGAGCGTTTCATCATTGGGGCGGCGCCGCGTTCCCTGTTCGAAGTGGTCGGTGATTGCAGAGGCTGGCAAAGCCAAGTATAGAATTGCGGCTCGCAAGTCACGCCGTGCATGGCGCTTTAAGCGTCGGGCGCGGGTTTTGATCCGCTTCAGGCAATTTGCAACCTCCTTAAGGTGGTCAATTCATGGCATCGAAACTGTTTGATCCGGTCCAGCTGGGCGCGCTGGCGCTGAAGAATCGCATCATCATGGCGCCGCTGACCCGTTGCCGGGCGGATAATCCGGAAGCGGCTCCGACAGCGTTGATGGCGCGTTATTATGCCCAGCGCGCCAGTGCGGGCCTGATCGTTTCCGAGGGGACGATCGTATCGGCTCAGGGGCGGGGCTATCCCTATACGCCTGGTATCTGGTCGGAGGCGCAGGTGGATGGCTGGCGGCAGGTGACCGATGCTGTGCATCAGGCCGGTGGTTTGATCGTCTGCCAGTTGTGGCACTGCGGACGCTTGTCGTTGCCGGATTTCCATGATGGCGAACCGCCGGTGGCGCCTTCGGCGATCAATCCCAATTGGCAGATGTTTTCCCCCGAGGGCATGAAACCGACCGTCGCACCGCGCGCTCTGAGCCGAGAAGAGATCGCCGACATCGTCGTCGACTTCCAGCATGGCGCACGCCATGCGGTGGAAGCTGGTTTCGACGGAGTCGAGATCCACTCTTCCAATGGCTATCTGTTTCACCAATTCTTTGCCCGCTGTTCCAACACTCGCACCGACGAATATGGCGGCTCCCATGAAAATCGGGGTCGGATTCTGTTCGAAGTGCTGGATGCGGTGGGTCGAGAGCTGCCGCACGAGCGAGTCGGGATCCGGCTCAATCCGATGATGAACGGGATTCATGGCATGACGGTGGATGAGGATACCGTGCCGATGTTCGAATCCCTGATCCGCCGCGCCAACGATTATCCGCTGGCGTATGTGCATCTGACCGAGCCGTTCATGCCGAACCAGTTGGATGGGGTGGTGGGCGGAATCGCCGATGTGGCCGGCCATTTCCATCCGCTGTGCCGGGCGGCGTTGCTGTCCAACGGCGGTTTCGATCAAGCCCAGGCCGAGCAGTGGCTGGCGGAGGATCGTTGCGATGCCGTGGTGTTCGGCAAGCTGTTCATCGCCAATCCCGATCTGCCGGAACGATTCCGCCAGGGAGCGGCGCTGAACGCGCCCGATCCGGATACCTTCTACCAAGGCGGTGAGAAGGGCTACGCCGATTATCCGGCGCTGACCTGAGCAGTTGCGGTAGCTTCCTTCCCATGGTTGCGTTGTAGCCTCAATTTCCCCGCATTCCTCGCCTTTGCTGGGCGAGGGATGCGGGAGAGGCATTGAGAGTCAGCTGAAGCGTCGCCGCGCCTGCCAGAGCAGGCTGCCGAATAACGCGGTGAAGATCAGCAGCGCCCATTCGCTCAGAGTGGGAATCCCCGTTGTGCTGGACACGCCAGGACCGCCCGGATCTTGGATAGTGCCGTTGGGGGCGAGGTCGCTATCGCCCAACGCGCCATCGGTCAAGGTGACAGTGATGGTGTTGCCGGCGATGGTGGCGGGCAGCACATACCAGTGAGGATTGGCGTTGTCCAGGGTCGGGCCGTATTTCCAATATTGCGTGTTCGATGGCAGGGGCTTGGGATAGGTCATCGTGAGGATAAGTGTGCCGCCGGAGGGACAGACGGCGGTGAAGCCGAATACGCCGTAGGGGAAGATGACGTTTGTCGGCAGCGGAGTGGGAGCGGCGGAGAAGCTGGGCGGCGGACTATTGGCGAAGCCGATGTATGAGGAGGTATCGTTAATGATGGTAGCCGTTACCGTGCCGCCGCCACCATCTCCTTCCACGGTGGTGGCGAGCACCGTGTGCGATATGCCTGTTGATGTGCTGCTGCTGAAGTTGGCATCGCCGACGTAGGCCGCCGTCAAGGTTTTGGTTCCGGCGCTGGTGAAGGTCAGATTGCAGGTTCCCGCCGCCACCGTGCCGGTACAGCTGACTTCATTGGAACGAAGCAGAGAAATCGGCGCGGTCAGGCAAACGGCGCAACAGGCGCTCACGGTGGTTAAGCCCAGCTCACATAAGCTTTTAACTAGGGTGGATGAGATGTTCAAGAGCATGAGCTATCCGCCCGCTATTTCGTTGCGCAAAGTGGATAAAGGATTCGCAATGCGGATAAGAAACCGGATCGGAGACCACGAAACGATGCCGGCTCGCCTGGGTGGCGAGCGGCTGATGCGAGACCCGTCGGTAGGGAGTGAAGCGGTGTAGAGTACGTTTTGCGTACTCTATCGCTGGATTGTGCAGAGGCGGACAGGCTATTCGCCCACCACCTGTCCAGCCCAGTCGCGGGTCTTGAACCAGTAGTCGTGGTGTTCTTTCAGCCAGCCATCCTGTTGACGCAACAGAATCCAGTTATTGAAGAAATTCAGCGCATCGGGATCGCCCTTGCGCAGCGCGAACCCTTCTGCGCCCTGCATGAACGGCTCGGGAATCGGCAGGAATAGCTTGTCGGGGTGCTTCAGCGCCTCGAATGCCGGGGTGGGCGTGCTGGTGATAAAGGCATGGGCCTTGCCGTTCAACACTTCCTGCAAAGCCAGCGCGTCTTCATCGAACTGACGCAGTGTGGCCTTGGGCAGCATCCGCTTGGCAGCGGTGGCCGGGGTTGCGCCACGGCGCACGGCCAGTACCACATCAGGCTTGTCGAAATCCTCCAGCGACTTGAAACCGGCCGCCTGTTCCTTGTGGGCGACTATTTGGATGCCGGAATGGGCGTAGGGCTGGGTGAAATTGACGGTTAGATTGCGTTCCGGAGTAATCGACATGCCGCCGATGATCAGATCGAACTTACCGGCCAGCAGGGCGGGAATGATGCCGTCCCAGGCGGTGGGCACGAACTCGGCCTTGACTTTCATGTCTTCGGCCAGCTGTTTGGCGACATCGATTTCGTAGCCGATCAGTTCGCCGTTCTTGTCGCGCATCGCCCAAGGGACAAAGGTCGACATGCCGACCTTGATCGCACCGCGTTTCTTGATGGTTTCCAGCACGCTGCCGGCGGCGAGCTGCTGATTGACGCTCTGGGCCTGGGCAGGCGGTAGCACCAGAGCGGTGAATAACAAAACGGCAGCGGCGATGGCGACCGATAAACGCTTTATCATGCGAAATGTCCTCGGAAGGGTTATTTAGTTCAATGTATAGCGAACGATCGGTTATCGGGCAACCGCGTAGCGATTTTCCACCGTCGTCGGTGGTCGGACCGGTATGGCAACAGATTGATGTAAGATCGATTTTTCCAAGTCTACTGTGAGAATCGAGGGTTATCGTAATACTGGGCCAATTGCCTCTTGATTGCAGCATGAATCTGTTACTTTCATGGCCGAAATATTAGAATGGCTCAAGCCGGGTCGAGCGATTCGAGGCATTCTGTCGCATTGCATTCAAAATGTTCGCTTGTTTGATTGCCTCGCCTCACAAATGTGTCCGCCAAAGTCCATGGTACTGGGTAAGACGCGGTCTATCGTCTCGGTCTATGAACTGTTGATACCAAAAAGGTGCACAGTTTCCGCAAGTTGAAATCGGCAGTCATATCGAAATGGTGCAATCATGCGAAAGATTCGCTTCTCTCCATTACGCTTCGCGATCGTACTGCTGGCTTGTGTCGTCACCGCGCCAGGGTACGCGGAAACCATTATTTTCGGTCATATCCTCGATGATTCGACGGCTCATAACCAAGGCATCGTGTGGGCGGCGAAACAGATCGACAGTCAACTGGGAGGACGCTACCAACTGCAGGTTTTCCCGCGCGGGCAGCTTGGCAAGACCGATGCCGAAGTGGTCGAAGGTTTCAAGTATGGCACCGCCAACATGGCCTATCTCAGCTTCGGCCATCTGTTGAATATCTATCCACCGCTGGCCATTGGCGCGGGTCCCTATGTGTTCCGCGATTTCGACCATTGGCGGGCCTTCCGCGACAGCGCGTTGTTTCAGGAGCTGGTGACGGACATGGAGCAGAAGACCGGGCTCAAGACCTTTGGATTGGCCTACTACGGAGAGCGCCACGTCACGACCCATACCCCCCTGCGGTCGCTGGATGACTTCAAAGGTCTGGTCATTCGCGTGCCGAATATTCCGACCATGATCCTCACCTTCCGCGCCCTGGGGGCGAGGCCGGTGCCGATTCCGTTCAAGGAAACCTATCAGGCGCTGAAGGCGAAGATCGTCGACGCGCAGGAAAATCCGCTGCCGACGATGCGGGCGATGCGCTTCTACGAAGTGTCTCCGGTGGTCAACTTGACCAGTCATATCCTGGATGCCCAGTTGATCGTCATGGACGCGAAATTCTGGAACAGCCTGCCCGCAGCGGATCGACCGATGCTGGCGCGCATTTTCGGCGAGGCGGCGCAGCGGGTGACGCAGGATGTGCGCCAGGAAGAGTTGGCGTTGCGGCAAACCCTGAGCGAGCAGGGCGTCACCTTCAATGAAGTCGATCGCGCCGCGCTGGCCGCCGCGTTGCGACCTTTCCACCACAGCGACTATTTCCCCTGGGGTGGCGAGTTGTATGACCGGATCCAAACCTTGCATTGACGAGCGTAACCGGGTCGCCCGGTTGCGTTCGTAACCGAATGACAGGTTGCCAGTGGACGATTCGCCTCCCCGCGTTGCGGGACCTCCCGCCACGATCCGCTTCCGTATCGCCGCCATCGTCGTGGTGCTGCTGGCGATTACCGTGGTGTTGACGGGCTACGCCTATTTCGCCCTCTCGCACCTGCAACGACAGACCCGTGATCTGGCCTCGGTGTATCTCTCCGATGTCGCCCTGGCTCGCCATCTCCAGACGCGGGCCGAGGAAATGCTGCTTTATCTACCGACGCTGACATCGACCGTGCAAGAGAATGGCCGCCGCGACAGTCAATGGGCCTTGAATCAGCGGGTCTGGGAATTGCGCGAGGACATTACCGCGCTGGAGGCGCGGAACAGCCTCGCGCCGCCGCAGCGTGGGCAACTGGCCGAGCTACTGCGCAAGCTGGAAATGATCGAACATGAGCTTGGCCAGCTGAATACGCTGGTTTCGGCCCGTTCCACCGCCGCCGCTAGCCGCAAGGCTGGTTGGAAGCAGGTCGAGACCACCCATGCGCGTCATTTTGCCGCAGCGACCGAGGTCGAGGCGCAGTTGCGGGCGCAGGTGGCGCGTGCGCTGGCCGTCGATATCGCCGAAGCGGGGCCTGGGCAGCTGCAACAGCGCCTCGATGATCTGCTGGACAAGGATCTGGGCTGGTTGGCGACGGCGCAGGATATTCGCACCGACAGTCGCGGACTGCTGGAAATCGCCAAGCAGATGCTCAACGAGACCGAAGTGGAGAATTTGGCCCGCCAGCAGGCCGAGGCCGAGGTAGTGATCCGGCGTCTGGAGTTGTATCAGCGGTTGCCGGCGGGAGATGCCGTGGCTGCGTTGAGCGCGGCTACGACGGCGTATCTCGCCACGATGCACGGCGGCAATGCCTTGGATGCCTTGCGGCGGCATGAATTGCACCTCAACAAGACCGTGGTCCAGCAGGCCGAACGCATCCACTGGTCGCTGATGGCGACTGTCGAGATCGCCTCGTCGCTGGTCGATGACTTGGTAGCGCAGGCCAGCGCGCAAGTGTCGGCTTCCGCACGGGCGGTCGGCGACGCGCAGGGGGTGTTGCTGGCGGTGGCGGCGCTGGCGATTCTGCCGACGCTGTTCGGCGTCTACCAGTTCGTGCGCCGGACCGTGCTGATTCCGATCCGGAAGATCACCCAGACCATGCTGATCGCTTCGCAACAGGTACTGGATGAGCCAGATGCCCTGGGTCGGCAATATCTCGACCCGGAACTACTGCGCGGTGACGATGAAGTAGCGGCGATGGCGCGCGCGCTGGCGCATTTCCAGCAGGCCATCGCCGAACGCGATGCAGCGTTGCACGCCAGCGAGATCCGCTTGCGTCTGCAACAGGAAGCGGAAGAGCGCATTCGCCAGATTGCCTATCACGACCATTTGACCGGCTTGCCGAATCGCCTGTCCTTGGGGGTTCGGCTCGAACAGGCGCTGGATCGCGCAAGCTGTGAAAAGAACAGCGTGGCCGTGCTGTTCATCGACATGGACCGCTTCAAGATCATCAACGACACGCTCGGCCATCGTTTTGGCGACGGCTTGCTGGTCGAAATCGCCCATCGCCTGGAAAGGGCCGTGCGGCAGAGCGACATGGTGGCGCGTTTGGGCGGAGACGAATTCGTCGTGGTGCTCGAACGGGTGGAGAACACCGATTACGTCATCTACGTGACCGAAAGGATTCGGGCGGTTCTCGGCCAGACCTATCGAATCGAGGGCCACGAACTGCATTCGACTCCCAGCATCGGCATTGCGCTCAGTCCCAATGACGGCGATGCGGTGGATGTCCTGATGAAGAATGCCGATGCCGCCATGTACCACGCCAAGGCGAGCGGCCGTAACAATTACCAGTTCTTCACCGTACGCATGAACGAGGTAGTGCGGGAACGGCTGTCGTTGGAAAACTACCTCCGCCAGGCGCTGGATGGGCAGCAGTTCGTGTTGCATTTCCAACCGCAGTTCGCTGCAGCGAGCGGCCGGGCATCCAGCGTCGAAGCGTTGTTGCGTTGGATGCATCCGGTGGAGGGCTTGATCGCACCGGCCCATTTCTTGCCGGTGGCCGATGAAATCGGGGTGATGTCTGCATTGGATAACTGGGTGTTGCGTCAGGCGCTGGCGCAGTTGCGCCGCTGGCGGGACGCTGGGATGCACATTACCCATATGGCGGTCAACGTATCGTTGTATCAGCTGCAGGATGAGCGATTCCCCGAGCGTCTGGCACAGATCCTGGCCGATGCGCATCTCGCGCCAGGCGATTTGGAGCTGGAGTTGACCGAGACCATGGCGATGGAAAATCCGCAGGTCATCGTCACGGTGTTGAAGCGCTTGCGAGGGATGGGGGTCCATCTGGCCCTCGACGATTTCGGGACCGGTTTTTCCTCGCTCAGCTATCTGAAATTGCTACCGATCCGACGCCTGAAGCTGGATCGTTCCCTGATCGAGCATATTGCGACCGAGCGCGATGATGCCGTGATTTGCCAGGCTGTGATCGATCTGGCGCATACTCTTGGACTGGAGGTCGTGGCGGAGGGGGTGGAGACCCGCGAACAGCTTTGCCGCCTGTTGGAGCTCGACTGCGATGCGTTTCAGGGTTTTCTGCTGGGACGACCGCAGGCCGCTGAGCAGATGGAACATGTCTTGGGGGTGCACGCGACCGGCTGGGCCGAAGAGACCGGTAACGGATGGCGGGAGGGTCGTTGCTGCCAGCCGGCGTGAGCCGCGTCGGGGTAGGATCGTGGCGCGGGTAAGCGCTTGGCGGCGAGCGATGACAGCCGTCGGCGGGATGGCTATGCTGACGAGCCATGAGTAAATCTACGATTTCCCGATTGCGCCGCCAGCGTCGCGCCATGCTGGATGTGTTGGCTTTTCTCGTCTTGATGGTCGGTCTGGGCTGGCTGATCGTCTCGGGGGCCGGATCGCTGCAATACAATTGGCAGTGGTATCGGATCCCGCCCTATCTCTACCGGTTCGAGGATGGGGCGTTCCATCCCGGTCCATTGTTGCTCGGCTTGGGGGTGACGCTGGAGCTGACCGCCTGGAGTCTGGCGCTCACGGTCGTGTTGGGGCTGGCGGCGGCGTTGTTGCAGCGCTCGACTTCGTGGGTCGGCCATGTCCTGGCCCGATTCTATGTGGAAATCGTCCGCAATACGCCGATGTTGGTGCAACTCTATCTGGTCTACTTCGTGTTGGCGCCGATTCTGGCGATGGACCGGTTCGTAGCGGCGGTGCTGGCGCTGGCGATCTTCGAAGGCGCGTTCGCGGCCGAGATCTTCCGGGCCGGGATCGAGGCCATTCCCGCTGGGCAGTGGGAGGCGGCCCATGCCCTGGGTTTGTCGCGCTATGCGCTCTACCGCTGTGTGATCCTGCCGCAGGCCATCCGCTTGATCCTGCCCCCGCTGACCGGTCTGGCGGTGTCGCTGATCAAACATTCGGCCCTGGTCAGCGTGATCGCCGTGGCTGACCTGACCACCGAGGGACGCAATCTCATCGCCGATACCTTCATGACCTTCGAGGTCTGGTTCACGGTGGCAGCGCTGTATTTGGCGCTGACCATCAGCCTGTCGCTATGGGTTGGATGGCTGGAACGCCGCCTGCCGGTGCGCGGCGGGGAATACGGCTGAGCTGGCGTGCCGCCGCGCAAGCTACGGTTCGGCTGGCTGGACGCGTTGATCCTGGCGCTGCTGGGTGGCGCGCTCGGCTATGTGCTGCACCAGGCGCAGGATCACTTTCACTACAACTGGGACTGGCGTCTGATCCCTGGCTATTTTCTGCGCTACGACCCTGCCCAGGGGCAGTGGGTGTTGAATTTGTTGGGGCAGGGCCTGTTGGCGACGATCCGGCTGGCGTTGTGGGGCAGTCTGCTGGCGGCTCTGATCGGCGGAGTGATGGGCGTCTGTCGGGTCGCACACAGCCTGTTCCTGCGCCTGCTCAGCCGCAGCTACGTCGAGCTGATCCGCAACATGCCGCCTCTGGTGTTCATCTTCATCTTCTACTTCTTCATCAGCAGCCAACTGATGCCGGCACTGGATGTGGAAGGGTGGCTGGTCGATGCCGGACCGACGACTTTGTCGGTCTTGGCGCTGTTGTTCGGCCCACCGGAGCTGCTATCGAATTTCCTGTCCGGCCTGATTTGTCTGGCGTTGTTCGAGGGGGCCTACGTCACCGAAATCGTGCGTGCTGGCATCGAAGCGGTCCCCAAGGGACAATGGGAGGGCGGCCGGGCGCTTGGTTTGAATTCCCGGCAGGTGCTAAGAGAGATCGTCTTGCCGCAGGCGGTGCAAAGGGTGATCCCGCCGCTGGCGGGCCAGTTCATCTCGCTGATCAAGGATTCCTCGCTGATCTCGCTGATTTCCATCCAGGAACTGACCTTCACCGGCACCGAACTGGCGGTGTCGTCGGGGCAGGTGTTCGAAGTCTGGTTGACGGTGGCGGCGCTCTATTTCCTGCTGTGCTTTATCCTGGCCCGGCTGTTCCGGCGTTTGGAGCTCCGATTGGCGCGCCATCGCCAGCGTTGATTTCCAGTCACCTCCAGGCAAATCTACAGGATGACCCCGATGTCCATACCCCCTGCCGCCATGATGTCTCGCGACCTTGCCATGCCAGCCCCCGATCGTCTGCGCGCCTTGCTGGCGCAGCAAGGCTGTCTGACCATGCCGTGTTGTTACGACGCGCTGTCCGCCCGCCTGATCGAACAGGCCGGTTTTCCGCTCAGCTTCATGAGCGGCTTTGCGGTAGCGGCCACGCGGTTGGCGCTGCCGGATACTGGCCTGATTACGGTCAGCGAGATGTTGGACCAGGGTCGAGCCATCTGCCAGGCGGTTTCGATCCCGGTCATCGGCGACGGCGATACCGGTCACGGTAACCCGGTCAACGTGCGGCGCACGGTGGAGCAGTTTGGCCGGGCGGGATTCGCCGCAGTCATGATCGAAGATCAGGTCGCTCCCAAGCGTTGCGGGCACACCGGCGTCAAGGAGGTGGTGAGCCGGGCCGAGGCCATCGCGCGGATGCGGGCTGCGGTGGATGCCCGCGACGCCTATGCCGGCTCCGGTCCTCTGATCCTGGCTCGCACCGATGCCCGCAGCGCTCTGGGCTTCGACGAGGCGATCTGGCGCTTGCACGCCTTTGCCGATCTAGGTGCGGACATGCTGTTCCTGGAAGCGCCGCGCGACGAGGCCGAAATGGCGCGCTGCTGTCGGGAAGTGCCAGGCATTCACATGGCCAACCTGCTGGCCGGCGGTCTCACCCCGATCTTGCCCCCAGCCCGTTTGGCCGAGCTGGGGTATCGGCTGGCCGCTTACCCGCTGGCGTTGTTGGGAGTCGCGATCGCCGCCCTGCGCGCGGCGCTGAGCGAGTTGGCCGCCGGCCGGATGCCCGAGCACCAGGTCGATTTTGCGACTCTGCGCGCGCTGGTCGGTTTCGATGCTTACGATCGCCTGCTGGATGCCTACGCGGCGCCTCCGGATCAGATCTGACCCCGGACCTCCAGCGGTCTTGCCCGCGATCCACCGATCCGCCATCGGTGGATGATGATTGCAGCGATCCGGAAACGCTGGAAAATGGCTTTTATCCGATGAAAAAGCCGAATGATACAATCTCTTCCAGTCGGACTTTGGTATCAGTCAACCCAGAATTCCCCAATTCAAAACAACACATTAACGTGGGAGATCAGGCATGGAAAAGGTGTGGCTGAAACGTTATCCGTCCGGCGTACCGGCAGAGATCGATCCCGATGAATACACCTCCCTGGTGGAGGTGTTCGAGCGCAGTTGCCAACGGTTCGGCCCGCGTCTGGCGTTCGCCAACATGGGCTATGCCATGAATTACACCGAGCTGGATCAGCAGAGCCGGGCTTTCGCCGCTTATCTGCAGCAGACATTGGGCCTGCAAAAGGGTGAGCGGGTGGCCATCATGCTGCCCAATCTGCTGCAATATCCCGTTGCGCTGTTCGGTGTGTTGCGCGCCGGTCTGGTGGTGGTCAATGTCAATCCGCTCTACACCCCGCGCGAGCTGGAGCATCAGTTGCAGGATTCCGGGGCTAAGGCGATTGTAATCCTCGCCAACTTTGCCCACGTACTGGCTGCCGTGGTCGCGAAAACCGCAATCGAACAAGCCATCGTCACCGAGGTCGGCGATCTGTTGCCGTTCTGGAAGGCCAAGGTGGTCAACCTGGTGGTCAGGCGCATCAAGAAGATGGTGCCCGATTACCAGCTGCCGCACGCCATCGGTTTCAACGAGGCGTTGGCGAACGGCAAGCGTCGCTCGCTGACGCCGGTCGCGGTGGACGGCGAGGATCTGGCCTTCCTGCAATACACTGGCGGCACCACCGGGCTGTCCAAGGGCGCCATGCTGACCCACCGCAACATGCTGGCCAACATGCAGCAGATTTCCGCCTGGGTCGGGTCGTCGATCCGCGATGGCGAAGAGATCGTGATCACCGCGCTGCCGCTGTATCACATCTTCTGCCTGACGGTGAACTGCATGTGCTTCGTCCGCTACGGCGGTCTGAACGTGTTGATCACCAATCCCCGCGACATTCCGTTGTTGGTCAAAGAACTGCGTCCGTGGAAATTCACCGTGATCACCGGCGTGAACACGCTGTTCAACGCCTTGGTCAACCATGCGGCGTTTGCCGAGCTCGATTTTGCCGCGCTGCGGTTGGCGGTCGGCGGTGGCACCGCGGTGCAGAAAGCCGTGGCCGAGCGCTGGCAGGCCATGACCGGCATCCCGATCCTGGAGGGCTATGGCCTGACCGAAGCGTCGCCGGTGGTCTGCGTCAACCCGGTGGATATCGCTGGCTTCACCGGCAGCATCGGCCTGCCGTTGCCGTCCACCGACATCCAGCTGCGCGATGAGGAGGGCAACGAAGTGCCGACGAGCGAACGCGGTGAATTGTGCGTGCGCGGCCCGCAGGTGATGCGTGGCTATTGGCAGCGGCCGGCGGAAACGGCCCGCACCATTCGCGACGGTTGGTTGCTGACCGGCGATGTCGCCACCCTCGACGAACAGGGCTTCTTCCGCATCGTCGATCGCAAGAAGGACATGATCCTGGTGTCAGGTTTCAATGTCTTTCCCAACGAAATCGAAGATGTGGTGATCGGCTGCGAAGGAGTGTTGGAGGTGGCCTGTGTCGGGGTGCCGGACGACAAGAGCGGCGAGGCCGTCAAGATCTTCGTGGTGGCGAAGCCGGGGGTGGAGCTGAGCGCCGAAGCGATCCTGGCCCATTGCCGCACCCAGCTGACCGGCTACAAGATGCCTCGTCAGGTCGAGTTCCGCGACAGCCTGCCTAAATCGAACGTGGGCAAGATCCTGCGGCGCGAACTGCGCTGATGCCGGTGGAGACCGTATGACCGAACCGTCTGCAACGCCCGATGTGGCGCGCCTGATGGAGCAATTGCAGCGCAGTCAGGCGTTCCACGCCGTTGGCGCGGCGGGGATAGAGCGGGAACTGAGTTTGGTGCGGCGCTGGCAATCGGCCCGCCTGGCGCGGACTCACGCCGATCTGTTGCGCGATCCGTGCTATCGGCCCGCAGCGGAGTTTTTCCTGGAAGAACTCTATGGCGACCGCGACTTGCGTCAGCGCGAGCATGAATTGGCCCGCACCGTTCCAGTGATGGCGCGCGCACTGCCGGCCCGAGTGCTGCAAACGGCGGCCCTGGCGCTGGAGCTCAACGCCCTGTCGTACGAGCTGGATGCTCGGCTGACGCGGATTTTGGCAGTCGAGTTCGGCTGTGGCGAGGCGGTGGATGAGGCGAGCTACGTGGCAGCCTACCGACGGTGTGCCAACTATGAGCTGCGCCACCGTCAGCTCGATCTGGTCGAACAGCTGGGCCAGGAGCTGGTCAAGGTTGTCCGCAAGCGGCTGGTCCATACCGCCCTGGCCTTGGCGGGCGGACCGGCCCGCTTGGCCGGGGTGGGCGAGTTGCATCGTTTCCTGGAGGCGGGATTCCACGCGTTTCGCCATATGGGCGCGGATGCAGCCACTTTCGTCGTGCTCATCGTCGGCCGCGAGCGTGGCATTCTGGAGCGAATCCGGCGCGGGGAGCCGCGGCCGCTGGATCTGCCCATCGCAGAAAACGCTCAGGCGGGGCTGGCGGGGGACTGAAGGATCCGGTCCAGCTGGCGCTGAATTTCCTGCTCCAGCAGATATTTCATCGGCGCCAGCAGAAAACCCAGCCGCACGTTGACCCGCAGTTGGCCTGTTTCCAGTTCGATCCGGCCGCTGACGCCGGAACGTTCGAAATGCAGGGAATCGCCCTGCCAATGATGATTGAGTTCATAGCGGGCGGCCAATTGGCCGGCGACGGATTCCGCCACTTGGCGGGCTTGTTCGAGGGTCAGGTCGTGAGTCCGGCAGATGGTGATATGGAACATGATGTTAGGGTCTCGGTGGCTCCGCGCGCCTCGGGGCTGCATGACCGGAACCCGCGTCGGCGGTGAGGGATTGATCGCTCCGTACCATAAGCCAAGGCCGGGGCTATCGCAATGGCGTCGATGCGCGCTTTCAGGGTGGCAGCGCGGCCAGGGATTGCGCCAGCCGCACATACCAGTCGCCCACATCGCGGAGCGTGCCGATGCCGACGATATCCATATGATCCCAGCCGGCTAGCACGCCGTGATCGTTCCAGACTCCCCGTTGCGGGGGTTGGCGGTAAGGCACGATCGTATCGGACGAGCCCAGGGTCGGGCCGGCCATGGAGCGGGTGTTGACCAGACCGTCGTTTTCCCACCAGCGCGCGTCGATCCGCACCGAGCCTGGATCGTCGCGGCTGTAAGCGCCGATCAGCAGTGCGCTGGCCCAGAATTGCGGCAGCATGGTGGGCAACGGAACCTGATGGCGAGAAGGCCAGATCGGGACGGTGGCCGAGGTGGCCCAGGAAAAGTAGTACACATCGGGCTGGGCCGGAAAGCGTTGGTTCAGCTCCAACGCGCCATCGGGGCTGAGATCCCAGGCGCTGATGTCGCGGGAATGCCACAGCGGGCTGCGTTCGACCCGCGCCAGATAGGCGTCGAGCGTTTCGTCCGGCGCACGCCGTAAGGACCATTGGTCCAACTTGAAATCGTAGGGCAGCTGGTCGGCCTGGAGTCCGGCCAGCGTGGCGAGACCTAGCAGGGATTTGCGCACGAAGGGCAGCAACAGATTGCTGTCGGTGGCGAGACTGGTCCCGTCATGGGGTGAGGCGAGGGTGGTGATGCTGTGCACCCAGGATTTGCCGCCCTGGAACAGGGGAGACCATTCGGCGGCAGGGGCGATGGTGCGTTCGGTCGGATCACCGCGTTCCAGCAAGGCGGTCAATACGCGGATAGTTTGACCGCCCTGACTGTGGCCGATCAGATGGATCTTGCGCAGACGGCCGGTTTCGTCCGGGTCGCCCCATGCTGGGTAAAGGCCGGGGAAGGTCCGACCGAAGCGGGCGTGACCGTGGGCAGCGGCGTGAGCCTGGCCGTAATCCACCGTTCCGCCCTTGATGTAGGCATACAGCTCGCAAGCCCGATCCCAGTTGCTGGCCAGGGGGCCGACGACGCCGGTGAAGGTCCGGTAGCCAGCCTGGTTGAGCGTCTCCTGCAAGTCGCCGAAACCACCCCAGTACTTGAAGCCGAGCATCTCGTCCCGACCCCAGCCCATGAAGCCATGCACCAGCACCAACGGGTAATCGTTGTCGGCGCGGGCCGAGACGGTGCTGAGCAGCGCCAGCAGAAGCAGCAGAAGACGCGACAGGTTGGAAAAAAAGCGCATGCGGGAGCTCGGGTAAACGAATCGAATGGACGCCAGTCTAACGCCGCACGGATGGAACGCCTTGACTAAACTGGTGTTCCAGTACACCCCTTGGCGTCGCAGGTCGGCAAGCGGGCGGTCGTTCAACCTAATAGGCTAACGGGTGGGAAAATGCGGATGTCTTTCAGGACCTCGATGGTCGTTTCTGGCGTACGCGGTGCGTGGCTGATGATCCTGGCGCTGGCCGGGTTGATGTGGGTGGAAAGCAGTGTTGCGGCTGACAAGTCGTTGGCTGTGGAGGAACCCGCTGCGACCAGCGCAGCGACCGACGCCATCCCGCCGGTGGGCGCCCGCTCGTATCAGCCGAGCGTGGAGCCCGAACGCATGGTCAAGGAAATCGCCAATACCCCGTTTCAGACTCAGTCGACCGGTGTCGAGGACGCTTATACCGCGATGCTGCGTTTGCAACTGCCCGCGCCAACGACCCCGATGACGATGGGGGCCGAAGCGCCAGGCCAACCGTTGAAACTGGGTTTCAATCGGCCAATGAGCGATTTCCTGGATCCGTCGGTGGTGGCTTCTCAAACCTGGCAATGGCAGACGCTGGCGGATGGCGAGCGGGTCACCCGTATCCAGGTAACGTCACCGGGCGCTACGGCCTTGCGCATTGGCTTGCGGATACGGAATTTGCCTGCGGAAGCGGAATTGCGTTTCTATTCCGGCCAATCCGGGCAGGGACCGGCCTATCAAGTGGCGGCCAAGGCGGTGTTGCAAATGATCGACGCCAATCGGCTGGCCATGGCCAATACCAGCGGCGATCCCGAGATCTACTGGTCGCCAACGCTCGAGGGCGAAACGGCCATCGTGGAAATCCGACTGCAAGCGGTGGCCGATCAGAGTAAGGTCGATGTGGCGATCGAGGCCGTTTCGCATCTGGCTGCTAATCCCACGCAGACGGATTTCAGTTTACAAAGCACAGCAGCGAGCTGTAATCTCGACGTCAATTGTTACTCTACCGTCAATGATCAAGGCCAGAATATCGCTAATGCTGTTGCCAGAGTCGTTTTTACTTCGACAGGGGGAACCTACCTCTGTTCGGGTACCCTGTTAGCAGATAGAGCGGATTCTGGAATACCGTATTTTCTGACTGCGAATCACTGCATATCCACGGCGGATGAGGCGTCTTCAGTGCAAACGACCTGGTTTTATCAGTCGTCGGCATGCAATAGTGCTACTCAGTCCGCTAGTACCCAGACCTTGTTGAGCGGCGCGACTCTGTTGGCTACTTATACCAATAACGACATGACCTTGTTGCGGCTCAACGATCAGCCGCCGAGCGGAGCGGTCTACGCAGGGTGGTATTGGGATAACGTAGGCGATCGGTATAGCGCGATTCAT
>Ga0116181_1000921_pt1 | contig 26339 bp, 27 predicted proteins | sample AD_UKC075_MetaG_FD_89752 | JGI IMG/M metagenome (GOLD analysis project Ga0116181, IMG submission 89752) | Active sludge microbial communities of municipal wastewater-treating anaerobic digesters from USA - AD_UKC075_MetaG | ecosystem: Engineered > Bioreactor > Anaerobic > Digestate | place: USA... | reverse complement strand
GCTCGGCCAGGCTCAGTCCGCCGAGGTAGGCGGAGCCGAGTTCACGGACGTCCAGCGCCAGATCGGCTTCGGCGTCGGTGCGGGTGACCGCAGCCGAACCGAGCGCGGACGCGGTCAGCCGCCACCGGCCGGCATTGCTGGGCAGCATCGCGTCCGATACCTCCAGGACCACATCGAGATCAGCTGCGTACTGACGTCCGGCCAGGGCGGCGGCAACGTCCACCAGGCGCAGCCAGAGGTTGTCCTTGACCGTCGGTACCACCGCGCGCACGTCCACCAGCAGGCTCAGCAACGGATCGTCCGTGGCCAGCATGCTGACGACCACTTCGGTGGTGAGGTCCAGGTCGAGCAGCCGCGACCACAGCAGGTGGGTGGCTGACGGGTCGGCGCCGACGAAGTCACTCACCCTGACCGTGCCCGTCGGACCGCCCGGTCCCCAGGAGCTGTTGCGCCGGAACACCGCGTAGCCGACCGGCACGCCGGCCCGTTCGGCGATCATGATTCGGGCCGATTCGAACCCGGGATGGAACATGGGGGAGTCCGCGAACCAGGCGGTGGTCAACTCCGGCGTCTCCCGGCCAACCCAACCCGGACGGGTGACCGCACCGTGCAGCCGGCCGATCAGCTCCCGATGCTGCTCGACCTGGAGGTGCTCGATGCGCACGGTGAGCGCCTCGCCCCCAGGCACGGGACGCAGCGCTGCGCCGCGCGGCAGCCTCACCTCAACCTGCCGGGCGGCCAGACCGTAGCCGAAGCGTCCGTAGATCGCGGGTTCAGACGCGGTGAGCACCGAGATCGGCTCACCCCACGTCCGGCAATGCGCGAGGTGCGCCCCGATCATCGACCGCAGGATGCCGCGACGCCGTGCCTCGGGGTGCACGGCCACCCAGGTGAGTCCGGCCACCGGCAGCCGTCCGCCCGGCACCGGGCAGGTCCGGAACGGATAGGACGCGTGCATCGCCACCAGCCGGTCGTCCGCATCCGCGTCCGCCACCCCGAACGTGCGCGGCCAGGGCAACGGGCTCGGCAGGGCCAGGGTCTCCGCCAGGTCATCGCTGGACGGGAACGCCCAGCGGTCAAGGTCGATGACGTCGCGGAGGCGCTCGGGGCCGAGACCGAGCAGGCGGAGATTGCCAGGAAGTGCGGTCATGGGCACCACTGTGCCCGATGCCGACCGGCTCGGTTCCGGGTTTGGCACCTGCGCTTCGATCAGGCACAATGGAGGGTCGGTGCCGGTTCACGCCAGCAGGCCAATCCAGCCGCCCAAACCCAGAGCGACCCGGTGCCCTGAACAGGAGAAGAAATGAAGTCAGGCATTCATCCCGATTACGTGGAGACCCAGGTGACCTGCACCTGCGGCAACACCTTCACCACCCGCAGCACCGCGAAGAACGGCGTCATGCACGCCGAAGTCTGCTCGGCCTGCCACCCGTTCTACACCGGCAAGCAGAAGATCCTCGACACCGGCGGCCGCGTGGCTCGGTTCGAGAAGCGCTACGCCAAGAAGAAGTAGCTTCACCGAACGCCGGGTGCTCAGGATTGCCTGAGCCCCGGCGTTCGTGTTTGCCCGGTCGTCGAAGGGATTGCCATGTTCGAAGCCGCAGCCGGCCTGCGCGAGGAGTACGCGGACCTGGAACGGCAGCTCGCCGACCCAGCGCTGCACTCCGACCTGGCGGCGTCCCGGCGCGTCGGCAGACGCTACAACGAGCTCAGCCCGATTGTCCGCAGCCTGGACGCGCACGAGCAGCTCAGCAGTGACTTGGTCGCGGCGAAGGAACTGGCCGCCGAGGACCCGTCGTTCGCCGAAGAGGCGGACGCGATCGCGGCCGAACTGGTCACAGTGGAAGAGAAGCTGACTCGCCTGCTCGCGCCTCGCGACCCCAATGACTCGGCCGACTGCCTGATCGAGATCAAGTCGGGCGAGGGCGGCGAGGAGTCGGCGCTGTTCGCCGGCGACCTGTTCCGGATGTACGCCAGATATGCCGAGACCAGGGGCTGGAAGACCGAGGTGCTCGATTCCCAGGACACCGATCTGGGCGGCTACAAGTCGATCACGGTCGCGGTGAAGGCTCCTGGAAACGGCGATCCGGAGAACGCTCCCTATGGCGTTTTGAAGTTCGAGGGTGGCGTCCACCGGGTGCAACGGGTGCCGGTCACCGAATCCCAGGGCCGGGTGCACACCTCCGCGGCCGGCGTGCTGGTGATGCCCGACGTCGAGGCAGCCGAGGTGGAGATCAACGACGACGACCTGCGGGTCGACGTCTACCGCTCTTCCGGGCCGGGTGGGCAGGGCGTGAACACCACCGACTCGGCCGTCCGAATCACCCACCTGCCCAGCGGCATCGTGGTGTCCTGCCAGAACGAGCGCTCGCAGTTGCAGAACAAGGAGTCCGCGATGCGCATGCTGCGGGCCCGACTGGTGGCCCGGGCCGAGGAGGAGGCCGCCTCGGCCGCGTCCGCTGCCCGCAAGTCGCAGGTGCGCACGGTGGACCGTTCCGAGCGGATCCGCACCTACAACTTCCCGGAGAACCGGATCGCCGACCACCGCATCGGCTTCAAGGCCTACAACCTCGACCAGGTGCTGGCCGGTGACCTGTCCGCGGTGATCACCGCGCTGCAGGCCGCCGATCTCGCCGAGCGTCTCGGTGCGGTGGGCTGATGCCCCGCAGTGCGCCGCTGCTCGCGGCGGCGACGGCTGAACTCGGCTCGGCCGCGGAGGCTAGAACGTTGCTTGCGCACGTCACCGGTGTGGAACCGTCACGGATGTTGCTGCTCGACGACGTCGATGAAGCCGCAGCCGCCGACTATGCCGAGCTGATCGCCCGTAGGGCGGCGGGGGAGCCGCTGCAGTACCTGACCGGTCGCGCCTATTTCCGCACGATCGAGGTGGCCGTGGCGCCGGGTGTGTTCATCCCGCGTCCGGAGACCGAAGTGCTGACTGGCTGGGCGCTCGAACGCCTTGCGAAGCTGCCCGGCGAGCCGGTCGTGGTCGAACTCTGCGCAGGCAGCGGCGCGATCTCGAAGGCGATCGCTGTCGAGCGTCCGGGCTGTCTGCAGTACGCGGTGGAGCTCTCCGAGACCGCGGCCAGGCTAGCGCAGCAGAATCTCAGCGGCACCGGCGTCACCCTGACCGAAGGCGACATGGCGGACGCCTTCCCGGAGTTGAACGGTGCCGTCGACCTGGTCATCGCCAACCCGCCGTACATCCCGCTGACCGCGTGGGAATACGTGGCCGAGGATGTTCGCACCCACGAGCCCGACCTGGCGCTGTTCTCCGGCGAGGACGGCCTCGACGCCCTTCGCGTAGTCGCCGAGGTGGCCGCGCGGCTGCTGCGCCCGGGCGGCTTCGTGTGCGCCGAGCACGCCGAAGTGCAGACCGACAGCGCGCTCGACGTGTTCGCCGTGCGGGGCGCGTTCACCCAGCTCGCCGACCACCTCGACCTGACCGGGCGGCCACGGTTCGTCGCGGGAGTTCGCGCCGCCAACCTGGCAGGATGAGCGGCATGGCGAAGGTCTGGGACATCACGGCTGACCCCGAGGGTGCAATCGAGGCGGCGGCAGCGGCCGTCAGCGCCGGTAACTGCATCGTGCTGCCCACCGACACGGTCTACGGCATCGGTGCGGACGCGTTCTCAGCACACGCCGTGCAGGGCCTGCTCGACGCCAAGGAACGCGGCCGCGACATGCCGCCACCGGTCCTGATCGCGGACGCGGACGCGTTGCGCTCGCTGGCCGACGAGGTCAGCCAGGAGATGCTCGCCCTCGCCGACACGTTCTGGCCGGGGGCGCTCACGCTGGTCGTCACCGCGCATGCCAACCTCCGGATGGACCTGGGCGATCGTGGCCAGACCATCGCGATCCGGGTGCCCGACCACGAGTTCACCCGCGAACTGCTGCGGGCCACCGGCCCACTCGCGGTCAGCTCGGCCAACGTCTCCGGACAGCCTGCGGCGAACACCGTCGCCGAAGCGCAGGCGCAACTGGGCAAGCGGGTGTCGGTCTACCTGGACGGCGGCCCGGCCGGGGCCGGCGTCCCGTCCACGATCGTCGACCTGACCGGACGGCCCCGCATCCTGCGCGAAGGCAAGCTCACTCGGGCCGAACTCGTCGCGGTGGTGCCCGACCTGGCCGAGGCGGCGTCCGATCCCGCCGAACAGCCACCGCAGGACGCGGATCAGGCCTGATGCGCGAATACCTGCTCGTCCTGCTGGTCGCCACCGGGGTGACCTACCTGCTCAGCGGCCTCGCGCGCAGACTGGCGTTCCGTTACAACGCCGTCGCCATGGTCAGGGACCGAGACGTGCACACCAAGCCGATCCCGTACTTCGGCGGCGTGTCGATGTGGTTCGGGCTCGCGGCCGCGTTCCTGCTCGCCGCTCAACTGCCCTGGCTGGGCAGCTTCGAACTGGTCACCCACGACGCTGGGGTGGTGCTGCTGGCCGGAGGACTGATCTGCGCGGTCGGCGTGGTGGACGACCTGTTCGAGCTGAACGCGCTGGCGAAGATCGCCGGACAGTTGCTGGCCGCCGGGGTGGCGGTGCTCAACGGCGTGAAGGTCTACTGGATCCCCCTCCCCGGGGCGATCGTGTCGCTGGACGAGGGCACTTCGATCGCAGTGACCGTCGTGCTGATCTTCCTTTGCGTGAACGCGATCAACCTGATCGACGGCCTGGACGGCCTCGCCGCAGGCGTGGTGGCGATCGGCGCCGGTGCGTTCTTCGCTTACGCATATCTGCTGTCGTACGAACATGAACTCGTCCGCGCCACCACGTCCAGCCTGATCACCGTGGCGACGGTTGGGGTGTGCCTGGGCTTCCTGCCCTACAACATCTACCGGGCGCGCATGTTCATGGGTGACTCCGGGGCGATGCTGCTCGGCTTCCTGCTGGCCACCGCGATGATCAGCCTCACCGGCCAGATCGACCCGTCCGGTCTGAGCGGCCTGGGGCTGAATGCGTTCGCTGCCTACCTGCCCATCCTGCTGCCGCTGGCAGTGATGGCGCTGCCGCTGCTCGACCTGGTGCTGGCGTACGTCCGCCGGACGCTGGCCGGCAAGCTCTGGTACCAGGCAGACAAGATGCACTTGCACCACCGCATGCTGAACCTTGGCCACAGCCACGCCCGTGCGGTGGCTCTGTTGTGGATGTGGTCGGCGCTGCTGGCCTACGGCATGGTGCTGATCGGTCTGTTCCCGCACCCGATCACTTTCGTCGGTTTCCTGCTGGCGCTCGGGCTCGCGGTCTATCTGACCTGGGCACGGCGGACTCCGACGAAGGCCGCCAATGGCTGAATTGAGCCTCAACCGCAGACGGGCCCAGCAGCTGCTGGTCGGGGGAGCTGCGGGCGGACATCTCGCCCTGCTGCTGGCCGTGCTGGGCTTCGCGGCGGCGAGTGGACTGTCGGCTGCGCTGTCGGCGGCGGTGGCCGGGGTGGTCACGATCGCATTCTTCATGATCGGCCAAGCCGTCCAGGTGCTGGTGGCGGATGCCCCGGCGCGCCGCGTCCTGATCGCCTCCCTGGCGTCCTACGGCCTGCGGGTGTCGGTGCTGGGCGGGCTGTTAATGCTGGCCCTTGCCAACTCCGCGCAGATCGCCTGGCTGGATCCGATCGCGGTCGCGGTGACCACGATCGCTGTCGTGGTGGGTTGGTTGTCCGTCGAGTTGTGGACGTATTCACGGCTGCGGATCCCGATCTACGACGAGTAATTCGATGGCTTTGGACGCTTTGCCGCCACCGGGGTGAAGCGAGGGCGGGTCGGCTGTTATAGTCCCAAGAGTCATGGGTGAGCGGAGCGGAATCGACACCGGTTTGCGGGTCGTCAGCATCCTCATCTCTGGGCTGATCTTCTACGGTGGAATCGGCTGGTTGCTCGACAACTGGCTGCACACACGGTGGTGGCTGCCCGTGGGAATAATCGTCGGTACTGTCGCCGGCGTCTATCTGGTTATCGCACGATACGGACGGTCGGAGTGACGGCCAGACAGGAGGTCTCATGCGCGGCCTGATCGGCCTGATCGTCCCGCTAGAGGGAGACGCCCACGGCTGGCCGCCTGGCACCCACAGCTTCGCGTCCCGTCCGCTGTTTCCGGGGATCGACCCCGAGGGTGCGTGGCTGAACAACCACGTCGCTCAGGCCGTGATCGGCGCGATCCTGGTGATCGCATTCTGGCTCTGGATGGCTCACGGCCAGAAGGTGGTCCCCGGCAAGAAGCAGTTCGCCGGTGAATTCCTCTACAACCTGATCCGCAACACCATCGCCCGTGACATCCTCGGCCACGACTACCAGAAGTTCCTGCCCTACCTGGTCGCGCTATTCAGCTTCATCTTCGTCAACAACCTGTTCGGGTCGTTCTTCCTGTTCATGTTCCCGACCTTCTCGAAGATCGGCTTCCCGTACGGCCTCGCCCTGCTGACCTTCGTGATCTACAACGCGGCCGGCATCGGCAAGTACGGTCTCGGCAACTACCTGAAGAGAATGACCCTGCCCGAAGGCGTGCCGGTCTTCTTGTGGCCGGTGATCATCCCGCTTGAGTTCATCTCGAACTTCGTCGCCCGGCCGTTCACGCTGGCCCTGCGACTCTTCGCCAACATGTTCGCCGGCCACCTGGTGATCATGGTCTTCGTGGTCGGCGGCGGCCTGCTGCTGGCCTCCGGTGAGGCCTTCTACGTCGCGGCCGGCTCGATGTCGATCGTGTTCAGTTTCGCCATCTTCGCCCTGGAGTTGCTGGTGGCAGCGCTGCAGGCCTACATCTTCACCGTTTTGAGTGCCCAATACATCTCCTCGGCGATCGCCGAGGAGCACTGAGCCTGCCAAATAACCCTCGAAAGGAAACGACATGCTCCCCGTCCTGGAAATCAGCGGTTCGATCAACATGATCGGATACGCCCTGGCGACGCTCGGCCCGGCCATCGGTGTGGCCTGGATCTTCGCCTCGGTGATCAACGGAACCGCTCGGCAGCCCGAGGCCCGTGGCGCCATGATGGGCACCGCGTGGATCGGCTTCGCCGTGGTCGAGGCGCTGGCCATCATCGGCATCGCCCTCGCCTTCGCCATTCAGTGAGCTGAGCCGTGCTGCCACTCGCAGGCGAGGCAGAGAGCCCATTCGGGCCGCTGCTTCCCGAGCACCCGATCGAGCTCTGGGTCGGCATCGGCCTCGCGCTCATCATCACCCTCGTGGTGTGGAAGCTGGTCGTGCCGGTTTTCGAGAAGACGTACGCCGAGCGCACGGCCGAGATCACCGGTGGGATCGAGAAGGCTGAGGAGGCCCAGCGGCAAGCCGCGGACGCCCTCGCCGAGTACACCGCCCAGCTGGCTACGGCACGCACCGAGGCCAGCCAGATCCGCGAGCAGGCCAAGGCGCAGGCCGCGGTGATAGCCGCAGAGATCAAGGAGCAGGCGCAGGCCGAATCGGCGCGAATGATCGCGTCCGCCAAGGCCCAGATTGACGCTGAGCGGGCTCAGGTCGTGCATCAGCTGCGTGCCGAGGTGGGTGGGCTGGCCACCCAGCTGGCCGGACGGATCGTCGGCGAGTCGCTGGCCGACGACGAGCGGGCCAAGCGGAGCGTCGACCGGTTCATCGCCGAGCTCGAAGCTGCCGACACCGTGGGAGAGAAGGCGTGAACGCCGCCGCCGAGGCCCGGCTTTCCGAGCTCGATCGGGTCCTTGACGCCCGCGAGCTCACTGCCGACCTGGCGGCGGAGTTGTTCGCCGTCGCCGACCTGCTGACTGGGCAGACCCAGCTCCGCAACGCGGTGGCCGATCCCACATCCTCAGCCGACCAGCGGCGCGAACTCGCGTCGGCTGTGCTCGGCAGCCGGGTTTCGGCGGACGCGGCCGCGGTCGCCGGTGAGGCGGCCGCACTGAAATGGGGCAGCCCGGCCAACCTGGTTGCCGCGCTGGAGCGTCAGGGCGTCCGGACACTGTTCGGCACCGCGCAGGTGGCTGGCCGGCTGGACAGCGTTGAGGAGGAGTTGTTCCGGTTCGCTCGGTCGGTGGCGGGCAGTCCCGAACTGAGGGCCGCGCTGGACGACCGCAACGCACCGGTAGCCGCGCGGCAGCAGCTGATCGGCGACCTGTTGGCTGACCGGGCCAAACCGGAGACGGTGGCACTGGCACAGCGCGCGGCCGCCGTCCAGACCCGGTCCTTCGAAGCCGTCCTCGACGAATACCTCAAGCTCGCTGCGGCAGCCCAGCAACGGGCGCTGGCCGTGGTGACCGTGGCCGTGCCGTTGAGTGCAGCGCAGAAAGCCCGGCTGATGGCCGCGTTGAGCCGCCAGTTGGGCCGCCCGGTGAGCCTGCAGGTGCTGATCGACCCGGCCGTCCTCGGCGGTGCGCGGGTGCGGGTCGGTGACGAGGTGATCGAGGGCACCGTCGCCGGTCGGCTCGCTGCCGCCGAACATGAACTGACCAAGTAGAGAATCGAAAGCAGAAGGTGCACAAATGGCGGAACTGACCATCAGCCCCGAAGAGATCCGGGACGCGCTGGACAAGTTCGTGTCCAACTTCAACCCCGACACCGCTTCCCGGGACGAAGTTGGCACCGTGGTCACCTCCGGTGACGGCATTGCCCGGGTCGAGGGCCTGCCTTCGGTCATGGCCAACGAGCTGCTCGAGTTCGCCAACGGCACCACCGGCATCGCGCTGAACCTCGATGTCCGCGAGATCGGCGTCGTCGTCCTGGGCGACTCCGAGGGCATCGAGGAGGGCTCGACGGTCAAGCGCACCGGCGAGGTGCTCAGCGTCCCGGTGGGCGATGGCTACCTCGGCCGGGTCGTGGACGCGATGGGCAACCCGATCGACGGTCTCGGTGAGCTGAAGGACGTCGGCGAGCGGCGTCCGCTGGAGCTGCAGGCTGCCGGCGTGATGGACCGCCAGAGCGTCAACGAGCCGCTGCAGACCGGCATCAAGGCCATCGACGCGATGACCCCGATCGGCCGGGGCCAGCGGCAGCTGATCATCGGCGACCGCAAGACCGGCAAGACGGCGATCGCGGTCGACACGATCATCAACCAGAAGGCGGCCTGGGCCACCGGCGACCCCAAGCAGCAGGTGCGGTGCATCTACGTCGCGATCGGCCAGAAGGGCTCCACGATCGCGGCGCTGCGTACGGTCCTGGAAGAGTCCGGCGCGATGGAGTACACCACGATCGTGCACTCGCCCGCGTCCGACCCGGCGGGCTACAAGTACATCGCGCCCTACTCCGGCTCGGCCATCGGCCAGCACTGGATGTACCAGGGCAAGCACGTGCTGATCATCTTCGACGACCTCACCAAGCAGGCCGAGGCCTACCGGGCGATGTCTCTGCTGCTGCGCCGGCCGCCGGGCCGCGAGGCCTACCCCGGCGACGTCTTCTACCTGCACAGCCGCCTGCTCGAGCGCTGCGCGAAGCTGTCGGACGATCTCGGCGGCGGCTCGATGACCGGCCTGCCGATCATCGAGACCAAGGCCAACGACGTCTCGGCATACATCCCGACCAACGTGATCTCAATCACCGACGGCCAGATCTTCCTGCAGTCGGACCTGTTCAACGCGAACCAGCGTCCGGCCATCGACGTGGGCATCTCGGTGTCCCGCGTGGGCGGCGCCGCGCAGGTGAAGGCGATGAAGAAGGTGGCCGGCACGCTCAAGATCGGCCTGGCGCAGTACCGCGACATGGAGGCGTTCGCGATGTTCGCGTCCGACCTGGACGCGGCCTCGCGGCGCCAGCTCGATCGTGGCGCACGCTTGGTGGAGCTGCTTCGCCAGCCGCAGTACAGCCCGTACCCGGTGGCCGAGCAGGTGATCAGCGTGTGGGCTGGCACCACCGGTGAGTTCGACAGCGTGCCGGTGAACGAGCTGCTCGGCTTCGAGCGGGAGTTCCTGGACCACCTGCGGCACAACACCAAGGTGCTGGAGACGATCGCACAGACCGGTGACTTCGACGCCGACACCCAGCAGGCCACCAAGGACGCGCTTGCGCAGTTCCGGACCCAGTGGGTCAGCGGTGGCGGCGAGTCGTTGGTCAGCGGCGATCAGGCAGCGGAGGCGATGGCCGACGAGGACATGGACCACGAACAGATCGTGGTGAACCGGAAGCGGAGCTGATCGAATGCCAGCCAGCCTGCGGGAGCTGCGGGAACGCCGAAAGTCGGTGTCTGCGACCAAGAAGATCACCAGGGCGATGGAGCTGGTCGCGTCCTCACGGATCATCCGGGCGCAGCAGACCGCGGCCCGGGCGCTGCCGTTCACCCGGGAGCTGAACCGTGCCGTCTCGGCGGTCGCGATCCGGTCAGACCTCGACCATCCCCTCACCAACGAGGTGGAGAACCCCAAGCGGGTAGCGGTGCTGTTCATCACGTCCGATCGGGGCATGAACGGCGCCTATTCCTCGAACGTGATCAAGACCGTGGCCGCCTTCCGCCAGCGCATGGAGGAGGAGGGCAAGGAGGTCGTCCGCTACGTCGTGGGCCGCAAGGGCATCGGCTACCTGACCTACCGCGGCATGCCGATTGAGGCCAAGTGGGAGGGCTTCTCCGACTCGCCGACCTTCGACCGGGCGGTGGAAATCTCCGACCGGCTGCTGGCCGACTTCCTGCTTCCCACCGAAGAAGGGGGCGTGGACGAGATCTGGGCGGTCTACACCCGGATGGAGTCGATGCTCACCCAGACGCCGCGAGCGCGCCGCGTCCTGCCGCTGGAAGTGGTAGAGGGTGTCCACGAACCGACCAAGGACGAGGCGGTACCGCTCTACCTGTTCGAGCCCGATCCGGAGACCGTGCTGGACAGCCTGCTGCCGCTGTACATCCGCAGCCGCATCTGGTTCTACCTGCTGCAGTCGGCGGCGTCCCAGCTGGCCAGCCAGCAGCGGGCCATGAAGTCGGCCACCGACAACGCGCAGCAACTGATCGAGCGGCTCACCCGGGAAGCCAACCAGGCCCGGCAGGCCGAGATCACCCAGGAAATCAGCGAAATCGTCGGCGGTGCCAGTGCGCTGGCCGACCTGACCGAGAACGACTAGGCGAGGCACACAGATGACCATGACGACGCAGACCCCGACCCAGCCCGCCACCGGCGCCACCGGGCGCGTGGCCCGGGTGATCGGCCCCGTGGTGGACGTTGAGTTCGCCGCTGACGAGATGCCCGACATCAACAACAAGCTGCTGATCGAAATCGAGACCCAGGGACGGGCCAGCACGATCGCAGCCGAGGTGGCGCTGCACGTCGGCGACAACATGGTGCGCGCGATCTCGCTCAAGCCGACCGACGGCATGCGCCGCGGCGGCAAGGTGATCGACACCGGCGAGCAGATCACCGTCCCGGTCGGCGACGTCACCAAGGGCCGGGTCTGGAACGTGACCGGCGAGTGCCTGAACGACGACCTGTCGGGGGTGGAGATCACCGAGCGCTGGCCGATCCACCGCGATCCGCCGAAGTTCGACGCGCTGGAGCCGAAGACCCAGATGCTCGAGACCGGGATCAAGGTGCTCGACCTGCTCACCCCGTACGTCCAGGGCGGCAAGATCGGCCTGTTCGGCGGCGCCGGTGTGGGGAAGACCGTGCTGATCCAGGAGATGATCTACCGGATCGCCCACAACTTCGGTGGCACCTCGGTGTTCGCCGGCGTGGGGGAGCGCACCCGTGAGGGCAACGACCTGATCAACGAGATGATCGAGGCCGGCGTCATGAAGGACACCGCGCTGGTCTTCGGCCAGATGGACGAGCCGCCGGGCACCCGCCTTCGGGTGGCGCTGAGTGCGTTGACCATGGCGGAGTACTTCCGCGACGTGCAGGGCCAGGACGTGCTGCTCTTCATCGACAACATCTTCCGGTTCACCCAGGCCGGTTCGGAGGTGTCCACGTTGCTCGGCCGGATGCCGTCCGCGGTGGGCTACCAGCCGAACCTTGCCGACGAGATGGGCCAGCTGCAGGAGCGGATCACCTCGACCCGCGGCCACTCGATCACGTCCATGCAGGCCATCTACGTGCCCGCCGACGACTACACCGACCCGGCGCCGGCAACCACCTTCGCGCACCTGGACGCCACCACCGAGTTGAGCCGCGAGATCGCGTCCCGCGGTCTCTACCCGGCCGTCGACCCGCTGTCCTCGTCCAGCCGGATCATGGACCCGCAGTTCATCGGCCAGGACCACTACGACACGGCCACCCGGGTGAAGAAGATCCTGCAGCGCAACAAGGAGCTCCAGGACATCATCGCGATCCTAGGTGTCGACGAGCTGCCCGAAGAGGACAAGATCATCGTCTCCAGGGCGCGCCGGATTCAGCAGTTCCTGAGCCAGAACACGTACATGGCCGAGAAGTTCACCAACGTGCCCGGTTCGACCGTGCCGCTGGCGGACACCATCGAGTCGTTCAAGATGATCTGTGACGGCGAGGTCGACCACGTCGCTGAGCAGGCCTTCTTCAACGTCGGTGGCATGGACATGGTGATGGCCAACTGGGACCGGATTCAGAAGGAAGGCTGACGTGGCGGTTCTGCGCGTCGAGGTCGTTGCGGCCGAGGGGATCATCTGGGAAGGCGATGCCCTCAGCGTGATCGCCCGGACGGTCGAAGGCGATCTCGGTATCCTGCCGAACCACGAGCCTTTCCTTGCGGTGCTGGTGCCGTGTGCGGCCGAAGTGCTGACTGCGGAGGGAAACCGAGAGGTGCTGGCGATCGACGGCGGCTTCATCTCGGTCGCGGACAATCGGGTTTCGCTGCTCAGCCAGTTCGCCAAGGTCGCCCACGAGATCGACCTGAACGGGGCCGAACACGAGTTGGCGGCCGCGGAGAAGCGGTTGAACGCCGGTGAGCTCGACGAGGAGACCCGGCAGCACTTCCTGCGGGCGCAGGCGCAGGTACGCGCTGCGCGCATGGCCCAGCAGAACCACTGAGGCGGGCCGGGCAGCAGATGGACTGGCTTGGAGTCACTGAAGTGGTGGCGCTGGTGCTGGTCGTGGCGCTGCTCGTGCCGCTGGTCTCCCTGTACGCACGCCGTCGCTGGCTGGCCCGGCAGGGTGGGTTGTTCGACTGTTCACTGCGCCTGTCGACGAAGACGCCGGGTACCGGATGGGTGCTCGGCGTCGCGCGTTACACCGGTGACAACCTGGAGTGGTTTCGATCGTTTTCGCTGTCGTTCCGGCCGCGCCTGGTGTTCCCACGCTCGCAGAGCCGGACGGGAGCCCAGCGCGAACCCGATCCGATCGAATCGGTGCTGCTCTACGACGACCAGCGGATCGTCAGGATGGAACTGACCGACGGCTCTTCCTGGGAGTTGGCGATGTCGGTAGCGTCCCTGACCGGTCTGCTCAGCTGGCTCGAATCGTCCCCACCCGGCTCCCGCTACCGCTGACGCGAGTTACCCCGACTTCTAGGGCTACCGTCATCGCGGCTCCGAGAGTTGACGTCATCCCGGCTCCGAGAGTTGACGTCATCCCGGCGGAGGCCGGGATCTCGAACTCCGCAATCAGGAGACCGCCGACCCATCCTCGAGGCAGCTAGCGGGCGCGTCCTCTTCGCCGCCGAACGCGCTATCCGTAGCGATTCGAGCGAGCAACTCGGCGCTCAGTCCGATCCGAGGGCCGAGGTCAACCCATCCCGGGTTCGACTCCGACACCAGCCGGTTCTTCCACGCCCGGCGCCAGTTCTTGAGCTGCTTCTCACGTGCGACGGCATCACTGATGCTGTCCCCGGCTTCGAAGTAGACGAGCTTGGTGCATCGATAGCGCGCGGTGAAGCCACCCATGCCCAACTTGTGTTCAGCCACCCGCCGAAGGAGGTCGTTGGTCACCCCGATGTAGATGACGCTGTCACACCGATTGGTCATGAAGTAGACGTACGCTCCGCGCTCACGGTTCCGTGTAGTTCTCATCCGATGAAGCTAGGCGGTGGTTCCGACAATTGTGCGGGCGCCTGCGCTATGACGAGATCCCGGCCTTCGCCGGGATGACGGTGAACTCCCGAGCGGACGCCGGATGACGGTGAACTCCCGAGCGGACGCCTGACCGCTGAGGTCCCACCACCACGGCAACGCGGCTGTCGCCCTGGAGGTCGCAGCGGGCCTTCCCCAAAACTCGTATCGCAGCCTCACCTCATCCCGGCAGTCGTTCTCCGTCATCCCGGCGAAGGCCGGGATCTTGCGTTCCAAGGACCGACGAGCGCTTACTCGGTCTTCTGGATGCGGCGGCGTTGTTTGGCGGCCCTGGGGTCGGTGACCTCGCGGTCCTTGCCAGGGATCCAGAGCACCTCGCCGGCCTGCTGGCCGGCTGCGCGGGCCAGGATGAACAGCAGGTCGGACAGCCGGTTCAGGTAGGTGAGCGCCAGCAGGTTCACCCCGCCCGGCTGATGGCCCTCGGCGGGCTCGGTGCCATAGATCTCGACCGCGGTCCAGCCGGCGCGCTCGGCGCGTCGGACGACGCTGCGGGCCAGGTGCAGCAGGGCCGCGGTCTGCGTGCCTCCGGGAAGGATGAACGAACGAAGCGCCGGCAGCGGGTCGCCGAACTGGTCACACCATCCTTCCAGCCGGTCGATGTTGGCCTGGATAACCCGCAGTGGCTCGTAGCTGGAGTGCAGCATCAGCGGGTTGGATAGGTCGGCGCCGCAGTCGAAGAGCTCATTCTGGATGTGTCGGAGGACGGCGCGGAAATCGTCATCGAGATCGGATTGGACGACGACCAGGCCGAGCAGGGAGTTGGCCTCGTCGACGTGCCCGTAGGCCTCCACCCGCGGGTCGGTCTTGCTGGTCTCGGACATGTCGGAAAGCCGTGTCCGGCCGGCGTCCCCGGTGCGGGTGTAGATGCGGGTGAGATTGACCATGGGTTCACTGAACACCGGGCACATTTGGCTGTCAAACCCCGTCGAGGCAGGATCGGGCTCGGTCGAAGTCCGTCCTCGGCATGTGGCAGCCTGTACTGGTGAAGAAGCTGATTCTGTTGTTGGTTGCGTCCGTACTTGCTCTCGCTGGCTGTTCGTCGGGTGCCGTCCGCGGTGAGCCCGCCGGCGCGTCCAGCCCGGTTGTGTCGTCGAGCGCCTCTGCTTCTGCGACGACTGCTGGCGAGGTGTCGTGCACCTACACGGCAACGAATGACGGCGTGAAGAAGGTGGACCTGCCACCCACGGACGGAGTCGCGGCCACCGGCACCGCCGAGTACGTGCTGACCCTCAACTCGGACCCTTTGAAGCTCACCCTGGACCGCGAGAACGCGCCCTGCACGGTGAACTCCTTCTCGTCACTGGCCGGTCAGGGCTTCTTCGACGGCTCATCGTGCCACCGGCTTGTGGATGACGGCGGCCTGTACGTGCTGCAGTGCGGTGACCCGTCCGGGACCGGGTCGGGTGGCCCCGGCTACCAGTTCGACGACGAACTCACCGGCAGCGAGTCCTATGGCGCTGGCACCCTGGCCATGGCGAACGCAGGCCCGGGCACGAACGGCTCACAGTTCTTCATCGTCTACGCAGACAGCCAGTTGTCGCCCGACTACACAGTGTTCGGTCACGTGGACGAGGCTGCGGTGAAGGTGCTGGCGAAGCTCGCCGCGGGCGGCCAGGACAACAGCTTCGGCAGCTCCGGCGGTGGCAAGCCCAACTCGCCCGCAGTGATCACCAGCATCAAGCCGGCCTGATCTGCAGCGGCTGGTGGGTTGAGATCCCGGCCTACGCCGGGATGACGCTGGCGCAGCTTCGCCAGGCCACCTAGGCGGCTCAGCGGTGCGTTCGGGCTTCCAGCTCGAGCAGCGCGGCAACGGTGGCGTCCGGGTCGTCGGCATGGACCCAATGGCCGGCCCCGGGGACCACCACGCGCTCGACGTCAGGGAAGAGCCGGGCCATGTCGGCCTCGTGTTCCGCTCGGACGTACGCCGACTGCTCGCCAGTAAGCCAGAGCACCGGCCCCGGGTAGGTGGCAGGGCCGGGATCAGGCCAGCCGCCGATCGCGTCCAGCGAGTCGCCGAGCAGTCGCAGGTTCGGCTGCCAGTGCCAACCGTGCCGGCGACGCAGGTTCTGCATCAGGAACAGGCGGACGGCGTCGTCCGGGACGGCTGGACTCAGGCGGGCGTCGGCTTCGGCTCGCGAATCGATGGTGCTCAGGTCGAGGCCGCGCATCGCGGCAACCAGCGGGGTGAAGGTCTCCACCTGGTCCGAATGCCCGGGTGCGATGTCGATCACCGCCAGTCCGGAAGCCAACTCCGGCCTGCGCAGAGCGGTGAGCATGGCGACCTTGCCGCCCATTGAATGGCCGACCAGCACCAACTGTGCCGCCGAGCCGAGCCGAAGGTCGACCTCGTCGGCCACGGCCTCGGCCATCCCGAGGTAGCTGAAGTGGTCGGTCCAGGCGCTCTGCCCGTGATCGGGCAGGTCGAAGAGCACACTGGCCAACTCGTGCTCGGCCAGCCGCTGCGCGATCTGGCTCCAATTGCGGCCACGGCCGAAGAGCCCGGGCAGGAAGGCGAAGCGGGGACGCCCAGAGCCGACGAGTTCGGTGTGCAGCCGTGCCATCAGCGCCGCCGCTGCCAGCATGCGGTGTGCCAGTGCCGTCGTTCGTCCACAGCGGACGTGGAGCCGATGCTCGCCAGCCGGGGCCAGGCGACCAGATGGGACGCTCCGGGAGCGACCTGCCGGCTGCAGCCCGGGCAGGTGTAGGTCTTGCCGGCGGCATCGGCGGGCATGGTCTGCACCATCCATTCACCGTCGGCCTTGATCTCGAGCTGGGCGAACGCGCCAGTTGACAGCGGCCGGGGCGCACGAAGGTGCTTCGAGGGTCGCTTGGCCATTCAGTCAGCCTAGCGCCGATGCGGGTACGTCCGGTCAGGCGCACCGGCCGATCGGTGTAGGTTGACCGGGTGCGTCTGCTGATTGCCCGTTGCCAGGTTGACTACGCCGGTCGTTTGACCGCCCACCTTCCGATGGCCACCCGCTTGATCATGGTGAAAGCGGACGGATCTGTCTCGGTCCACGCCGACGACCGCGCCTACAAACCGCTGAACTGGATGAGCGCGCCGTGCACCTTGACGGTCAGCCCGCCGCCGGAGGATGTCGAGGCGGTAGCCGAAGCCGATGAAGCCGGGCTCACCGAAGTGTGGGAGGTGCGGAACACGGACGGCGACACCCTTCAGATCGCGCTCGGCGAGGTGCTGCACGACTCGAACCACGAACTCGGTATCGATCCGGGATTGCAGAAGGACGGCGTTGAAGCGCACCTACAGGTTCTGCTCGCGGAGAATCCGCGCACGTTCGGCGAAGGCTGGACGCTGATCCAGCGCGAGTACTTGACGCCGATCGGCCCGGTGGACCTACTGCTGCGCGACCACACCGGCGCCTATGTCGCCGTCGAAGTGAAGCGCCGTGGCGAGATCGACGGGGTTGAGCAACTCACCCGCTATCTGGCGTTGATGAACGCGGACCCGACCATGAGTCCCGTCCGCGGCGTGTTCGCTGCGCAGCAAATCAAGCCGCAGGCGCGGACGCTGGCCGGTACCCGCGGCATTGAATGCGTACTCGTGGACTACAACGTACTACGAGGGTTGGACAACGCCGAGGATCGGCTCTTCTAATTTGTAGCCGTCAGGTCCGGTCCAAGTGGGGCAATAGCACCTCGCGGTAGAGCAGCAGCAGGGCGGCCATCACCGGGATGGCGAGGATCGCACCGATCATTCCCTGCAACAGGTAGCCGGAGATCGCGGCCAGCATGACCAGCACCGACGGGACCTGCACCGAGTGCGAAAAGACCCGCGGCTGGATGAAGTAGGCGTCGAACTGCTGATAGGCGAGGAAGAAGATCAGCGTGATCAGGCCGGTGGTGGGGGAGAAAGAGAACGCGATGATCGACACGATCACCATCGAAATGGTGGTACCGACCAGCGGCACGAAGGCGAACAGGCCGACCACTACGGTCAGCGCCAGCGCATATTGGCTCAGACCGATCACGTTCAGGAATACGAACGCCACACTCATCGCGATCAGCACCACGATGAACAGGCCGGACACGTACCCGCTGACCCGCTTGAACATCTCGTTGGCGAGGTACTTCACCCGCGGACGCCGGGACGCGGGCGCGAGTTTGTAGATGACTTCCTTCAGATTGGGCAGGGAGGTGAGGAAGTAGAGGGTGAGGACCAGGGTGATCACCACCGAGAAGATGGTGTTGGCCACTGCCTGGCCGGCACCGAGCAGCCCGCCGAACAGACTGCTGATCAACTCGCCGGAGGTGAGGAACTCGACGGCCTTTTCGATCACGTGGAACTGGGCGTCGAAAGCGGCGATCTGCGGGTTCTGCCGCAGGTTCTCCAGATAGTCGGGAGCTTGCAGCATCAGCTTGTTCACCTGGTCGCTGACCACGGGCACGAGGGCCCAAACGGCCAGCGAGAGTAGTCCGATCGCGCTGAGCGCGACCAGCAGCACTGCGAACGCGCGGCGGACGCCGTGGTGGTGCAGCCAGTCCACCAGCGGGTTCAGCCCGAGCGCAATCGCCAACGAAAGCATGAGCAGCACCAGCACCGTGCGCAGCGAGATCACGGTGTACACCAGTCCGGTGGCGGCCAGCGCCCCGAAAGTCAGGAAGAACCCGATCTGGAACGGGTTGCGATCCAGCAGGGAGATCCGGTCGCTGGCGCCCAGCCGCCGACCGTCCGCGTCCGCCGGTGTGGGCTGGGTGGTACGGCGCCACTTGCGCAGCCAGCCTCGGGTCGGCGGTGCACTGGTAGGCGTATGCGCGGATAGCGCGGCCGGCGTCCGCGCGGAAGCCGGAACCGGCACCCCGCCAGGCGGTGCCGGTGGCTGCGGTTCGCTACCCGGAGTGGTCACGAGCCCGATTCAGCGTCGGTGTAGTCGGCCACGCTCACTCCCACCAGGTTCGCCAGCTCGCCGAGCTGCTCGACGACGGACTGTCGGCGACCGATGAGCAGTTTCAGCTCGGCTTGCAGCCGCTCCACCTCCACCTCGGCTTCGCGAGTGCGTTCAGCGCGGATGCGCTCGCCCTCGTGCTCGGCCGCGGAGGCGATGCCCTCGGCTTCGGCTCGGGCGGACGCGATGATCTGCTCCGCCTCAGCGAGAGCGGCGGCGCGGCGCTCGTTCCACGTTTTTGCGTCCGCTTCGAGCCGGGTGCGATAGTCCGTGCTCACGGCCTCAGCCTCGGCCAGCAAATCGTCGAGTCGGGTCGCATTGGCTGCCTGGGCGGCCTTGAGTTCACCCAGATCGGCTTCTTTCCGCTCGGCGAGCCGCAGCCTGGCTTCGGCTGCGGCCCGCTCCACCTCGGCGGCGCGGGCCGCCGCGTCGATCCGCGCGCCCTCAGCGATCGCAGCTGCGCGCGCCTGGGCGTCCGCGACCACTTGGGAGGCATGGAGTTCCGCGGCCTGCCGGACCGCGTTGGCTTCCTGCTTGGCCGCTTCCAACTCGGCTGCAGTCTGCTCGCTGAGGCGCTGCCGGAGTGCATCCAGCTCCTGGATGCTCGCCGCGCGGGCGGCGTCCAAGGCGAGCTCGGCCTCAATCGTGAGGCGTCTCGCCTCCGCCTCCGCTGCGCTCAGCACGAGCCGAGCGCGGCTGTCCGCTGAGTCGACCAACTCGCCCGCCTGTGACTCGGCGGCCTTCAACATGGTGCGGGTGTGCGCACCGGCCTTGCCGAAATCACTGTCGGCCGCACGGGCGTTCGCTTCGGCCAGCTGGCGATGCTGTTGCCGCAACTGCGCCTTGGCCCGCGCCAACTGGCCCTCGACGTCGCGGACGTAGGCGTCCACGGCGCCACGATCGTAGCCGCGCAATGACTGCGGGAAGTTGCCCACGGCCGAGGCCACTTCGTCGAACAGTTCCAGTCCGGTGGTGTCTTCGCCTACCAACGTCTTCCCTTTCGCTCGCCCAATGATGCTAGTGGCCCGGCCCGACAAATCGGGCCGGGCCAGTGCAGGTCAGTGAATCAGTGGGCCGCAGCAGCCGGCTCGACGATCTCGAGCAGGATGCCACCGACATCCTTCGGGTGAGCGAAGTTGATCCGGGAACCGCCGGTGCCGATCTTGGGCGTGTCGTAGAGCAGGCGAACGCCACGCTCGCGCAGCACCGCACTGACCTTGTCGAGGTCGGCCACCCGGTAGGCAACCTGCTGGATTCCGCCCTTGCCGCCGTTGCGCTCGATCCACTTCGCGATCGTGCTGTTCTCGTTCAGCGGTGCCAGCAACTGCACCTGGGCGTTCTCGGTGAGCTGGTCACCGGTACCGATCATCGCCTCCTCGACGCCCTGCTCAGCGTTGGTCTCGCGGTGCAGCACCCGCCAGCCAAGCACTTCGGTGTGGAACTTGATGGCGTCGTCAAGATTGTGGACGGCGTAGCCGACATGGTCGATGCAGATGAAAAGGTCGTCGTTGCTCATGTTGTCCAGCCTATTCCCAATGCTCACGACAGAACGCCGTCGACCACTTCCTTGGCCTCGGCCTGGACCTGTGCCAGGTGTTCCGGGCCGCGCAACGATTCGGCGTAGATCTTGTACACGTTCTCGGTTCCGGACGGGCGCGCCGCGAACCAGGCGGACGCGGTGGCGACCTTGAGCCCGCCGATGGCCGCGCCGTTGCCCGGGGCATGGGTAAGCGTGGCCACGATCGGTTCGCCGGCCAGTTCGGTTGCGGTGACGTCCGACGCGCTCAGCTTGGCGAGCTTCGCCTTCTGCTCGCGGCTGGCGGGTGCATCCACCCGGGCGTAGCTGGACGCACCGTGGCGGGCCTCCAGTTCGGCGTACAGCTCGGACGGCGACTTGCCCGTGACCGCCTTGATCTCGCTGGCCAGCAGAGCGAGCAGGATGCCGTCCTTGTCGGTTGTCCACGTGGAGCCATCCCTGGCAAGGAAAGATGCACCCGCTGACTCTTCGCCGCCGAACCCGAGATCACCGCTCATCAGGCCGGGCACGAACCACTTGAAGCCCACCGGCACCTCGACCAGCCGACGCCCAAGATCTGCCGCCACCTTGTCGATCAGCGAACTCGACACCAGCGTCTTGCCGATGAACCCGTTTGGACGCCACCCCGGCCGCGCCCCGCCATAGAGATATTGGATCGCCACGGCCAAGTAGTGGTTGGGGTTCATCAGCCCGCCATCGGGGGTGACGATGCCGTGCCGGTCGGAGTCGGCGTCGTTGCCCGTCGAGATCGCGAACGCGTCCTTGTTGGCGATGAGTGAGGCCATCGCGGAGGGCGACGAGCAGTCCATCCGGATCTTGCCGTCCCAGTCCAGCGTCATGAACCGCCAGGTCGGGTCGACGAGCGGGTTGATGACGGTGAGGTCTATGCCCAGGCGCTCGGCCATCGCTCCCCAGAACTCCACGGACGCGCCACCGAGTGGGTCGGCACCGATGCGGATCCCAGCCGCCTTGATCGCGTCGATGTCCACGACGTGCGGCAGGTCCTCGACGTAGGTCCCGAGGAAGTCGTATGCCGTGGCCGCGGCCCGCGCCCGCGCGAAGGGCACCCGCAACACTCCGGCCAATACGGCCCGGATGTAGGCGTTGGCCGTTGCCGCGATGACCTTCGTCGCGTCGCTGTCGGCCGGCCCGCCATGCGGAGGGTTGTACTTGAACCCACCGTCATACGGCGGGTTGTGCGACGGGGTGACGACGATCCCGTCGGCCAGCCCGATGCCCGACGGCAGGTCGTCGACCCCACCGATCTTGCCGCGGTTGGCGCGCAGGATGGCGTGTGAGACCCCGGGGGTCGGGGTGTAGCCGTCGTGGTCGTCGACAAGGACCGTGACGTCGTTGGCGGCCAGGACCTCCAGCGCCGAGGCCCAGGCCGGCTCGGACAGCCCGTGGGTGTCGCGGCCGAGGAACAGCGGTCCGTCAAAGCCTTGCGAGCGCCGGTAATCGACGATCGCCTGGGTGGTCGCGAGGATGTGGGTCTCGTTGAAGGCGGTCCGCAGGCTCGAACCGCGGTGCCCCGAGGTCCCGAAGGCGACCTGCTGGTCGATGTTCTCGGGTTCGGGGACGCCCGTGTAATAGGCGGTGACCAGGTGGGCGACGTCGATGAGGTCGGCGGGCGTCGCGACGGTGCCGGCGCGTTCGTGGGTCATGGGCTCAGTCTTCCGGGATCAGCCAGACGGTGGACAGGCGCGGGACGGTGACGTTGACGGCATACGGCTGCCCGTCCCAGCCCTCCTCGTCGGCGTCGATGACGACACCTGCCGAGCTCGGAGCGTCCGGATAGAAGCCGGCGGTGTCCAGGACGACCTTCCACCGACCGCCACGGGGGACCCCGACCCGGTAAGGCTCATGCGTCTGGCCACTGAAGTTGACGACGGCGGCCAGGACCGGCCCGGCGGCACCGAGCTCCTGGTCGCCGAAGCGCAGGTAGGAGAACGTGTTGGCCGCCGCGTTGTCGGCGTTGAGCCAACGGAAACCGGCCGGATCATGGTCCAGCGCCCACAGCGCGGGGTTGGCCCGGTAGATCGCGTTCATCTCCTTGACCTGCGCGTGGATCCGGTAGTGCAGCGGCTGATCGAGCAACCACCAGTCCAGGCTGCGCCCGTCGGACCACTCCGACTCCTGACCGAACTCGCAGCCCATGAACAGCAGTTGCTTGCCCGGCGTGCTCCACATGTAGGCCAGGAAGGCCCGTAGCGTCGAGATCTGGTCTTCGCGGCTGCCGCGCGACTTGCGCATCAGCGAGCCCTTGCCGTGGACGACCTCGTCGTGGCTGATGGGCAGGACGAAGTTCTCGCTGTAGGCATACATGAGCGCGAAGGTCAGCTTGTTGTGGTGGTACTGCCGATAGATCGGGTCGGTTGCCAGGTAGCGCAGGGCGTCGTTCATCCAGCCCATGTTCCACTTGAAGCCGAAACCCAGCCCGCCCGCGGAGGTCGGGCTCGACACCCCGCCCCAGGAGGTGGACTCTTCGGCGATCGTCACGACCCCAGGTGTGCGCTTGTATGCCGTGGCGTTGGCTTCCTGCAGCAGCGCCACCGCGTCGAGGTTCTCGCGCCCACCGAACTCGTTGGGGATCCACTCGCCGGGCTGGCGCGAGTAGTCGAGGTAGAGCATCGAGGCGACGCCGTCGACCCGCAGCCCGTCGACGTGGAACTCCTCGAGCCAGTAGGTGGCATTGGCCACGAGAAAGTTCCGGACCTCCTTGCGGGCGAAGTCGAAGATGAGGGAGCCCCACTCGTTGTGCCACCCCTTGCGGGGGTCCGGGTGCTCATAGAGCGCCTGCCCGTCGAACTTCGCCAGCGCCCACGGGTCGGTGGCGAAGTGGCCGGGCACCCAGTCGAGGATGACGCCGATCCCGTTGCGGTGCAGGTAGTCCACCAAGAGCCGGAACTCGTCGGGGTTGCCCCAGCGCGAGGACACGGCGTAGTAGCCGGTGACGTGGTAACCCCACGACGGGACGTAGGGGTGTTCGCTGACCGGCAGGAACTCGACGTGGGTGAACCCGAGGTCCTTGACGTAGTTGACCAGGTGCTCGGCCAGTTGGGCGTAGCTCTGACCCTGTCGCCAGGACCCGAGGTGAACCTCGTAGATGCTCATCGGTCCGTGGTGCACATCGCGCTCGGCCCGGGCAGCCATCCACGCGTCGTCACCCCACTGGTAGTGCGACTCCCAGACGATCGAGGCCTGCTTGGGCGCCACCTCGGCATACCGGGCCATGGGGTCGGCCTTGAGCCGGGTTACGCCGTCCTGCCCGCGCACGAGGTACTGGTAGTTCATCCCCTCGTCGGCGCCGGGCAGGAACAGCTCCCACACGCCCGAGGGCTGCAGGTTCCGCATCGGGTGCGAGAGCCGGTCCCACCCGTTGAAGTCGCCGACGACATGGACGGCGGTGGCATTGGGTGCCCACACGGCGAACGACACGCCGCGGACCTCGCCGAGGGGTCCGGGGTAGGTCCGTACGTGCGACCCGAGGATCGTCCACAGCTGTTCGTGGCGCCCCTCGTTGAACAGGTGCCGGTCGAGCTCGCCGAGCGTCGGGGCGAACCGGTAGGGGTCGTCCTGCTCGTGGTCGACGCCGTCGCCGTAGTTGACCAACAGGCGGTAGTCCTGACTGTGGTCGAGGGCGTCGGTGGTCCCTGACCAGATGCCGCCCTTGACGTGCGGGAGGTCCAGCAGGGTGCCGTCGGCGAGCCGGGCCCGCACGCTGGCAGCCATCGGCCGGTAGCACGTGATCGTCAGACCGCCCGGGCCCAGGTGGTGCCCGAGCAGGTCGTGCGGCTGCGAGTGCCGGCCCTCCAAGAAGGCGTCGACGGCGCTGTAGTCGGCTACGAGCGCGGCGGTCGGGACGGGTTCCATGACGGTCCTTCGTTCGGCGGGAAGGGGACTGGGGTCGGTGGGCAGCGGATCCGAGGGGTATGCCGCCCGCGCACCGGCGGCGAGCAGGTCGCGGACGGCGGTGAGCGGGATCGGCATCCAGCTCGGGCGGTTGCGGGCCTCGTAGACCACCTCGTACAGGGCCTTGTCCAGGACGAGGGCGTCGAGCAATTCCGGGTACGTCGCTGTGCTGTCCGAATGGGTGCGATAGCCGGCGAGGAACTGCTCGCCGCAGCGGCGGGCCCAAGCCCAAGCCGCCTCGGCATCGGCATCGGGGTGGGTCTGCAGGTAGGCGCCGGCGGCGTAGTCGAACGAGCGCAGCATTCCTGCCAGGTCGCGCATCGGGAGATCAGGCAGGGCGCGTTCGGCCAGGGGCCGCATCGGCTCGCCCTCGAAGTCCAAGACCACCCAGCCGCGGGCCGGGTGAGCGATCACCTGGCCGAGGTGCAGGTCGGCGTGGATGCGCTGCAGCGACGGCCAGGACGCCTGCAGAGCCTGGTCGTAGCGGGAGTGCACGGCGGCCGCGAAGTCGGCCAACTCGGGCACCTCGGCGGCTGCTGCGCGGAAGCGCTGGCGCAGCCCCGTCACCAACGCCACCCGGTCGTCGGCGGTGGCCCGCCTCGTCGGGAACGCCTCGGCGAGGATCTGGTGGATCTGGGCCACCACCTCGCCCAACTTGGCAGCGCCACCGGTGAGGTCCGAGCCGACGGCAACCGATTCGGTCGCCACCCGCCAGGCGTCCTGGGTACCGGCGAGGAACTCCTGGGCAAAGGCCAAGTGGCCGTCCTCCAGGCCGTCCTCCCACTGCCCGCTCACCCAACCGAGGGTGGTCGGGACGTGATCGCAACCGGCGGCGACGAGAGCGGGCTGCAGGACGACGTCGGGGTTCGCTCCCGGCGACAGGGTCCGGAAGACCTTGATGATCACCGGTCCGAGGTCGGCGACCTCGCACACGATCGACGTGTTGGACTGCTCGCCGCCGAGCACCCGCGACGCGGTGACCTCACCGGTGTGGGGGGCGGCATACCCGCGCGGGACCGTGTGGCCCCTGAAAGCGGGTTCGACCGTGTTGCTCAGGCCCGCGGCCTGGGCCCGCGTGCGGCCCTGGAGGAACCGCCAGAGAGCGGCGACGTAGACGGGGTCGTGCGGGGCGTCGTAGACGTAGCGGGTGCCCAGGACGCTGTGCTCCATGGTGCCGACGAGCGCGCGCTCGGCACCGGGCAAGGGGGACCCGCGATAGGTGACCGGCACCTGGTAGACCGTCGGCGGGCTGGTGGCGTCGTCTCGCAGGACGAGGGTCTCGATGCCGACCTCACCTGCGGGATCGTCGAAGCGGAAGCCACGGCGCCGGGTGAGCCGAGGGAGTTGCCCCTTGGCGGCATACCAGCGTTGCGTGCCGATCCACCCGGCGATCAGGTCGACCTTGCCCGGGGTGAGGGTGGCGTCGAGGATCTCAGCCATCGGCATCCGCGATCGCGAGCCAGAAGAAGCCGCGGGGTCCGAGCGACAAGGTGGCCGTGCCCTCGGCGGTGATCGTGGGGAACCGGCCGCCTGCGAAGAGATCGGTGAGCCCGCGACCGGCGCGGTCGGGGCCGAGGTCGATGCTGACCGACTGGGGGTGCTCGGAGAGGTTGGCGACGCACAGCACCGAGCATGCGCCGGTGGCCGCCGCGGGGGCGGTGCGCGTGTAGGAGAGAACCGACGGGTTGTCGGCCGGTGCGATGACGAAGTCACCCAGCCCGAAGACCGGGTGCGCCTTGCGGACCGCCAGCACCCGTCGCACCCAGTGCAACAGCGACGACGGGGCCGCCTGCGCCGCTTCGACATTGACCGCCTGGTAGCTGAAGACGAGCGACGCGACGACCGGCAGATAGAGCTTGCCCGGGTCGGCGGTGGAGAAACCGGCGTTGCGGTCCGGAGTCCACTGCATGGGCGTGCGGGAGCAGTCGCGGTCGGGCAGCCAGATGTTGTCGCCCATGCCGATCTCGTCGCCGTAGTAGAGGCACGGCGAACCCGGCAACGACAGCAGCAACGCGTGGATGAGCTCCAGCTGCGAGCGGTCGTTGTCCAAGAGGGGCGCGAGCCGCCGACGGATGCCG
>Ga0116181_1000917_pt1 | contig 26463 bp, 28 predicted proteins | sample AD_UKC075_MetaG_FD_89752 | JGI IMG/M metagenome (GOLD analysis project Ga0116181, IMG submission 89752) | Active sludge microbial communities of municipal wastewater-treating anaerobic digesters from USA - AD_UKC075_MetaG | ecosystem: Engineered > Bioreactor > Anaerobic > Digestate | place: USA... | reverse complement strand
CGACGGCCGCTGGCAGGTGTTCGGCCTGCACGGCCTGCAGCCGCTGCGCACCGACGCGCCGGTCAGCCATGTCAGCTGGTACGAGGCCGATGCCTATGCCCGCTGGTACGCGGCCCAGCATCCCGACGCGCCACCGACGCGCCTGCCCACCGAGACCGAATGGGAAGCCGCCGCGCATCCGCTGGCCGAAGTCGCGCTGGCGCATGGCAACTTCCTGGAATCGGACGCCCTGCAGCCCATGCCCACGTCGGCCGACGCCGCAGGCGACACGCTGCAGCAACTGCTAGGCGACGTGTGGGAATGGACCGCCAGCCCCTACACCGCGTATCCCGGCTTCCGGCCCTGGGCCGGCGCGGTGGGTGAGTACAACGGCAAGTTCATGGTCAACCAGATGGTGCTGCGCGGCGGCAGCTGCGCCACGCCGTGCAGTCACATCCGCACCAGCTACCGCAACTTCTTTCCCACCGACGCGCGCTGGCAGTTCAGCGGGCTGCGGCTGGCACGGGACGCGGGTTGACATGGCCAAACCCCGGATCGGTCTGCTGTTCAACCACGACTGGGATGCCCTCGGCGCCGCCCGGCAGGCGAAGGACTTCGACTTCGACGAGGCCGGCTTCGACCTGTTCAGCTTCCCCAGCAAGGCCCGGCTGATCGGCTTCGACCTGCAGCGCTTCGCGGCCGCCCAGGCGAAGCGCGCCAAGGCGCGCGGCTGGGCCGGCGCGTCGTCGCAGCATGAGCAGTTCGGCGCGCTGGCCGCCGCCCTGGTGGCCGAGGCCGCCGGCCTGCCCGGCACGCCGGTGGCCGCCATCCTGGCCTGCCAGCACAAGCTGCATGCGCGCCGGGTGCTGGAAGCGGTCTGCCCCGAGGCCAACCTGCCGTTCGCACCGCTCGATGCCGAGTACGGCGGCCCGGTGCCCGCCGGGCTGACCTATCCTGCCTACGTCAAGCCGGTCAAGGCCGCGTTCTCGGTGCTGGCGCGCCAGGTCGACAGCCAGGCCGACCTGCACCGCCACACCCGCTTCGGCCGGCGCGAGCTGTGGGTGATCCGCCACCTGGTCGAGCCCTTCGAGCGCGTGGCCCGCCAGCGCCTGCCCGAGGCCGGCAGCGCCCACCGCCTGCTGCTGGAAGCCCCGGTGCACGCGCCGCAGTTCAACCTCGACGGCTGGGTGTACCGCGGCCAGGCCCATGCGCTGGGCGTGGTCGACGCAGTGATGTACCCCGGCACCCAGGCCTTCATGCGCTGGGACCAGCCCAGCCGGCTGGGCGCCGACGTGCAGGCCCGCGCGCTGGCGGTGGCGCAGCGCTTCCTGACCGCGGTGGGCTTCGACCATGGCCTCTTCAACATGGAATTCTTCTTCGACGCCGCCAGCGACCGGCTGACGGTGATCGAGTTCAACCCGCGCCTGGCCAGCCAGTTCTCCGACCTGTACCTGCGCACGCAGGGGCGCGACCCGCATGCGATGGCCCTGGCCCTGGCGCTGGGCCAGGACCCGGCGGCCCTGCCGCGCCAGGCGCCGGTGGGCGGCGCGGCGGCCAGCCTGGTCTACCGCGCGCTGCGGCCGCGCACGACGCCGGCCATGCCCACGGCGGCCCAGCGGGCGGCGCTGCGGCGGCAGTTTCCGGACGCGCTGCTGTTCACCTACCCGCGCAGCGGCCATGCGCTGGCGCGCGACTTCAAGTGGCTGGGCAGCCACCGCTACGGCATCGTGCACCTGCACGGCGACGACGCCGCCCACCTGGAACGCCGCGCCCGCGCCGCCAGCGCGCTGCTGGGCTGGCCAGCGCCCTATGCCGACCGGCCGGCACCAACCGTTGCCCCCAACCCCACCGCCGCGACCACAAGCCCGGCCTGGCGCGACACCGTCACCCCGCAACTCGCCCCGGAAGGACCGCCATGACATTCCCCGCTGCCATCGACCACCATCACGCGTCCGCCTGGCGCCGCCTGGCCACCCTGCTGCTGGCCACCACCGCCCTGCTGCTGGGCGGCTGCGCCGCGCTGCGGGCGCAGAACCCCGATTCGCCGCTGAAGCCGGTGCGCGCCAGCGCCATCGGCAACGACGCCCATGTGATGCTCGACGGCCACGACGTGGTGGCCTACTTCACCCAGGGCCGGCATGCGATGGGCCAGCCGCAGTTCAAGAGCGTGCACCAGGGCGTGACCTTCTACTTCGCCAGCGCCGGGCACAAGGCGCTGTTCGATGCCGCCCCGGCGACGTACATCCCGCAGTTCGGCGGCTTCTGCGCCAACGGCATCGTCTACGGCATCCCGTGGGGCGGCGACGCCGACACCTGGCGCATCCTCGACGGCAAGCTCTACATCTTCGGCGGCGCCGGCTCGCGTGATGCCTTCCTGCTCGATGTGCCCGGCAACCGGGCACTGGCGCAGAAATACTGGGCCGAGGAAGTGGCCGGCAGCAACAGCTTCTGGCAGCGCAGCAAGCGCCTGGTGTTCCGCGTGCCGCACTACGCCAGCGGCGAGGAGCTGGCCCGGCGCGTGGCCGCAGCCAAGGCCGGCAAGCCTTGAACACCCGGCGCGGGCTGCTGGGCGCCGGTGCGCTGGGTGCCCTGTGGGCGCTGGGCGGCTGCGCGCTGCAGCCCGACGCCGACCACCGCGGCGACGACGCCCCCGCTGCGCTGCCGCTGTCGAACAAGCCGCGCGTGGCCTGGGTTTTCAGTTCCGGCGGACCGCGCGGCTACGCGCACCTGGGCGTGCTGCAGGCGCTGGACGAGCTGGGCCTGCAGCCCGACCTGCTGGTCGGCGCGTCGGTGGGCGCCCTGGTAGCGGTGCTGCGCGCCGCGGGCATGCCGGCAGCCGACATGGTGCGCGCCGGGCTGGCCATGCAGCCCTGGCAGCTGCTGCGCTGGGCGCCCGGCGGCAGCCAGCGCTGGACCGCCGGCGGCCTGGCCGACTGGGTGCAGCAGGCCGTGGGCCAGCGCCCGCTGCAGGCCCTGCCGCTGCCGGTGCTGGTGGCGGCGCAGCGGCTGCACGACGGCACGGTGCTCGGCTTCAACCACGGCCATGCCGGGCTGGCGGTGCAGGCGGCTTGTGCCATCGAAGGGCAGTTCACGCCGGTGCGCATCCGTGGCGACCTGTACGCCGATGCCGATCTGCGCATGCCGCTGCCGGTGCGCCTGGCGCGTGCGGCGGGTGCCACGCGGGTGCTGGCGGTCGACGCGTCGGCGCACGAGGACCGCGCCCCCGAAGGCGCCAGCCGCTACCGGGCGGGTGACCTGCGCAAGCGGGCGCTGACCGATCCCGACACCCGCCTGGCCGATGTGCTGCTGCACCCCGATGTCGGCTACTGGGTCAGCCTGTCGGACGACTTCAAGCGCCGCGCCATCGCCGCCGGCCATGCCGCCACGCTGGCCGCCGCGCCGGCGCTGCGCACGCTGCATGCCACCTGACGACCCGGAGCCACCGATGCGCAACCCCTGCCCTGATCCCTGTCGCCGCCTGCTGCTGAGCACCCTCGCGCTGCCCGCCTTGCCGGCCGTCGCACAGACCTTCGACCACACGCACGCGGCCTGGACCACGCTGCTGAAGAAGCACGTGCTGCTGCTGCGCGGCGGCCAGGCGGCGCAGTTGCGCTACGCCGGCATGGCGACCGACCGCGCGGCGCTGAAGGCCTACCTCGCCAGCCTCGCGGCCGTCAGCGCCGACACCTTCGCCGGCTGGAGCAAGCCGCAGCAGATGGCCTTCCTGATCAACGCCTACAACGCGGCCACGGTCGAGCTGATCCTCACGAAATACCCCGACCTCACGTCGATCAAGGACCTGGGCAACCTGCTGCGCAGCCCGTGGAAGCCGGCCTGGATCGCGCTGCTGGGCCAGACGCTGTCGCTGGACGACATCGAGCATGGCCGCCTGCGCGCCAAGGGGCGCTACGACGACCCGCGCATCCACTTCGCGGTCAACTGCGCCAGCATCGGCTGCCCGATGCTGCGCGAGGAAGCGTATGTCGCCGACCGGCTCGACGCGCAGCTCGACGAGCAGGCCCGGCGCTTCCTGGCCGACCGCACGCGCAACCGCTGGGATGCCGGCAAGGGAAAGCTGCTGGTGTCGAAGATCTTCGACTGGTACGGCGACGACTTCCGCCAGGGCGGTCCGTCCAGCGGGTCGGGCATCACCTCGCTGCCCGCCTTCTTCGCCCGCCATGCCGACCTGCTGGCCGATGCACCCGCCGACCGTGCGCGCATCCGCGCCGCCAGCGGCGTCGAGATCGGCTTTCTCGGCTACGACTGGGCGTTGAACGACGTGCGATGACACGGTTGCTGCTGATCGGCGCCGGCCACGCGCATGTGCAGCTGCTGCGCGACTGGGCGCGGCGGCCCGTGCCGGGCGTCGCGCTGGTGCTGGTCACGCCCGGTCCGCAGGCGCCGTATTCGGGCATGGTGCCGGGCTGGCTGGCCGGGCGGTACCGGTACGACGACATCTGCATCGATGCCGCCGCGCTGGCCACCGCCGCCGGCGCACGGCTGGTGATCGCCAGCCTGCAGGCGCTGGATGCGGACCGGCAAACCGCCCTGCTCGACACCGGCGAGACCCTGGCCTGGGACTGGCTGTCGCTGAACAACGGCTCGACGCTGGACCCACCCGCCGGCCTGGGCCCGCCGGTGCTGGCGCTGCGCCCGCTGGCCGCGCTGCAGCCGGCCTGGGATGCGCTGCTGGCGCGCCATGCCGCCGACCCCAACACCCAACCACTGCGGCTGATGGCGGTGGGCGCCGGCGCCGCCGGCTTCGAGGTGCTGCTGGCCGCCCGCGCCCGCCTGCTGGCGCTGCGGCCGGATCGGCCGGTCGCCGCCACCCTGCTGTCGCGCGGCCCTGACCTGCTGCCCGGCCTGGCGCCCGGCGCGGTGCGGGCGGCGCGGCGGGCCCTGCAAGCGATCGGCGCCGACCTGCGGCTGGGCACCGAACTGACGCCCGCACTGGCCGCCGGCCAGGACCTGCTGCTGTGGGCCACCGGCGCCCAGCCCCACGCCTGGCAGCGCGACACGGCCCGGCGCGGCACGCTGGCGGTCGATGGGCAGGGCTTCGTGCGCGTCGATGCGCGGCTGCGCTCGGTCTCGCATCCGCGGGTGTTCGCGGTCGGCGACTGCGCCGCCTTCGATCCGCCGCTGCCCAAGGCCGGCGTCTACGCCGTGCGGCAGGGCCCGGTGCTGACGGTGCAGCTGCGGGCCGCGCTTTCCGACGCGCCGCTGCCGCCGGGCTATGCACCGCAATCGCGGTTCCTGGTGCTGCTGGCCACCGGCAACGGCCGCGCCATCGCCAGCCGCGGCCGGCTGTGGGCCGAAGGCCGCTGGGTTTGGCGCTGGAAGGACCGCATCGACCGCGGCTTCATCGCGGGCTTCAAGCCGGATGGGCGATGATCGGCGCCCCTGTCCCCGCCGCCGTCCCCATGTCGTTCCTGCCCGCCAGCCAGTCGCCCGGCACCCCGTCGCCCGAAGCCTGGTGCTTCGCCTTCGTGCAGCGCGACCTGCTGCTGCGCGAAGGCCAGCCGCACGCGATCCCGCTGGGCCCCACGGCCACCGGCGCCCTGCTGGCCCAGGCCAGCGCCAGCCACTACCTGGGCGCGCTGTCGGCGGTCGACTGCTGGGCGCTGGTGTTGCCTGAAGCGCCGCCCGGCTGGCAGGCCACGCCACTGCGCGCCGCGATGATGGCCCTGCCGCCACCGCTCAGCGCCCTGGCCGGGCGCGCATCGCAGGTGCTGGAATGGGACCGCAGCCACCGTTACTGCGGCGTGTGCGGCACGCCCACCGAGTTGCAGCCCGGCGAGCGCGCCCGCATCTGCCCGGCCTGCAAGCACAGCTGCGACCCACGGCTGAGCCCGGCCATGATGGCCCTGGTGTGGCGCCCGGGCGAGCTGCTGCTGGCGCGCTCGCCGCACTACGTCAAGGGCATGTACAGCGCGCTGGCCGGTTTCGTCGAGGCGGGTGAGTCGCTGGAGAACTGCGTGCACCGCGAGGTGGCCGAAGAAGTGGCGGCGAGCGTGACCGACCTGCGCTACCACGGCAGCCAGAGCTGGCCCTTCCCGCACAGCCTGATGGTGGCCTTCACCGCCCGCTGGACCGGCGGCGAGATCGTGCCCCAGCCCGACGAAATCGAGCGCGCCGCCTGGTTCCCGATCGACCAGCTGCCCAACATCCCGTCGCGCTTCTCCATTGCCGGGCAACTGATCCGCGACACGCTCGAAGCGATGCGCGCCGGCGGCTTTGCCTGAGCCGCTTCAGGTGCTCTCGCGCAGCACCAGTTCGTAGCCCAGGTCCACGCAGGGCGACGGCGGTGCCTCGCCGCGCATCAGCCCCAGCAGCATGCGCGCCGCGGCGATGCCGATCTCGGCACGCGGCGTGCGCACGGTGCTCAGCGGCGGCAGCATCTGGTCGCTGCCGGTCAGGTCGTTGAAGCCGGCGATGGCCACCCGCTGCGGCACCTGCACGCCCTGGCGCAGCGCCGCCAGCAGCGCGCCTTGCGCCAGGTCGTCGTTGCAGAAGAAGATGGCCTGCACCGGCGGCTGCTGGGCCATGATCTGCGTGAACATCGCGCCGCCCAGCGCCAGCGACGAGGGCGCCGGGTTCTGCCATTCCAGCATGGCGTCGTGCAGGCCCGCGGCCTGCATGGTGCGGCGCCAGCCGGCCAGGCGCTGCAGCGTGCGCGCATCCAGCTGGGCCGCGGCAAAGGCGATGCGGCGGTGGCCGCGGTCCAGCAGGTGGCGTGTCATCGCCGCCGCCGCGTCGGCCTGCGACAGGCCCACGCTGTAGATCGCCGGGCCGTCGGCAGGCTGGTCGGCCGTCTCCATCAGGTGCACGCAGGGCACGCCGCTGCCGGCGATCAGCGCCCGGGTGCTGGCGCTGCGGTCCAGCCCGGTGACGAGCAGGCCGGCCGGGCGGTGCTGCAGCTGTTCGCGCAGCAACTGCTCCTCCTCGACCGCGTCGTAGTGGGTCACGCCGATCAGCGTCTCGTAGCCGGCGCTGCGCAGGGTGCGCTGCACGCCGTCGAGCAGGTCGACGAACAGTGCGTTCGACAGCATCGGGATCAGCAGCGCCACATGCGTGCTGTGGCGCGAGGCCAGCGCCCGCGCCGCCGGGTCGGGCACGTAGCCCAGGCGGTCGGCCGCGGCCTTGACCCGCGCCACCAGGGCCGGGTCGACCGCCCGCTCGCCGCGCAGCGCACGCGAGACGGTGATCGGGCTGACCTCGGCCAGGCGGGCGACATCGGCCAGCGTGACGCGGCCGGTGGCGCGCGACCGCGCAGGGACGGGGGCGGGGTTGGGGGGCATGGCGGCGTTGGCAAGGGCGCTGACCGACTTTAGCAGGACAGCGTTGTCCGAACTGGCCCGGCGGCCCGATCGACCTTGAGACGCACCTCGGTCAAGGGGCCGAGCGACATCCAAAGATCAGTGTTAACCCTCATTTCATCAGGACAGCGCTGTCCTAAGATAGCGCTGTCCGAACATTCACCATCCGCCGCAGCCTGTCCGCGGCCCGCCAGGAGCCTCCATGACCTCGACCTCCACGCTGTCCCGCCGCGCTGCGCTGCTCGCCTTGTCGGCACTGGCGGCGCCCGCCGCCTTCGCCCAGGCCGCCTGGCCGACCAAGCCCGTCACCCTGCTGGTGGGCTATCCGCCCGGCGGCCAGACCGACTTCGCCGGCCGCGTGCTGCTGGGCACGCTGCAAACCGCCCTGGGCCAGGCGGTGGTCATCGACAACAAGGCTGGCGTCAACGGCAACCTGGCGGCGGCCGACGTGCTGAAGGCCCCGGCCGACGGCCACCGCCTGCTGGTGGGCAACGGCTCGATGACGATCTCGGCCCATGTCTACACCACGCTGGGCATGGTCGACCCGCGCCAGCTCACGCCCATCGGCAGCATGCTGCAGTCGGCCCTGGTGCTGGCGGTGCCGGCTTCGTCGCCGGTGAAGACCTATGCCCAGTTCGTCGATCATGTGAAGGCCAAGAGCAAGGCCGGCAACGGCATCGACTACGGCACCGGCGGTGTCGGCGCCCTGCCCCACGTCACGATGGAGCTGCTGCGCGAGCGCCTGGGCGAACCCAAGATGAACCACGTGCCCTACAAGGGCAGCAGCCCGGCGATGACCGACCTGATCGCCGGCCGGCTGGACGCGATGTTCGACGCCAGCTCGGTGATCGCGCCCTTCATCAAGTCGGGCCAGCTGCGCCCGCTGCTGGTCACCAGCGACAAGCGCGTGCCGGCCTTCCCCGACGTGCCCACGGCCGCCGAAGCCGGCCTGAAGGACTTCACCGTGCTGTCCTTCATCGGCCTGTTCGGCCCGCCCAACCTGTCGCCCGAGATCGTCAAGAAGGCCAACGCCGCGCTGAACACCGCGCTGAAGGACCCGGCCGTCATCAAGGGCATCACCGACCGCGGCGACGAGCCCGGCGGCAGCACGCCCGAGCAGCTGGGCGCCCTGGTGCGCAGCCAGTACAAGACCTGGGGCGACGTCGTGAAGGCCAACAACATCAAGGCCGACTGAGCCCGGGTGATGGCGATGACCAGCCTCGTCGTGATGGGCGTGTCCGGCTGCGGCAAGTCGCATGTGGGTGCGGCCATCGCCGCCCGGCTGGGCCTGCCGCTGGTCGAGGGTGACGACTTCCACCCCGCGGCCAACCGCCAGCGCATGCGCGCCCTCATTGCACTGACCGACGCCGACCGTGCCGGGTGGCTGGATGCGCTGGGCGACGAACTGGGCCGCCATCCCGGCGGTGCGGTGCTGACCTGCTCGGCCCTGAAGCGCGCCTACCGCGACCGCCTGCGTGCCGCCGCCCCCGGCTTGCGCTTCGCCTGGCTGGACCTGGACCGCGCCAGCGCCGCCAAGCGCGTGGCGCAGCGCCCGGCGCACTTCTTCCCGGCCGGGTTGGTGGGCACCCAGTTCGAGGCGCTGGAGCAACCGGTCGGCGAAGCGGGCGTGCTGCGCCTGGATGCGCTGGCCGCACCCGGGCAGTTGGCTGCGACGGTGCAGCACTGGCTGGCCGATGCGGCAGCCGCCGCAGCGCCGCGTCCTTGAACGGCCGGCAGCAGCCGGCTTTGCACCGTGGCAAGCGTCCGCACGCCGTGGCGGCCTGCCAGGTCAGCGCTGGCCGCGTCGGCGGCCCAGGGCCGCGAGCGCCGCCACGCCCGCCAGCAGCAGCGCCGCCGGCGCGGGCTCGGGCACCGGCGCTGCAGGCAGGTGCCCAACGGCCTCCACCTCGTACAAATAGCCCCAGTCGGCCCCGCCGGTGCGGGTGTAACGCAGGTAGCGCCCGACCGGCTCGCTGCCTGCGGCCCAGGTGAACACGGCGCCGTACTTCTGTCCCGCATAGTTGCCGGTCGGGCCCAGGGACAGTGCGGGCTCGAGGTGGTAGCTGCCGCTGGCGACCGTGGTGAAACTGACGCCATCGCTGCTCACATCGAGCTGGAAGCTGTTGCTGAAGGCGTAGCCGCCGTACAGCTCGACGCGCTCGAAGGCATGGGCCGCACCGAAGTCGACCTGCACCCAGCCGCCGTACCCGCCGGAATTCCAGTTGTCTGGTCCCGACACCAGGCGCTGGTTGTCGAGGATGTTGTCCTTGTCGTGTGCGGCGTTGCCGCAGCCCAGGTAGCAGCTGCTGGCCGTGGTGCTGATGCCCGGCAGCAGGGTCCGGTCAATGCCGGCGGCGGTGCCCTGTTGCGCCAGGCCGGCAAGCGCCAGCACGGCGCAGAGTCGAAGCAACGACGGGGCGGTGGCGCGGGGCAGAAGGGTCATGGGGGGTCCTCTGGAAACGAGGTTGCTGACCGGATGGTCGCAGAAGAACGCAGGCGAATCCCCCATCAAGCTCAGCAGCTGCGGCAGGCCCCCGCATTCCGGGGCCGCGCTGCGCATCTGCCCCCCAACACCGACGGCGGCAGCCTCAGATCCGGCGGCGGAACGAAAAAAGCCTTCCAAGTCGATGACTTGAAAGGCTTGTTCGTGGCGGTGCAGGGTTCGAATCACCTGGGAAAACAGGCCACCTTGCAGCCAGTTGCCCCCAAAGTTGCCCCCAGCATGGAAGGGTGCACGTCTCGCTGCGCCCGAGAGGACTCGAAGGGGCGCGTCCCTGACGTGCTGCAGGAGCTGCTGCCGCAGCCCCTGCGGGTGCTCACCATGGGTGCAGGGTGGCCATCCGACGACGGCCCAGCAGTGGGGGCTATGGCGAACTTCTCGCCCCCGTCGCTCCGTCAGGCCCCGGGGTTCTTCACCAGGCCGCGCCAGTCGACCACGCCCACCGCCAGATCGAGCCGCGCCTTGGTGGCCACGGCGTCGCGGTTGAACTCACTGTGCTCTTCGATGTACGGCCGGCCCTCGCCCGCGATGTAGGCGCGCACGATGGTCTGCATCTGCTGATGGTTGGCGGCCAGATACCAAGCGGTCGCGCTGACCGCATCCAGCCGCGGATCGGCCACCAGTTGCAGGCCGCGAATCCATTCAGGGATCACACGGGAACTGGTGGTGCTGCCGCTGTCGGTGGGGTCGTTCAGGCTGGCCAGCAGGGCCTCGGCCTTGGTTTCCAGGGCAACGGGCACGATCAGGAAGCGCGGCTGCGGGTCCAGGTAGGACAGGCCCGCAATGTCCTTCTGCTTGCGCATCATCGCCCGCGCTTCGCCGATCATGTCGACGGTGGGCGCACTGCCTGCAGGGGCCAGGTTGCCGCGTGACGCATGGAACAGCGGCGAACCGTCCGGCAGGTTGCCCGTCCCCTGCAAGGTCTCATACACCTTGTCTGCCTCCAGGCGCCGGGCCGACTGGCCGAACAGCGCCGGCATGCTGGTGAAGGCGGCCAGGTCGTCGTTCAGCAGGGCCTGCCGCGAAACCAGCAGGATGCGCCCGAAGGTGTCCGCCTTGAAGCCCGTCGCGGACTCGGACATTGCGCCATGCTTGTACTCCGCCAGCTCCGGCACCAGCAGCAGGTTCGGCGCTTCCGACAGGCTCACCAGCGTAGCCGGCTTGAAGTCGGGAACCTCGCGTTCGGCCGTCCACAGCGCGTGTGTGGCCGGGGCGGTCAGGTAGCCGTCGCGCAGGGCCTTGCCTGCCACGTTGGCCAGCAGGTTGGTGAAATCCGACGTGCTCATGCCCCGGGCCAGGACCTGTGCCGGCGCCAGATCCCGCGTTGACTCGCCGCGCATGCTCAGGATGCGTTCGGCCATCGCTACCACGGACAGGCCGCGCACGTCGCGCAGTGCCGGGTCCGGCTCGGCAACCTGGATGCCGGCCCGGATCAGCAGGGCGTCGGTCGCGGCGGCCCTGAACTCGGCCATGCGGTCGCCGCCGTAGCCGTGCCCGTGTCCGCTGATGAAGGCGCCACCGATGGGATTCGCCGGCACCACATCGCGGGCCATCAGCGCCAGCAGGCGCCGGCCGGCGTCGCCCACGGTGCAGGCCGGGTCGCTCTCGCAATTGGCCTGCAGGGCGCGCAGATCGTCGGCGGGGATGTCGTTGCGACGGGCGAAGGGCTCGAAGGCTGCCCGGATGTCGTTGCGCCGCTGCGCCTCGGCGCGGATGGCCTCGGCTCGGATGGCGTCGGCACCGGCAGGGATGGGTGCGGGCGCGGGGGAATGGTTCAGAGTGGGCATGGTGTTCAGACGTGCGTTGAGGTGGTGGGGGACGGGGTGACGACAGGCGAAGACGTTGCACGGCACCATGGCAAGTGCCGGCTCGGCAACGGTTTCGGTGGCCAGGCCAAGGTTCATGGCTTCGTCAGCCGTGAACCAGTGGTCGCGGTCATCCAGCCAACTGGCGATGACTTCGGGCGGCTGGCCGCTGCGGGCGTAGGCGGCTTGCATGCTGCGCGCCACCGAATCCAGCATCGTGGCGCGCTGGCGCAACTCGTTCGCGTTGCCGCCCTCGGTGGTCCAGGGGGCGTGCACCATCAGCATGGAGGTGGCATGGATGCGGCGCACGGCGCCGGCCATGAACACCAGGCTGGCCGCACTCAGCGCCCAGCCCACCACCTCGGTTTCAACGCCGCCGGGCCAGGCGGGCGCCGGGCGGGATCAGGTCAAGTTGCGCTTGAACCGATGCCGCGGTGATCTCGACCCCGAACAGGCCGAAGAGTTGAAGCAGTGGGGAAGTTTGCATGCGGGCTCATAGGTAGTCCGCCAGCATCTTGGTGGCCGCTGCGTTGCGGGAATAGGCGCGATTGCGGGCCAGCGCCCGCCGCAGGCCGTGCGCCGTCTGCGGCAGGTCCTTGCCGACCTTGGCAGCCGCGAACAGCAGGCGCCGGCAGGCGGGCCAGTCGCTGGGCGGATCAGCCAGCGCCTGCACCCGCGGCCAAGCGCGCTGCAGCCGGGCAACCTCTTCGGCCAGCCGCAGGCAGCGTGCCCACTCGCTCAGCGCATCGTCAAGCGCCACAGCGGCCACGGCCTCGGCAATCAGTTCGTCGCGTCGCACCTGCTGCAGGCGGGTGCGCAGCTCGCGCCGGCCGGCGCCAGTCAGGCCCAGCGCCTCATCCAGGCTGCCGCCGGTGCGAACGGCCTTCATCACCCCCTTGGCGAACCAGAAGCGTGTCGGGTCAGTCGGCGGAACCGCTTTGCCCCAAGCCACCGCAAGGAACAGCTCGGCCAGCCGCTCGACGGGATCGGATGCACTGCGCATGCTGCCCCCGTCTCTCAGTGCGCCATGGTGGGCCGACTGGACGTGTCCAGGCTGACCCGCAGCAGCGGATCGGCCCGCCCGTCCTCGCACAGGCTGGCCAGGATGTGGCAGGCGTCCGCGCCCAGCTCGATGTGCAGGGAGACATGTGCCCGCTTGGCTTCCATCGCATCCAAGATGGCCAGGGCCTCGACGCGCCCCCGGCTGTGAATCGCCTGCATCACCAGCGCCCAGGTGGTCAGGAAGACCGACTCGGGCGCGGTGATGCTGCGGTGTTCGTTGGCAGTTGTGTTCATGGTGGTCCTCGCAGTCTCTGCAGCAGCACCGGCCGCCGCGTCATGCCGCTGCCAGCAGGCAGCGGCGGTCAAAGGTCAATCGGGTCATCGGGCAGGTCTGCATCCTCGTCGGCAAGCTCTGCGTCATCCTCGTTCGGCAGCTCGGCCAGGCCGGCCACCACTAGGCTTGAAGTCGCCCGCACCCACTCAGCACGGGCATCGGCAAGCGCGCCCTCAACCACCGACAGGGCCGCTTCGTTCAGATCGGGGCAGCGGCGGCGAAGGTCGCCGCGCAGCGCGTCCATGCGGTCGCTGACGCTCGCCGATGCGATGCCCAGCACATGGCCCAGCACAGCGACCGATGCGAACTCCCGCCGGGCCACGGCGTTCTTGATCTCCTGGCCCTCGCGCTGGCTGCGGGCCAGCGCCGCACGCTCGGCTGCCAGGGCCTGGCTTCGGCCAGCAGCCTGTTCGCGCAGCCTGGCCAGGTAGGCCCGCAGCCACAGCAGGGCCGGCGCACCATCGGCCAGCACCCCGGCGGCCACAAGCTGGCTGACCGTCTGCTGACTGACGCCCACCAGCTCGCCGAACTCGGCTTGCGTGATGACACTGGCCAGATCTACGGGCACGACACAACCCCCGTAGGAACCCCAGCCAGGACCGACCGGGCATGGTTCGAATTACCCGTGGAGGGGTGCACCAGGGAGGACCCGTCGACCCCCAGGGGGGGCCGGGGGACGTCGGCAGCCCGCGGGCGACGCGGACAACCGCACCGGGCGGCGCTGCGGGCGAAGCGGCGCGGCGTCGGCCCGGTGGCCCCGTGCCCAGCCGGACCCTTTGGCGCTTCACGCCTGTTCACACACTTCATACGATTTTGACGATTTAGACGATTTATCAATCAAATCAACAACTTAGCGAACGACATTGACACGATGAAAGACAAGATGAATTGAAGTCCTGATCTCTTTTCATCGTTAAAGCTCGTTCCTAACTCGTACCTTCTACGTAGCCCCTTCTCCCTCTATGGATGGGGCATTTGTCGTTTTCTCGTTACCCATCGCGGGCGCGTGGGTAGAGGCGCTGAGGCGCTCGGCCCTTGCCCACCTTGTCAACCCTGACCTCGATCAACGGCGGTGCCATGCCGGACAAGCGCTGCACTGCTGCAGTCACCTCGGCCGTCTTGTTGCGGTGCCAAACCTCCTGCAGCTCAGACAGCTTGAGTCCTGGCCGGGCGGAGACTTCAGCCAACACCCTGGCGTCGAACTCGTCCAGTTCGTCCGCCTCGCCGCCGTCGCGCCTGAACACGTACTCAATGGATGCAGCCCAGTAGTCCACCCAATCGACGGCCGCCAGCAAGTCGGCCGGTTCGATGTAGCTGCGCTGCGCCATCAGGGCGAACACCATGGCCAGCATTCGGGCGTAGACCTCGGTACGGGCCGTCAGGCTGCCCGCCAGGCCGTCGCGGTCCCGCGTGATGGCGGGGTAAAGCTCGCACCACACCTCTTCAGCCTCCGGGGACAACTGCACCTCGTGGTTGTCGTTGCCCAACGGGTCGCCGCCGGTGGCGTACTCAATGGCATCGGCCAGCCGCTCGGCCAGTTCATCCAGCAGCGCGGTGGGCGTCGGCTGCGGCAGCGGCACCAGCTTCGGGCGCTGCACGTACAGCAGCACGAAGCGATTCAGCAGCCCGTTGGCTGTGTCGTTCTCGGTGGTCTTCTCGACCAGCTCGTGCCCGGTGATGTGGCCCACGATGCAGACATGAGGGCGCGACGCTCGGGTGCGGCTGGTCTTGGTCAGAGGCTCCAGGTCGCGGCCGTCCCACATATTGCGGATCGTGGCCGACAGCGTGTTGCCGTCGCGCTTGACCTGGGCCAGCACGTTGGCGAACTCGGGCTCAATCACCAACAGGCGCTTGTCACGCACTCCATCGTCGCCACCCTTTCCGGTCTTCTCATCAGCCTCCACCGCGTCGCGGATGGCGTGGGCGATACCCTCCCCGGTTGACAGCCCGCCAGCGTGCACCCTAAGCACCAGCCTTGCGCCGCTTCGCTTGCGCAGAATCGCATCAGTGCGCCGCGCCACCTCGCGGGCCGTCACCTCGGCCGTGCCCTTGCGCGCCTTCGCGCTCTTGCCCACCACAAGGGCATAGGGCCGGCAGTGGATCACCGAGTCGCCAATGCGCTGGAACGCTGTGCGGCCGACGGCGGTGCAGAAGAGGGCCAGCACGTTGACGGCGACGGCCACCGGGTGCGCCTCGCTGCTGGCGCATGCTGCCCGCACGATGTCTGCGACCAGCTCGGGCAACGCGCTGGCAGGCATCACCGGCGGCGCCATGACGCGCTCGTCAGGGCGCACTGGCGCTTCAGCGGTCGGCTCAACGTCCTGTCGCGCAGCCCGCAGCACGGAGGCCCGCACCGCGCCCAGGCCCGCAGCCGCCGCCAAGTCGTTCCAGTCAGTCGCCTTGCCTGTCATTCGGTCCCTTCGGAGAACTGCGGCACCACCACCAGGCCGCGCACGGCCTTGGCTGCAGCGGTGGCGGCAGCGACGCCGGGATTGCCCGGCGTGAATCGGTCGTTGTCTGCGCAAACCACGATGCGCAGACGCGGAAACTTGGCGCGCAGGGCCAGGGCCACCGGCAGCAGGTTGCCGGCGCTGAAGGCCACCGCCACGGCCTCGCCGCTGGCCATGCGCAGCGTCGCGCCGGTGGCGTAGCCCTCGCACAGCAGCAGGTCACGCCCTGGCTTGCCGATGGGGAAGTAGCAGCCGCGGATGCGCCCCCCGGTCAACATGCGCTTGGTGCCGTCCGGGCCGATGAACTGCAGCGTGTGCAGCAGGCCGGCGCTGTCGAAGGCCGGCACCACCAGCATTTGCCGCAACTGCAGCAGGCCGAAGGCGTGCACCCCCTTGCGCTGCAGGTAGGGGTGCGCACTGGTGGCCGGCCTCGCCTTGCTCAGCAGCGCCTGCGCCCGCTGGCGGGCTTCGGCGTGCACCTGGCCCTGCGCCTCGCGCCTGGCGGCTTCGCGCTCCCGCGCCTGGCGGTGCATGGTGGTCCGCTCGGCCCGCGTCAGCGGCTTGGTGCTGCGGGCAAACCAGGTGCCGCGGAAGTCAGTGCGCCAGCTGCCGAACATGGCGACAGGATGCTGACCGCCGTGGTAGACCACCCAGCAGTTCGGCTTACCCGGCTTGTCGCCTTCGCCACGGTAGCGCACCAGCTCGCCATTGCCCGGCAAGTCCAGTTCGCGCACCGGCGCCTGTCCGGCAGCGCGCAGCGCGTCCAGCAGCTCGGGGGGACAGCCTGGCACTGTCAGACCTCGCCGGTTTGCCGACCGACCACGACAGCCCGCAGCACCATCCCAGGCGCGTTGCTCAGCGCCTGAAAGCCTGTCCTGCGCGCCTCGGCAGTCCATTGCGGACCATCCATGCGCGTGAGACGCCGCACGTACCGTTGGCCCGCTGCGTCCTCGATCAACACGCCGGCGCCGACAGCGGGCGCGACGCCGGTTGAGCAGATCAGAACAGTTCCTTTCGGCGTCGTGGGTGCCAAGCTGTCATCGGGCATGGCCAGCAAGAACCGGGGCGGCAGGGGTTGGGCGCCGGCCGTCATCGCTGCACCTCATGTCGGCCGGGGTGGTCACGGTGCAGTCGAATCGCCTGCAGCGACTCAGCCAGCCGCTCGCACTGGCGCTGCAGTGAGAAGGCTTCGCGGGCCAGCTCGGCATCGGGGCCGCCGCTGTTCAGCAGCACCTGCAGCCGCGCCGTGCTGCGGCGCCACTGCGCGATGCGCCGGCCGGCGGCGCCGGTCGGCTTCGGCTTGTCGGTCTTCAGCATGTGGCCACCTCCGACAGCCTGGCCAGCAGGCGCAGGGCAGTGCACCAGCGCAACCGGCCGCGCAGGGCCAGGCGCAGCACCAGGCGGCGCAGCAGCTTGCGGCCGGCGCTCACTTGCTGCCCTCGGACAAGCCGGACAGGCGCCTAACGTCTTGCTGACGCAGCCGCTGCAGTTCGCGGCCGGCTTCACGCGTCAGCACCTTGGCAACGGCGATGCAGAGGCGCATCAGGTCGCCTTCGTCGAACGGCGACAACAACGGGGCACCGGGTCTCCCTTGGGGGTCGGCGTCGTCCAGAAGCAGCTGGTTCCGCTCGATCAGTTCCAGCGCCGTGCGCATGCCTGCGGCCAGATCGAGCACGCTGCCTGCCTGATCAGCTGGCAGGCGAAACGGGCTGTCGTGTGCGATGGAATGCCAGGCAAAGGGCTGGTGCAGGGGTTCCGGCGTGACGGCCTCGCCCGCTGGATTGCTGTTGCTGCAGTTCATGCCGCACCGCCTTCCGCCAGGGCGGCCATCTCGTGCAGGCTGTCGGCCTGTGGACGCATCGCGCCCAGCAGGCACCGCAGGCGCCACAGTCCCCCCATGTCGCCGGCTCTGTCGGCGTCGGCTGCCAGGTCGGCAGCCGTCGCCACCAGGCAGGCCAGTTCGCCCACCCGCTGCGTCAGCTCGACGGCATCGGGTGCGGACTGATGAACGGCTGTCGGTGCGGCAGCCGGCCTTTGCGGGCATCCCACGCGGTCGGCGTCGGGGGCGACGGCGGCGCGCTCGCCGCGGTTACCCGGTTCGACGATGGGTACGCCGGCAACGTCCGCCACTTCCAACGCCAGCAGCGCTGCGGTTGCGGTGTCGATCAACTTCAACCGTTCTGCGCTGACCCCACGCTCACGCGCCGTGACGGTGCGCAGGCTCTCCACTGCCGCAGCAGGGTCGACGGCTTTCGGTGCACCGGCCCAGGTCGGAGACAGGTGGCGCAGGGCTTCCACCAGCTCAATCACGATGTCTGCATCACCGGGTTCGGCCCGCCCGACAGCAGCGCCGATCATGCGGCTCACCTCTTCTGCGAGGCTCGGCACCGGATCGCCGGCAGCCGCAGCGGGCACCAGCACGGTCTCCTCCTCGCCGGCCGCAGTGGACACCAGCACGGTCTCCTCCTCGCCGGCCGCAGCGGACACCAGCACGGTCTCCTCGCCGGTCGCAGCGAACACCAGCACGGTCTCCTCGCCGGCCGCAGCGGACACCAGCACGGTCTCCTCGCCGGTCGCAGCGGACACCAGCACGGTCTCCTCCTCGCCGGTCGCAGCGGACACCAGCACGGTCTCCTCCTCGCCGGCCGCAGTGGACACCAGCACGGTCTCCTCCTCGCCGGCCGCAGTGGACACCAGCACGGTCTCCTCCTCGCCGGAAGCGCCACGGGCAGCCAAGTAAAGCGCCTGCAGCTCGCCCGTCAGGCAGTGCAGCAGCGCGGACAGCTTGTCGTCCCGGTCGGTCGATTCGTCGTCGTCCGGCACCGGGGTATCCCCCAGCGGCAGCGCCCGGGCCATGTCGACCAGGGCAAGCATGCGGGTCGCACGCTCGCTGATCAACGGCGGCAGCTCGGCCGCGCCCTGCGGGGTGGTGGTGGTGGGATGCGAGGCGCGAACGGCCGCAGGGATGGGCGCCACAGCGCCGGGGAGTGCGTCAGCCATGAATGGCTCCTTCGGGACAGGTTGTCGAACCTGTCACCCGCACCGCCAAGTGAGGGTGGCAGGACGTGCAGGGTTGGCGGACCGGCCGAAGGAACCGGCAGGGGCTCGCACCCCTCCCTGCACGCCCCACCATAGAAGCGGGACGCACTGCGCAACAAAAAGCCGCGAACGGGTATCCGGCGCGGCTGCTGCGCCTTCGGAACGGGCCGCCAAGCCCGCGCCCCGGGGTTGCCGGGGCGGCGCCAGTGTATGGCAGGCCGGCGGGCGATGGCAACGCCGGTGCGTGCGCGGCAGCACTGATCGGCCGCCAGGTCATGCGCCCGCCTTGCTGGTGGCCACCAGCCACTGACGGACGGTGCCGGCATTCCAGCGCGTGCAGCGCGGGCCGTCGCGGTAGTCGGCCGGCGGGAACCGGCCCTCGCGCACCATCTGGCGCAGGCTTGACGGACAGCGGCCCGTCAGGGCAGACACGGCCTTGATGTCCAGTCGCCGCAGGTCGGCCAGGTCGCCACTGACGGCAGCCGGGGCGGTGGAAGCGGTCGAAGCGCGATCCTGCCCACCGGGCTTAGTGGCGCTAGGCGTCGCAAGTCGTAGCGTTGTGCTGTTCATGGCGCGGATGGTTCCGCGCCTGCGTTCCCATTTCCAGGGAGGAAATGGGAAAACCCGAAACCACCGATTCAGGCCGCCTGGAACTGCACCACCGTCGCCCCAGCGCGCAGCCGTTCCAGCCAGTCGGCCCAGGTCTGCATCATTTGCCGGCGCTGCGGCAGGTACTGCGCCCGGTCGTAGGCGCTGCCCAGCGGGCCGGCCTTGCCGTGGGCAAGCTGGGCCTCGATCCACTCGGGGTCAATGCCTGGCAGGTTCTCCACCATGGCCGTGCGCGCCATCGCCCGGAAGCCGTGGGCCGTCATCTCGTCCGCGCTGAAGCCCATGCGCCGCATGGCCGCATTCATGGTCACGTTGCTGATCGGCCGGTCTCGGCTGCGCTGGTTCGGGAAGCAGTACAGCCCGGCGCCGGTCAGCGGGTGCAGGGCGCGCAGCAGCTCCACCGCCTGGCGCGCCAGGGGCACCAGGTGCGGTTTGCCGCTGACCTTGCCTTGCTTGGTGCGCTTCATGTCGGCGCTGGGGATGGACCACAGGGCGCCGTCAAGGTCGACGTCGGCCCAGCGCATGGCCAGCACGTTGCCCGGTCGCTGGAAGGTCAGCGCCCCCAGCAGAAGCGCCGTGCGGGTGGCAGGGTGGCCACCGTAGTCATGGAAGGCGCGCAACAGCTCGCCGATCATGCGCGGGTCGGCCGTCGACGCGTAGTGCTGCGTCACCGGCGCAGCCAGGGCGCCGCGCAGGTCGGGCACGGGGTCGCGCTCGGCATGGCCGGTGGCGATGGCGTAGCGAAAGACCAGGCCACAGGTCTGTTTCACCCGGTGGGCGGTGTCCAGTGCGCCGCGGGCCTCGATGCGGCGCAGCAGATCCAGCAGCATCGGCGCGGTGACGCTGGCCACCGGAAGACGCCCGATGATGGGGAACACGTCGGCCTCCAGCTGAATGCGGCTGCGCTTGGCGTAGCCCGCGCTCACCTTCGGCTCATGCACCAGGCGCAGCCAGTCGCGGGCCACATGCTCGAAGCTGCCCACCGGCGGCAGGCCGGCGTCCTCCAGCTGCTGGGCATGGGCATCGGCGGCCAGCTCGGCCCGGTCAGCCTTGCGCACGGCTGCCGGGTCGACGCCGGCCGCCAGTTGGGCGCGCACTGCCTCGCGTCGGCGCCTGGCTTCGGCCAGGGTCACGTCGGGATAGGTGCCCAGGGAGAGCCGGTTCTCCTTGCCGGCGTGCCGGTACTTGATGCGCCACCAGCGGGCCCCGTTGGGGCGCAGCTCCAGGTAAAGACCCCCGCCGTCAGTCAACTTTCGGGGCTTGTCACCGGGCACGGCCTTGCGGATGGCCGCGTCGTTCAGCTTGTCGCTCGGCATGAGGGCACCTCGTGGGGGCAACTGTGGGGGCAACTTTCTGCCCCCATTTTGCAGTTGCCCCCAAAGTTGCCCCCAGGAGGGGGCAGCTTCAAGCGGCGCGACATGTCGCTAAGCATCGCTACCAGGGCAAGAAAAAAGCCCTAGAGCGTTGATTCTCTAGGGCTTTTTGTCGCTACTCGGCGCTACGTGGCGCCTGAACTGGTGGGCGGTGCAGGGTTCGAACCTGCGACCCCTGCCGTGTGAAGGCAGTGCTCTACCGCTGAGCTAACCGCCCGGGAATCTTGGCAACCTTGCGGTTCCTCGGCTTCGCCGGTTGTCGCCGGGGGTGATCAGCGACAAGCCCACGATTGTGCCACAGCTTTTGCGGATCGCCGCTTCAAGCTGCGCACTTGCTCACGCGGCCAGCGTGCGCCAGAGGGTCTTGCCGCCGCTGGCCTTGTCCAGTTCGGCCAGCACGGCGGCATGCGCCGCCTGTTCGTCCTCGCTCGGCAGCAGCACGGGGAGGTCGAAGGCCGTCAGGTCGACCTCGGCCACCGCCAGCGACTGGCCGGCACGTGGCTCGTCGCCGGCGTGGATCACCAGCGAGTCCTGGCCGCGGGTCAGGCGGATGTAGACCTCGGCCAGCAGGCCGGCGTCGAGCAGGGCGCCGTGGTGCGTGCGGTGGGTGTTGTCGACCTCCAGCCGCTTGCACAGCGCGTCCAGGCTGTTGGCCTTGCCGGGGAACATCTCGCGCGCCATCAGCAGGGTGTCGGTCACCTTGCCGGCGATGGTGTGGAAGGCCGGCTGGCCCACGCGCTTCAGTTCGGCGTTGAGGAAGCCCACGTCGAACGCCGCGTTGTGGATCACCACGTCGGCACCGCGCAGAAAGCCCACGATGTCGTCGGCCACCTCGGCGAACTTCGGCTTGTCGGCCAGGAATTCGTCGGTCAGGCCGTGGATGCGGATCGCGTCCTCGCTGCCCTTGCGCTCGGGGTTCAGGTAGACGTGGCGGACCTCGCCGGTCAGCCGGCGGTTGACCATCTCGATCAGGCCGATCTCGACGATGCGGTCGCCACTCTCGGGGCTCAGGCCGGTGGTCTCGGTATCCAGAAAAATTTGTCGACTCATGGCACTCTCAGCGGAAGTTGGGGCCCTGGCGGCCGGCCCAGGCCCACAGCGCCGCACCGGCGGCGATCATCGGCACGCACAGCCACTGCCCCATGCTCAGGCCCAGGGCCAGCGGGCCGAGGAAGCTGTCAGGCTCGCGGAACCATTCGGCGATGAAGCGCAGCAGGCCGTAGCCGACCAGGAAGGCGCCAGACACCTGGCCGGTGGCGCGCGGGCGACGTGCATACAGCCACAGCAGCACGAACAGCAGCAGGCCTTCGCCGAGGAACTGGTAGATCTGCGAGGGGTGGCGCGCGATGTCGGTGCCCGACTGCGGAAACACCATCGCCCAGGGCAGGCTGGGGTCGGCCGCACGGCCCCACAGCTCGCCGTTGATGAAGTTGCCGATGCGCCCGCTGGCCAGGCCGGTGGGCACGCAGGGCGCGATCAGGTCGGTCACCTGCAGCCAGGGCCGGCCGCGGCTGCGGGCGTACAGCACCATCGCGATGATCACGCCCAGCATGCCGCCGTGGAAGGACATGCCGCCCTTCCACACCTGCAGGATCTCCAGCGGATTGGCCAGGTACTGGCCGGGCTTGTAGAACAGCGCATAGCCCACCCGGCCACCGATCACCACGCCGAGCACGCCCCAGAACAGCAGGTCCTCGACGTCACGCCGGCTCCAGCCGGCATTGACGAATTGCGGCTGCTTCGCCCGCGCCGAGGCCAGCAGCATGAACAGGCCGAAGGCGACCAGGTAGGTCAGGCCATACCAGTGGATCTGCACCGGACCCAGGGCCAGGGCCACCGGGTTGAACTGGGGATGCACAAGCATCGTGGGGAAGTCCTTGCGGTCAGGCGCCAGGCGCGGGGGGCGCGGGCGCGGTGGCCGGCATTGTCGCCGCGGGCGCATTGGCGGCCGGCGCCTCGCCCTGCACATGCCCCCGCACATGCGCCACGAAGCGCTGCACCACCGGCGGCGGCGGCAGGCGCCACACCAGGCTGGTCTGGCAACTGAGCGCGGCGTCCGCCACCGCCCGGTAGACCACGCCCGGGCGCTGCAGCCGCGTCACCGACTCGGGCACCCAGGCCAGGCCCATGCCGGCGGACACCAGGTTGACGATGGTCTGCATCTGGATCGCCTCCTGGCCGATCAGCGGCGTGGCGCCATGCGTGCGGTAGGCCGCCAGCACCGCGTCGTACAGCGACGGCGCGATCTGGCGCGGAAAGATCACCAGCGGCTCGCCGGCCACATCGGCCAGGCGCAGCACCGGCCGCACCGCTGCAGCGTGGCTGGCCGGCAGCGCCATCACCAGCGGCTCGGTCAGCGCGGTGCTGGCGCCCAGGCCGGGCGGCACGGCGCCGGGCGCATGCAGCACGAAGCCGGCGTCGATCTCGTCGGCGTCGAAGGCGGCCAGTTGCACATCCAGCGTGGCCTCGCGCAGCTGCAGCGCCACGTCGGGATGGGCATCGCGGAAGCCGCGCAGCCACTCCGGCAGCGGGCCGTAGGCCACATTGCTGACGAAGGCCAGGCGCAGCGTGCCGGCCAGGCCCGCTGCGGCGGATTGCGCCACCTGCGGCAGGGCCTCGGCCGCGGCCAGCAGGCGGCGCACGGCCGGCAGCAGCGCGGCGCCGGCGGGGGTCAGCGCCACGCTGCGGCGGGTGCGGTGGAACAGCGGCACGCCGAGCTGGCGTTCCAGCCCCTGGATCGCCAGCGACAGCGGTGGCTGGGTCATGTGCAGGCGCGCGGCGGCACGGCCGAAGTGCAGTTCCTCGGCCAGCGCGATGAACTGGCGCCACTGCCGCAACTCGATCATTGATATGCCTGCCCCGCTGATTTCATCGCTACAAATATATTGGACGATGGGCAGCCGCGGCGCTTAACCTCGCGGCTCCAGCCGACCATCCGCTTGCAGGAGACACCATGAGCAGCAACCGCCGCAGCAAGAACATCACCGAGGGCGTGGCCCGTGCGCCCAACCGCAGCATGTATTACGCGATGGGCTACACCGAGGGCGACTTCGGCAAGCCGATGATCGGCGTGGCCAACGGCCACTCGACGATCACGCCCTGCAACAGCGGCCTGCAGCGCCTGGCCGACGCGGCGGTGATCGGCCTGAAGGAAGCCGGCGCCAATCCGCAGATCTTCGGCACACCGACCATCAGCGACGGCATGGCCATGGGCACCGAGGGCATGAAGTACAGCCTGGTCTCGCGCGAAGTCATTTCGGACTGCGTGGAAACCTGCGTGGGCGGCCAGTGGATGGACGGCGTGCTGGTCATCGGCGGCTGCGACAAGAACATGCCCGGCGGCATGATGGGCATGCTGCGCGCCAACGTGCCGGCGATCTACGTCTACGGCGGCACCATCCTTCCGGGCAAGTACAAGGGCCAGGACCTGAACATCGTCAGCGTGTTCGAGGCCGTGGGCCAGTTCAGCGCCGGCAACATGAGCGAGGAAGACTTCTGCCAGATCGAGCGCCGCGCCATCCCGGGCACCGGCAGCTGCGGCGGCATGTACACCGCCAACACGATGAGCTCGTCGTTCGAGGCGCTGGGCCTGAGCCTGCCCTACGCCAGCACGCAGGCCAACGTCGAGGACGAGATCGTCGCCACCACGCGCAAGGCCGCCGAGGTGCTGGTCGCCGCGGTCAAGGCGGATCTCAAGCCGCGCGACATCGTCACCAAGCAGGCGATCGAGAACGCGGTGGCGGTGATCATGGCCACCGGCGGCAGCACCAACGCCGTGCTGCACTTCCTGGCCATCGCCCATGCGGCGCAGGTCGACTGGACCATCGACGACTTCGAGCGCGTGCGCCGCAAGACGCCGGTGCTGTGCGACCTGAAGCCCAGCGGCCAGTACCTGGCGATCGACCTGCACCATGCCGGCGGCATTCCGCAGGTGATGCGCGAGCTGCTGGACCACGGCCTGCTGCACGGCGACTGCATGACCATCACCGGCAAGACCGTGGCGCAGAACCTGGCCGACGTGCCCAAGCTGGCCGCCGACAACAAGGTGATCCGCCAGGTGACGAACCCGCTGTACGCGGAAGGCCACCTGGCCATCCTGAAGGGCAACCTCAGCCCCGAGGGCTGCGTGGCCAAGATCACGGGTCTCAAGAACCCGGTGATCACCGGCCCGGCGCGGGTGTTCGACGACGAGCAGAGCGCGCTGGCCGCCATCATGGCCAAGCAGATCGTCGCCGGCGACGTGATGGTGCTGCGCTACCTGGGCCCCAAGGGCGGCCCGGGCATGCCGGAAATGCTGGCGCCCACCGGCGCGCTGATCGGCCAGGGCCTGGGCGAAAGCGTGGGTCTGATCACCGACGGCCGCTTCTCCGGCGGCACCTGGGGCATGGTGGTCGGCCACGTGGCGCCCGAGGCGGCCGAGGGCGGCAACATCGCGTTGATCCAGGAAGGCGACTCGATCACCATCGACGCCCACCAGCTGCTGCTGCAGCTCAACGTCGACGAGGCGGAACTGGCCCGGCGCCGCGCCGCCTGGGTGCGGCCCGCGCCGCGCTACACCCGCGGCGTGCTGGCGAAGTTCGCCCACAACGCCAGCAGCGCCAGCTCGGGCGCGGTGCTCGACAAGTTCTGATGGGCCCGGGCGCCCCGGCGGCGCCCGGTGTCAGTCCGGCGCCTTGGTCTTGTCCTGGCGCCGGCTGCCGCCGGCCGGCGGCGCCCGCAGGCCCAGCGATTCAAACTGCGCCTCGCGGCGCTGGGCGGCGCGTTTCGCCTCGCGCTCCATCGCCTGGCGCTGGGTGATGCCGGTGGCGTCGGCGATCACCCACCAGCCGGCCGCCAACGCAAACGGCGCCAGCACCACCCACCACGGCCACCCGGCCACGAAGCCCAGGCCCGCCAGCTTCAGCACGCTCAACCCCACGCCCAGCACCACCAGCCACATGTCGTCCGCTCCCTGCCCGGCCCGGCCGGCGTCGACATGACTGTCAACCGCCCTGGGCTAAGATCCATTGAAGCGACTGTAGACCAGCCATCCCGGCCACGGCCTCCCGAACAGGACACCAAGATGCACCCACTGACCACCGCCATCGCCGCCACCGTGCTGGGCACCCTGCTCGCCGCGCCGGCCCTGGCCAATGCCGACCTGGCGCAGAAGAAGAGCTGCATGTCCTGCCACGCCACCGACAAGAAGCTGGTCGGCCCGGCCTACAAGGAAGTCGCGGCCAAGTACGCGGGCCAGAAGGACGCCGTGGCCCAGCTGGCCGAGCGCATCCAGAAGGGCAGCGTGCCCGGCAAGGGCAACTGGGGCGCAATCCCCATGCCGGCCAACCCGCAGGTCAACGCCGACGAGGCCAAGCAGCTCGCCACCTGGGTGCTGTCGGTCAAGTGAGGGCGCTGGCCCGGGGCTGAGGTTCCGGGTCGGGCGCATCACCCCCCGACGGTGCCCCACAGCAGGTGGCCGTCGTGCAGGCGGCGCACCAGGTCGTCGCTGCGGCTGGCGCCGGTGCGCTGCAGCACGCTGGCCAGGTGCGAGCGCACCGTCGACACCCGCGTGCCACCGGCCGCGGCCATTTCGTCCACGGTGCGGCCCTGGGCCAGGCCGGCGGCCACGCGGGCCTGGGCCGGCGTCAGGTCCAGCAGGCTGGACAGCGCGTAGGGGTCGAAGCTCGGCACCTGCTGCGGGTCGAACAGCGTGGCCAGCAGCATGGGCTGGGCACCGAAGGCACCCGCGCTCAGCTCGGGCTGGAGCACCTGCAGGTGCAGCCACAGCGGCAACGCATCGCCCGGCAGGTGCCGGCGCAGCACCCGCACGCTGCCATGCGGCTGGCTGCGCAACAGGTGCACCGCCGCCACCAAGTCCCGTTCCAGGCTGCCGGTGGCCCCCACCAAGTGCGGGCCACGCCGGGCCAGCAGCCGCCCGGCCGCCGTCTCGGCCTGGGCGGCGGCATTGGCGTCGTGCACGAAGCGGTCGCCGTCCATCAGCCACATCGGCTGCGCAAAACCGTGCAGCAGCTGGTGGCCGGCCAGCACCTGGGCGCGGGTGCGGCGCAGGTGCTCGT
>Ga0116181_1000910_pt1 | contig 26514 bp, 21 predicted proteins | sample AD_UKC075_MetaG_FD_89752 | JGI IMG/M metagenome (GOLD analysis project Ga0116181, IMG submission 89752) | Active sludge microbial communities of municipal wastewater-treating anaerobic digesters from USA - AD_UKC075_MetaG | ecosystem: Engineered > Bioreactor > Anaerobic > Digestate | place: USA... | reverse complement strand
TGAGCTTGATGCCGAGCAGATGTGCGATCCCGAAGACCGCCTCCGACTGTCCCTGGGTATCGGCGTGGAGAGTGTCGGGTTGGATCTCGGAGCGGTTCTTGAGGAGGCCGTCCAGGATATAGACCACTTCCCAGACCCCGCAGGCGATAAAGTTGCAAAAGAGCGCGATATAGCGGTCCGAAATATGGTGGTAAGCGATGCCACCGTAACCGCCGTAACGGATATGTCGTGAACCCAGCAGATTATTTTCCCTCAGTTCGATATGGGTGCCATCGGCAATCGCGGTTTTGCCGTCGCCCCAAAACCGGGGCAGCTCAAAGCGGGCATATTCGGCGATCACGTCATTCATCGCCGCTTCCAGTTTGGCGACGCTGACGTGCTGGGCATTGATCCGCCGCAGCGTATGCCGGTTGATGGCCTCGGGGACATGGTTGGCGATCTGGCTGGCGCCCAGATTATAATGGTCCCCAGATTTTGGACAGATAAATAAGGTAGTACTCTGCATAGGTAAGACTGCATGATCACGTGGAGACGAGCGATGCAGAGGAAAGTGTTCAGTGCGGAATTCAAAGCGAAAGTGGCGCTGGTGTAATGCCCCAAGAATTTCTTCCATGAGAAGTCAAACTGAAGAGACTTTTAGTGGAGGTTATAGTCCCGCTAATTATGATCTATACACGGTCGCCGCTAAATCAAAATTAATTTTTATTAATCAATTCGTTATGATTAATAAAGCGACTGGATGTCATAGTTGTCAGTCAGCAAGACTATAAGAATAGCTGCTCCCACCAAACGATCTTGCTGCAACAACGCTCAGCGCCGATGGGCGTAAGGCGGTAGGCTCTGCATGCGCGGATCTTCGATGGGACCACCGACGGTAAAGTGATAGAGCGACTGCCAGCTCAAGTCTTTGAGCCCCAGCCATTGATGCAGGACATCGTCGAAGAAGCAGCCGATACCAGTGCCGCGTAGACCGGCGGCTTCCGCCTCCAGATACAGGATCTGCCCCAACAGCCCGGTTTCCCAGAACAGCTCCCGATAGCGCCAGGGCGCACCCTGCAGCGGAGCGGCGAATTCGGTGAGGAAGCCAACCGCAAAGCAGGAATCAGCGGCAATATCCTGATGACAGGACACCATCCGCGCGGCGTTGCGGGCATCGCCTGGCGTCAGCCGGTACAGCGGCAGATGTGCCGGAGCCTGTTCGACCCTAGCCCAGTCCCACTCATTCTGTAATGCTTGGCGCAATTGCGGCAGTGCCTCCGCCTGCCGCAGCAACAGATAGAGACCGGGCGACACCCCGTCGATGCGGTGGACAAACAGCAACGGGTGTACCCGTGGCGACCATGGCCAAGCATCGAGCGGCGGCACCTTTGGCCGCGGCAACAGCGCATCCAGCAGACCAAACCAGCGTTCGGCGGACATTGAAGTTACCCCATCGAACGCCACCGCGCTGCGGCGTTGACGGATCAGGGTCGCGGCAGCAGTCGGGTTATCCACTGCGGTCAGCGGCGACGGGTCAAGGGTCTGGAATGCCGGTGGAACGACTTCAGGCGGGCGACGGGCGGCGTGTTCGACCTCATCCATGCCGGGCCAGGCGACCTGGGATGGACTCAGCCGGTTGGGTTGACCGACGAAACGCAACGAGGCACTCAGCGCTTGCGCGGACAGCTCGGTCGGCGGCGCGGCGGATCCTACCCACAGCGCGACATCCGGATATTCCAGCTCAGCCGCTGCAAAATCCGCCATCCGATCCAGACCAAGCAGGGCAGCCAGTTCCTCATCTCCCCAGTGCGACAACAGCCGCGCCTGCCAACCCAGCGCAGCGGCGGCATAGGCGACGGCGGCGATGGCATGGCCACAGTCGTGCTGGCAATAACGATAGGCGCGCAGACCGTATTTCCAGGCTTCGCGCCAGTGAACGCTGCTCAGCGCCAAGACCACCCCGCCCTGCAGTTCACTGCCCCAGGTGATGGAATCCGGCGCGGCGCGGCGTTCGAGCGCATGGTCATGGCTATGATAGTGATGGACCCCAGCCGCCAGATCCGGCAATGCCGGGCAGATCAGATAGCCCTCGGTGGGATGCAGGTTGCCGCTCGACGGATTGCAGCGCAGCGCCCAACGAGAACCGCCCTGCTGCTTCCAGGCCGACAGCCCCAGCGCCAATTCGAGCAAGATCGCCAGGGCGTCGCGCGTCAATGGGTGAGGCGCAGGCCGTTGACCCTGGCGTAGCGCTGCAAAGGCAAGGGTCAGGGTATCCGCCCGTAACGGTAATTCGACCCGAGGCGCTCCCACATAGCGTCGAAACGGATCGGGTTGATTGGTCCAGTCGAGTCCGCCCGGACCCGGCGCATAGCGATCTGGGCGGTGCTTGCTGGCCTGGTGGTAGGCGATGACGGCGGCGAGTGGATCGGAAACGGTGTGGTTGGCTGTCATCGGCGACCCTTCAGGTGGCGGGTGAATGTCGCGCATCGGAACATGCGCGCCGTGCCGCCGCATAGGCGGCCGGCCCGCTGGCAGCGTATCACAGCACCGGCGTCACCCGCCCCTTATCGCCATCCACCGTCCACTGCGTTCCCTGGACGATGCGCTGCATCACGCCCGGCACGTTGACGACGGCCGGAATGCCATATTCGCGAGCCACGATAGCACCGTGCGAGATGAAACCGCCGGTCTCGGTCACCAGCGCGGCGGCGTGCAGGAACAGCGGGGTCCAGGCCGGATCGGTGGAGGGCGCGACCAACACATCGCCAACCGCCAGCTGTTCGGCGTGACGCGGATCGACGATGAGGCAGGCAGGCCCCGTCGCCAGGCCGGCGGCGACGCCCAGTCCCTGCAAGGCGGACGCATCGTCACCCGACGGCACGGCTGCCCCCACCCGCGTCGGACTGTCCTCCACCAGGGTATCGGGCGCGGCCTCGGCATCCAGACTCGCCAGCCGCGCCTTGCGATCGGCCACCAACTCGGCCAACCCGACGCCATCCCAGCCGCCTTCCATCAACTCGCACAGGTCTTCGATGGTGCAATGGAACACGTCATCCGCCGCGCGCAACAACCCGCGCGCCGTCAAGCGTCGCCCGATTTCCAGCGCCACGATCCGGGAGACCTCCGCCTGCCGCACCAGAATCGATTTCGCCATTTCCCGCTGTCCGGCTTCGCCAGCGGACTGCCGCGCCAGACGGCGAATCAGGCCGTGCAACAGACGCGGCGTCCTGGCCTGCACCTGTCGCCAAGCAGCCAGTGCCGTTTCCCGCCGTTGTTCCACGATACGTCGCCGCTCGCCGCCGCTCTGCATGGCGCGGATGGTATCCAACAGCCAGCGCTGATCTTCGCGCCAGCGCGGATTGCGCAGGTCGAGTTCGTACACGCAGCGATGGCCATAGTCCGCCAGAAAGGCTTCGAATCCACGGCGAAAAGCCGATTCCGCCGGTAATGCCCGCCAGTCGGCTGGGGCAAAGGGCTCCGCACGCAGAAAGTCGCGCGCCGCCGGATCGGTCGCAGCCGTTTCGGCCAGTTGCGCCAAGGCAAGGCCGTGTTGGGCGCTGGTGATGGGGGCGCCGTTGATGAGCAGGGCATTGGCGATCTGCTGAGTTTGCTCGCCGAACCAGCGTTGCAGCAATCCGGTCAGCAACATCCAGCTGGCGGCGCTGGTCGATTGCAACAAATGCAGCCGGCGTTCGCCGTCGACATCGCTAAACGCCAGCAGGCTGTCGGTCAGGGCGCGATCCGGCAGCGCCCGCCAGTCCCGGCTGCACTGCGCGGCCGTCGTCCGGCGCAGCCGCTCGAATTCGGCTTCGGCATGTTTGCGGGCGCGGCCAACTGCGCCAGCCAAGCGTAGATTGCACCACAGCCAACGCCAGCGCTGGCGCCAGGACGGTCCGGCTGGCGTCACGATCGCATCCTGATGACCGCCCAGGAAGCGATTGGTCAAGTCCGGTGCGAGGCCAAAGCCATCCCAGAACTCCCACTGCATCGCCTGGCAATTGAAATAACCGCGTCCGCGCCACAGCCGCGCCCGCGCCACGCCCGGCAACAGCGGATAGCCGGCAGCGCGCAGCGTCGATTCCAGAATCACGCGGATAGGATGCGCTTCCAGGGTCCAGACCAGCGCCGGCTGCACCATCGGCAGGCTGTCCCGGAAGTTGCCGTTGGACCAGATTTCCGGTTGCGCCAGCAGGGCCGGATAGCCATAGCGCGGCCGGGTGGTGACCGGTCGCGCCTGCACGATGTGGAAATCCACGCCATCGAACACCCATTCGATATCCTGATGCTGTTCGCCGTGGCCCAGCGCCCATTCGATCCGTTGCGTCAGACGGGCCAGGCGCAGCAACTGGACATCGTCCAGGGTGGCGCGATCGGACTCCGGCGTAACCACCCTCTGCACCGTCCCGCCCTCCGCCGCCAGGATGCTGCGACGTTCCTTGCGGCCCAGGCGACGCTCGGCGACGAACGGCCGCGGCGCATGATTCCCCACTTCGACCACGAACTCGTCTGGGTCGGCGCTACCGCCTACGACCGTTTCGCCGTAACCTCGGTTAGCAGCGATGAAGATCCGGTCCTCGCGCCCACTGCGCGGGTCGCAGGAAAAAGCCACCCCCGCTGTCAACGTCTCCGCCCGCGGCACCACCAGCGCCATTAGCACCACCGCCGGCAGCGCAGCCTCGGCGGCGACACCCATCCGTTCGCGATAGGCCGTGGCCCGCGCCGACCCCGCCGACACCCAGCAACGCCGAATAGCGCGATGCACAGCTTCGCGGCCACGGACGTTGAGGAATGAATCCAGCACGCCGGCGAACGAAGCCGCCGCTGAATCTTCGGCCACGGCAGACGACCGCACCGCCAGCGGTAGGGTAGCAATGGCCCAATCCGCCAGGGCCGCATCGATCGCCTGCGCCAAATCGTCGGGCAGCGGCAGAGCGTCCAGGCATTCCGGACGCCCAGCCAGATCGACGGGACGCAGGGCGTGAAAATCGAGAAAGCGCTGGCCTGCCGCGACCGACAGCACCCCGCCCGGCGGCACACGAAAGCCGTAGCGTGCCAGCCGCGCCAGATTCCAGCCCTTACCCCCAGCCACGGCAGGTCCTGCCGCAAAGGCATCCTCCCAGGACAGCAGCCATTGGCTCATCGCAGTCATGGCCGCACCCCCGCGCCATCGAGAAACAGCAGGGCCGCCTGCCGCAATTGGTCCGACAAAACGATTCCGGGTTGGCGAAGCCAAACCAGGATTGCCGTCAATTGCAACGACTGCAGGTAAGCCACGCTAAGCTCCAACGGCAGGTCGTCGCGCAGCTCGCCATTTTCCCTGCCCGCTGCCAGCACCCGGGTGAGATGGCGGTGGAATCCGCTACGCTGGCGTTCGTCGGCCGCATACCAGTTCGGATCGGACAGCCGATAGGTCAGATAAGCCGCCATGTAGTCGCGATGCTGTATCGACCAAGCAGCGATGCCGTCGAGCAGGGCCAGCAACCGCCCTCGCACATCGGGGATGGCCGCCAACAGCTCATCGACCTCGGTATCGTGATCGGACGCAGCTCCGCTCATGAAGGCGGCGACGATCGCTTCCTTCACTGGGAAATATTTGTAGAGGGTACCCTTGGCGATGTCCGCCGCGGCGGCGATGCCTTCCATAGTGGTGGCAGCGTAGCCTTCGGCCTCGAACAAGGCCATTGCAACATCGACGATGCGCTGACGAAGCGCATCACGCTTGCGATCGCGGCGCGAGGATGGCAGGAATGGTTTCATGGCGAGATCCAATAATGAACTTCGTATAAAAATATACTTCGTACATTATTATTGCAAGCAGTGGCCATCCCCTGCTCGCTTTCCGGTATTTCGCTGCCAACACCTTGCCTTATCAGCCACCTGGCCTTATCTTTGCGCGCTTTCTCACATCACCCTGCCACATGGGGAGAACAGGCTGTGTCGAGTCAGGATTCGCAAATCATGTTCGTGTTTCCGGGACAGGGGTCCCAGTATGTCGGGATGGGCAGTGACCTCATCCAGGACTTTCCGACTGCCCGGCGGCTGTATGAACAGGCCAACGACATACTGGGCTACGACCTGATCAAACTCTGCCAGGAAGGACCGGAAGAAGATCTGCGGCTGACCCGTCATACCCAGCCTGCCTTGCTGACCCATTCGCTGGCCTGTCTGGCGGTGTTCCGCGAACTGACCGAAGATCGGGTGCAGCCGACCCTGGCCGCCGGTCACAGCCTGGGCGAATACTGCGCGCTGGTCGCCGCCGGCGCGCTGGATTTCGAAACGGCCCTGCGGCTAGTGCAGAAGCGCGGCGAATGCATGGGGACCTACGGCGACGGCGAAATGCTGGCTTTTCCGCTGACCGTCGACCATATCGGCGAGCTGGCGGAAAAACACTTCTGCGCCATCGCCGCCTGCAACCTGCCTGACCAGACCGTGGTCGGTGGCCGCAGCGAGGATCTCGACCGGCTGACCGAAGCCGCTGGCGCTCAGTTCCCGCGCAAACGGCCCACCCGTCTCAAGACCGAAGGCGCGTTCCATACCTTCTACATGATCACCGCCGCCCTGCATTTCCGGCCGGTGCTCGATGCTGCCGCGATGGCTGCGCCGACGATCCGCGTCCTGTCCAACTACAGCGGAACGCATCACGAATCCGACCCGGCCACCATCAAGACCCGGCTGTTCTTCCAGCTGTTCCATCCGGTCAACTGGATCGGCAACCTGCAAACGGCGTTCGCCGACGGCATCGGCACTATCGTCGAATTCGGCGGCGGTCTGGGCAGCGGCCCCAACCCGGCCGACAAGCGGCCCAATCTGGAAGGCATGGTCAAGAAAGCCCTGCGCGGCACCGATTACAGCGTCCAGCACCACGCCGCCATCAACAGCCAGACCCTGCGCGAGGCGGCCGAGACCCTGAAATCATGAGATATCGCGCCCCGTCCCTGGCTCAACGCACCCGCCGCTTCCTCACCCAGGAAGCCATGAAACGCGCCCACCGGCGCTGCGATCTCATCCGCGTGTCTTCGGAAGCCGAAACGACCGCGCCCTCGCCCCACGCGCCCCATGCGCTGGAGCCCATCACCGAACCGAACTTGAAGCCCTTTTCCTGAACGCCAAGCCCCCCCGCAATTCCGCTGGCCTGGCGTCGAAAACCACGCTCGCTCCTGCCCCACAATTCCCAATAGAAATTGTCGGCTATCGCGTTTGTCAGTATTTCGACTACCCTTAAGCAAAGTTCAACCAGAACGGATCCTCGCGAGTGGACGGTTTGCCCCGCAAACCGCCCCCACGCCTCCGAAGCCGTTTCCCCCGAACATAACAACATAACCAAGCCGGCGTTTCCCGGACGCAGGCTGGCGGGAAGTTGTTAACCGTCAAGTTTTCATTCACGAGTACCAAGAGGTTAAGTTTTATGCTCTCCGAGAAACAGCTTGAGATCCTGCGGGAACGTCGCGCCAAGATTCTGGCCGGCGGTGGCGAGGACAAACTGAAAGAACGCCATGCCAAGGGTTTGCTGGGCGCGCGCGAACGTCTGCTGGCTCTGTTCCAGCCGGACACCTTCCAGGAAATCGCCACCCACGCCAAGCACGCCGGCAAGCATTTCGGCCTGGCCGATAAGGAGCTGCCCTCCGATGGTGTGGTGGTCGGCACCGGATTCGTCGATGGCCGGCCGGTTGCGGCCTTCAGCCAGGACTTCACGGTGATGGGCGGCACCCTGGGTAAGATGCACGCCAAGAAAATCGTGCAGTCGATGCAACTGGCGCTGAAGATGGGCATGCCGGTGGTGGCGTTCAAGGACTCCGCCGGCGCGCGAATTCAGGAAGCCGTGGACGCCCTGTCCGGTTACGGCGAGGTGTTCTACCAGAACGTACTGCTGTCGGGCGTGGTGCCGCAGATCGCCATCATCGCCGGTCCCTGCGCGGGCGGCGCGTCCTACTCGCCGGCGCTGATGGACTTCATCATCATGACCCGGCAGAACGCCTACATGTTCATCACCGGTCCCGAGGTGATCAAGGCGGTCACCGGTCGCACCACCAGTCTGGACGAGGTCGGCAGCGCCGAAATGCACGCCACGGTCAGTGGCAATGTCCATTTCATCGCCGATGACGACCGCCACGCCATCCAGATCGCCAAGGCGCTGCTGAGCTATCTGCCGTCCAACAACACCGAGGATCCGCCGCACCGGCCCTACCCCGATCTCGACCTGTCCCCGGACGAAGGGATCAACGCCCTGGTTCCGGACACCTCGGCCGAGCCGATGGACGTCAAGCTGATCATCAACCGGCTGGTGGACAACGGTCAGTTCCTGGAAATCCACGCCGGTTGGGCCGGTAATCTGGTGGTCGGCTTCGCCCGCATCCAGGGCATCGTCGTCGGCATTATCGCCAACCAATCACTGGTCCGGGCCGGCGCCATGGATATCGACGCTTCCGACAAGGGCGCGCGCTTCATCCGCTTCTGCAACGCCTTCAACGTTCCGATCGTGACCCTGGTGGATGTGCCCGGCTTCCTGCCCGGCATCGAGCAGGAGCGCGGCGGCATCATCCGTCACGGCGCCAAGATGCTCTATACCTACGCATCCGCCACGGTGCCCAAGATCACCATCATCCTGCGCAAGGCTTACGGCGGGTCCTATCTGGCCATGTGCGCCCAGGAAATGGGGGCCGACATGGTGTTCGCCTGGCCGATCGCCGAAATCGCGGTGATGGGTGCGGAAGGCGCGGTCAACATCCTGTATCGCAGCGAACTCAAGAGCGCCGAGGACCGCAAGGCCAAGGCCAAGGAACTGGTGGAGGAATACCGGGCCAAGTTCGCCTCGCCGTACATGTCGGCCTCGCGCGGCTACATCACCGACGTGATCGAACCAGCCGAGACCCGCGCCACCATCGCCCTGGCCTTGCGCAAGCTGCTGACCAAGCGTGAACTGCGCCCGGCCAAGAAGCACGGCGACATCCCGCTCTGACCGGCTTGCCGAACCCAACGGAAATCCAGTGATGAACACCTATACCACCCTAGACGCCATCCGCGACATGTTCGTGATCTACGGCATCGTGATCGTCGTCTCGATGCTGGTGGCCACGGTCATCCGCGGCATCGTTCTGGTGCTGTCGCGGCAGAGCCAACCGGACCCGGCCAAACCGGCCAAACCGGCCAGCGCTCCGCGTCCCATCGCGGCCACGCCGGCCATGGCCGGTATTCCGCAGGAACACCTGGCAGTCATCACCGCGGCCGTGGCCGCCATGATGGACACCCATCGCATCGTTCACATCGAAGCGGCGTCCCGCGGCTACAACTGGACCGCCGAGGCACGCACGGTCCACCACACGTCGCACGTACCGCGCACACCGCATTGAGCATCCCTACTTCCCCTTTTCCCACTTTTCGCGAGAGAGCTCATCCATGGAGAAGAAATTCCGCATCACCGTCGAAGGCAAGCAGTACGTCGTTACGGTCGAGGACATCACCACTGACAGCGGCCAGGGTTTTTACCAGGACACGGCGGTCGTAACAGCCCCGGCTCCGGTGGTCGCGTCGGCCCCGGCCCCGGCCGCCGCCGCTCCAGCTGCCGCCGCTCCGGCTCCAGCTGCCGCCGGAGCTGGCGATGAGGTTGCGCCACTGGGCGGTGTAGTGCAGACGGTCCACGTCTCCGTCGGACAGGCGGTCAACGAGGGCGACAAGCTGGTTTCGCTGGAAGCCATGAAGATGGTCACCCATGTCGTCGCACGGCGCGGTGGTCAAATCGTCAGCATCGCGGTCAAGCCGGGCGATCCGGTCGACGCCGGGCAGGTGCTGTTGACCATCGGCTGAGCGCCGGGAGCATTCCATTATGGGCTCTCTGAACTTTCTCGATCTCTTTCAAGGCATCAACACGCTGGTCCAGGGGTTTTCGACCGACCCCAAGATCGCTTTTGGCCGTATCTTCCTGATCGCTCTGGGGTTGTTGCTGTTCTACCTGGGACGCAAAGGGGTGCTGGAAGCGCTGTTGATGATCCCCATGGGGCTGGGCATGGCGACCGTCAACGCCGGCGTGATGTTCTTCTCCAACTACGATCCGGCCAGCGGCATGACTTTCGAAGCGCTGAAAGCCGCTGGCCAGACGGTGCCCAATCAGATTCCGGGCACCCTGCACCTCGCTCCATTGGCGCAGGATCCCACCGCGCTGATGAACATCCTGCAAATCGACTGGTTGCAGCCGATCTACACCTTCATGTTCAGCAACGGTCTGATCGCCTGTTTTGTGTTCATGGGCATCGGCACCCTGCTGGATGTGGGTTTTGTGATGGCCCGGCCCTATCAAAGCATGATCATCGCACTGTTCGCGGAGCTGGGTACCGCTGTGGTCTTTCCACTGGCGGTGGCGATGGGGTTGACGCCGGGTCAAGCGGCTTCGGTCGCCACTATCGGCGGCGCTGACGGCCCAATGGTGCTGTTCACCTCATTGATGCTGGCACCGAAACTGTTCGTGCCGATCACGGTGGTCGCGTATCTATATCTGGGATTGACCTACGGCGGCTATCCGTACCTGATCAAGCTGCTGATCCCCGAGAAGCTGCGCGCTCTGCCAATGCCACCGCAGAAGACCCGGACGGTGACCTCGAACGAGAAGTTGGTGTTCGCGGTGATCGCCTGCGTGCTGCTCAGCCTGCTGTTCCCGGTGGCGTCACCCTTGATCCTGTCGCTATTCCTGGGCGTGGTCATCCGTGAAAGCGATTTGCCCAACTTCTACGAGCTGTTCTCCAACACCGTGCTGTATGGTTCGACCTTCTTCCTGGGGCTGCTGCTGGGCATCCTGTGTGAAGCGGGCACCATCCTGAGCCCGGTGGTGCTGAAACTGCTCGTGTTGGGCATCCTGGCGCTGCTGATCTCCGGCATCGGCGGGATCATCGGCGGCTATGTCATGTACTACTGGTCGGGCAAGAAATACAACCCGGTCATCGGCATCGCCGGCGTCAGTTGTGTACCGACCACCGCCAAGGTGGCGCAAAAATCGGTCGGGCCGGGCGTCATCATCCTCCCTCACGCCCTGGGCGCCAATATCAGCGGCGTGATCACCAGCGCCATCTTCGCAGCGTCCTTCGTCGCCTTGTTGCTGCCGCGAGGCTGATAGCGTCTACCCGGCGGGTTGCAGGAATGCGATCCGCCGGTTTTTCGGTTTCCAACGCCCCGGTCTCTCTCAAGACCTCGCCAGCGACTCGGTCGCCATTCCTGCATCCAGGACCCGGCGATAATACCGCCAGACCCCCAGCAGGTTGACCCCCAACCACATCCCGGTGACGCCCAAGCTCAGTGCGGCAGGATAGATCAGGACGGCGGGATGGAACACCGCAGCCAGCAATAACAGCAAAGTCGCCAAACAACTCCACCACTGCTGCCGGATCGGTTTTTCTGGCAACAGCTGCTTCATATGCGGCGTCTTTGCGCGTCCAAGCAGTTGCGCCTGCAAATGAAACCAGGCCAGGAACGGCACGATCTTGTACAGCATGCCGTTGATCACGGCGACCGCGAACCCAAAAATCGACAACACGCCCAACAGCAGCTCGATGTGCGGCTGTTGCGCCAAGGCCGGAATCAGCAAAGTCGCCCACCACAGTAGCGCTCCCGCCAGCAAGCTGGTCATACCGATCCACCAGTAGCCCAGAGTGGGATCGCCGATCCTGCGCCGCCGGCGGGTCAACAGATACCCCGTTACCCCCGCGAACGACGCGATACCCACCGCCAGCGCCGCACCGACCCACTTCATCATGCCTTCGGCGCCGACCAGCGCCAAGACCGACCACGCGAGCAACAATGCGGCCATCAGCGGCGCGAAGCCGCGCATGAACCAGCCCGGATAGGGCGGCGTCATTTGCAACATCGGCACCACCTGATAGGCCACGCCCACCACCAGCAACACAGTCCATCCCAGCAATCCCCAAGCCGTATGGACATGCGTCAACACGATGACCGGCAGACCCAAGCCACAGCACCAATATACGCCCAGCGCCAGTCCCAGCCCCAGGGTCACCAACAAGGCTCCCAACGCGCAGCGCAGGGCAACCACCGTACTGTTGGCGACCGGCGCGCGCCACAGGGCAATAAGGATCGCCGTCAGCGCCACGCCGAAGCCGAAACCGAGCAAACCCATCGCGGGATGGAACCAGCCCGGTCGACCACTGAGAAACGCCAGCGGCAACACCAGCGCGCCCAGGGTCAGGGGCACATGGATCAGAGCCGCCGTCAGGCGAGGACGCGGCACCACCACCCCGACCACCACAGGCAACATTTGCAGCAGCGCGCCCACCATGACCTGCGCCATGAAGCCCACAGTCAGCAGATGGGTCAACGCCAAGGTAACCGGCAACCAGCGGCTGGCGAAAACCGCTGGTCCCTGCCACAGCAACAACAGCGCCGCCAGCACCAGAAACCAGGGCGCGGTCAGGAAGAATCGGAGCGGCACATCGAAGGGCGGTGCCTGTTCGAGCGAAAGTCCGGTGGTGATCATGGTTTGGCGATCAGGATTTCGAAACCGCCATCCACCGCTCTCGTTTCATAGCGATACTGGTGGCGATTCAGAATGTCGTACAGTGGGAACGGCTGCCGATGAATGAGAAACCGCAAACACTGCCCAGGCTGGAGTTGCTCCAGCGCGGCCAACACCCGCTCCAGCGGTTCGGGATGTTCCAAGCCGCGCCCATCGACCGTCATCATATCAGCCGTGCTCATAGCGGTTGGCCCTCGGAAAAACTGCGCAAGGTCTCGATCAGCGCGGCGGCGGCAACGCCCAGGACTCGATCACACATCGGATAGAGAATCTGTTCTTCCTTGATGTTGTGCTGCTGCATCAGGATCAGCAGGGTTTCCATTTGCCCCAGAAACTCATCCAGATCGCCGCCAGTCAACGCACTCTCCATCTCGGCCAACACGCCCTGCATTTGCTGGTGTTCCAGACGCATCACCTGGGTCGGTCCCATCGGGTTACCGCTCGCCTGCTCGAAGCGGGGAAACAGCGCCTCCTCTTCCTTGCGAAAATGCTGCTCCATCGCCGTGCGAAACCGCTGGAAACGTTCGCGACAGCTGGCCAAATCACCAGTTTGGGCCGCTTCTTCGGCGGCGGAAAAGAACTCATCGCAGCCACGATGTTCGGCAGCGAAATAATCAACGACAGCGCCCATATTTTCCTCCTGTACTCGGTCACAAGGCCATTGTGCCGAGAGCAGGACCGATGGTCCTTGATCCGGGTCAAGACGGACGACTCGCCAGCCCTGGCCACAACCTGGGCAGGTTCGCAACGGCCGACTGAAACCCGCTCCCCAAAAGCTGTCCAATTGTTTAGGAGGCCATCCTGGCGCTCCGTCATCTCGACTTTTCGAGCCGAAGGGAAAGATTTACACAACTCACATAAGGCAATCCTACGTTCCCATCGGTCACGCTAAGGTATTCCAATACGCGTATGAACGCCCCCATCTCTCGGCCATTGCCCTGGCATACCCTGTCCGTCGCGCATACCCTGCAGAAACTGGCTACCACGCCTGGCGGCCTGAGTACCGCTGAAGCTCAGCGAAGACTACAGATTCACGGCCCCAACCGGTTACGCCCGCCGCAGCGACGCGGCCCGGTCTTGCGCTTTCTCCTGCAGTTCCACAACGTGCTGATCTACGTGCTGCTGCTCTCGGCCGGCATCACCGCCGTCCTGGGCCATGCGGTGGACACCGGGGTCATCCTGGGCGTCACCCTCATCAACGCCATCGTCGGCTTCGTGCAGGAAGGCAAGGCGGAATCGGCCCTGGCCGCCATTCGCAACATGCTGTCGCTGAAGGCCACGGTGCTGCGCGACGGCCAACGCTGCGAGATCGCCGCCGAGGAGCTGGTTCCGGGCGACTGGGTGCTGTTGCAGTCCGGCGATAAAGCGCCGGCCGACCTGCGCCTGGTCAATTGCAAGAACCTGCGCATTCAGGAAGCGGTACTGACCGGCGAGGCGGAAGCGGTCGAAAAAACCATTGCGCCAGCCGTCGCCGAGGCCGCGCTGGGCGACCGAACCGACATGGTCTATTCCGGCACTCTGGTAAGTTACGGTCAGGCGACCGGCGTGGTGGTCGCGACCGGCGAGCAGACCGAAATCGGCCGTATCAGCACCTTGCTGGAACAGGTCGAGGAAATCGCCACGCCCCTGCTGCGGCAGATGGCCCAGTTCGGGCGCTGGCTGAGCGCGGCCATCGTGCTGGCGGCGGCAGCCACCTTTGCCCTCGGCGTGTACTGGCGCGGCCTGTCCGAGGACGATATGTTCATGGCGGCGGTCGCCCTGGCGGTGGCGGCCATCCCCGAGGGGCTGCCGGCTATCATGACCATCATCCTGGCCATCGGCGTCCAGCGCATGGCCCGCCGCAACGCCATCGTCCGTCGTTTGCCGGCGGTGGAAACCCTGGGCGCGGTCACAGTCATCTGTTCCGACAAGACCGGCACCCTGACCCGCAACGAAATGACCGTGCAACGGGTCGTCACTGCCGAACGGGCGTTCGCGGTCAGCGGCGCGGGCTACGCCCCCAGTGGAGGATTCAGCGTCGGTGAGCAGCTCATCCAACCCGAGGCTGCACTGGACTTGCAGGCGATCGGCCGGGCAGTCCTGCTGTGCAACGATGCCGTGTTGCGCCAACAGGATGACCAGTGGCGGATGGAAGGCGATCCGACCGAAGGGGCCTTGCTGACGCTGGCCCACAAGGCCGGCCTCGATCCGAAGGTGGAACTGGCCCGCTGTCCTCGCCTCGACAGTATTCCTTTCGAGTCCGAACACCGTTTCATGGCCACCCTGCACCGCGACCAGGACGACCACGCCATCGTCTACGTCAAGGGCGCGCCGGAACGCATCCTGACGATGTGCGCCTGCGAACGAGGATTGGAGGATATGCAGCCGCTGCGGCCAGACTACTGGCGGCAACGGGTGGAAGAACTGGCGGCAGCCGGTCAACGGGTATTGGCGATCGCGTTCCGATCCCTGCCCGACGCGCAAAGCACGCTGGCCGTCGCCGATATCGAAGTGGACTTGATTCTGCTGGGCCTGCTGGGGATCAGCGATCCGCCACGAGAGGAAGCGATCCGCGCGGTGCGGCAAACGCAACAGGCTGGCATCCGGGTCAAGATGATCACCGGCGATCATGGCGCCACCGCCCGCGCCATCGCCGCCCAACTCGGCATCGGCGACGGTCGCCAAGTATTGACCGGCCCGGAGCTGGAGGCGCTGGATGACGCCGCGCTGCAAGCCGTGGTGCTCGACACCGACGTCTATGCCCGCGCCAGTCCCGAACACAAGCTGCGACTGGTCGCGGCCCTGCAGGCCCGGAATCAGGTGGTCGCCATGACTGGCGACGGGGTCAACGATGCGCCGGCCCTGAAGCGCGCCGATATCGGCGTGGCCATGGGCAGGAATGGCACCGAAGCGGCCAAGGAAGCCGCCGCCATGGTGCTGGCCGACGACAATTTCGCCTCCATCGCCCATGCGGTGGAGGAAGGCCGCACCGTTTACGACAATCTGCGCAAGGCTCTGCTGTTCACGCTCCCGACCAACGGCGCGCAGGCCCTGGTGATCGTGGCGGCCATCCTGTTGGGCGTCACCCTGCCGATTACGCCGGTGCAAATCCTGTGGGTCAACATGGTGACGGCGGTGACCCTGGCGTTGGCGCTGGCGTTCGAGCCGGCCGAGTCCAACGTGATGCAGCGCCCGCCGCGCGATCCGGGCCAGCCGCTGCTGTCGGGCATCCTGCTGTGGCGAATCGGCGCGGTGTCGGTGCTGCTGGTCATCGCGCCGCTGGCCCTGTTCCAATGGGAAGTCATGCAGCACAGGCCAGTGGCCGAGGCTCGCACCCTGGCGGTGAACGCGCTGGTGGTCAGCGAAATCTTCTACCTGTTCAACAGCCGCTATATCTACGGTTCGGTGTTGACACGCGCCGGACTACTGGGCAGTCGGCCAGTGCTGATCAGCATCGGTCTGATGCTGCTGTTGCAGCTGGCCTTCACCTATCTCCCAGCGTTGCAATACCTGATGGGCACCGCCTCGATCAGCCTAGCCGACTGGGGCATCGTGACGCTGGCCGGACTGGCGGTGCTGCTACTGGTGGAACTGGAAAAAGCGCTTTGGCGCGTGGTGCGGCGGCCTGGCTGAAAACCAATGAAGAAACTCGGATGGTGGATCGGACTGACTGCGGTAGGCATCATCGCCCTCGGCTTGCTCCATTTCGGCAATCGCGGCGAGCCCCCGCAGCCAGCGCCCGCGATCGCGGTCGACACAGCCTTGGGGAACGATGACAACACTGGTTTTGCCCGGGCCTACGCGCCGCGCCCGTTCCAATTTCCGGCCGATCACGGGCCTCATGCGGATTTTCGCAATGAGTGGTGGTATGTGACTGGCCAGCTAGCCGACGCGACCGGGCGTCCATTCGGTTATCAATTGACCCTGTTCCGCATCGCCCTCAGCCCGACCGCGCCAACAGCAGATTCAGCCTGGCGCACGAATCAGCTGTATATGGGTCACTTCGCGCTGACCGATGTTGCCGGGAATCGTCATTATGGCTTCGAGCGCTTCAGCCGGAGCGCGTTGGGTCTGGCCGGGGCGCAGGCGTCACCCTTTCGGGTCTGGCTGGAAGACTGGGAACTGGCCAGTACGGAATCGACTTTCTTTCCGCTGCGGTTGCGCGCCCAGCAAGGCGAACTGGCGCTGGATCTGACCCTGACTGCGACCAAGCCGGTGATTTTGCAAGGTGAGCGTGGCCTGAGCCAGAAAAGCGCCGAGCCCGGCAATGCGTCCTATTACTATTCCTACACGCGTCTGCCAACCCAGGGAACGGTGCAAGTCGCCGGACGAACGCTGACAGTGACGGGAGCCAGCTGGCTGGACCGGGAATGGAGCACCAGCGCACTGGGACCGGAGCAAAGCGGCTGGGACTGGTTTGCCTTGCAACTGGATGATGGTCGAGATCTCATGCTGTACCGCCTGCGCCGCAAGGACGGCAGCGTGGACCCTTTCAGCAACGGCATGCTAATCGCAGCGGACGGCCAAGCGCGGCGGCTGCTCTGGAACGAGATGATCTTGCAGCCACTCGGCGAATGGCGCAGCCCACACAACGGAGACCGTTACCCGGCCCGCTGGCGCTTGCAAATCCCGTCCGAACAGTTGGATGTGACCGTGACCCCGAAGATCGCCGACCAGGAAATGCGCCTGAGCGTGCGTTATTGGGAAGGCGCGGTCACCGTCGATGGCCATGCCGGCCATCGGACAATCGGCGGACAAGGCTATTTGGAAATGACGCGGTATGCATCCCCTGCCGCCGGTCAAGGCCAGTAAGCGCCCGGGTCGCCGCTACAACCTCCGGCGTTCAGACACCGCTGTACCTTTCCGGACAGTTGGTCTTGGCGACGACCCGATGGGCTTCCATCAATTCTGCAGGCTACGCTGCCGTCGCGCCTCGAACAGAAATACGCCCGTCGCCACCGACACGTTCAAACTTTCGACCCCGCTTTCGACCATTGGAATACGCGCCAGCCGATCGCAGATCTCGCGGGTCAAGCGCCGCAGGCCCTTCTCCTCCGCGCCCAACACGATGGCCGTCGGCAGGGTGAAATCAACATCGTACAGAGTATCGTCCACCTCGCCCGCCGCGCCGACCAGCCATACCCCCTGCTCCTGCAAAGCACGCAGCGTCCGCGCCAGATTGGTCACCGGCACGAACGGCACGATCTCGGCCGCCCCGCACGCTACCTTGCGCACCGTTGCATTCAGGCCAACCGCTCGATCGGCTGGCGCAATCACCGCATGGACCCCCGCCGCCGCCGCACTGCGCAGGCAGGCTCCCAGATTATGCGGGTCCTGCACCCCATCCAGCACCAACAGCAACGGCATACCCTCGACCGCCGCCAACAGCTCCAACAAGTCAGCCTCGTCATAGCTGCGCTGGCGGACCGCCGCCAGCCGAGCGATCACGCCCTGATGGCGCGCTCCGCCGCTCAGACGATCCAGCTCAGCCCGGTCGACCGGATGGACCGCCACGCCTTGCGCGCCAGCCTGATCAAGCAGAGCCTGTATCCGCCCATCCCGGCGCTGGCGCTCCACCCACAGGCCATGCAGCCGCTCGGGCTCATATTTCAGCGCCGCCGTCACCGCATGCAATCCATGGATCCATTCCTCGGCCATGGCTCATCCCTTCCGCCGCGTGCGCGGGTAACGACCCCGCCGGCTCGATTCGCCGCGCGTGGGCTCTACCGGTTCGAAATCGATCTTGCGCTCGTCCAGATCGACCCGCGCCACCCGCACCTGCAGCTTGTCGCCCAGCCGATAGACCTGCCCGGAACGCTCGCCATGCAGGCGATGACCGACCGGATCGAACTGATAGTAATCGTTGCGCAGAGAAGTCACGTGCACCAAACCCTCCACGAACACCCCGGACAGTTCCACGAACAGCCCAAACCCGGCCACGCCGGTAACGATGCCGTCGAACACCTGGCCGATCTTGTCCAGCATGTATTCGCACTTTAGCCATTCCACTGCATCGCGGACCGCCTCGTCAGCGCGCCGTTCGGTCATCGAACAGTGCTCGCCCAACGCCAGCAACTCGACATGATGACAAGGGAAATCCGCCGCCTTGCCGCCATTCAGGATATGGCGGATGGCGCGATGCACCTGCAAATCGGGATAACGCCGAATCGGCGAGGTGAAGTGGGCGTACGCTTCCAACGCCAGGCCGAAATGGCCGACATTGCCCGGACAGTAGATGGCCTGGGCCAGCGAGCGCAGCATGACGGTCTGGATCAGATGGGCGTCTGGCCGGTCGCGGACCTGCTCCAGCAGCCGGGTATAATCCAGCGGCGTGGGCTTGTCGCCGCCGCCCAGACCCAGACCCAGTTCGCCCAGAAACGCCCGCAGCTTGTTCAGCCGGTCTTCGGTCGGGCCTTCGTGGATGCGGTACAGGCCCGGCATCTTGTGGCGCTGCAGAAAGCGCGCCGCCGCCACGTTGGCGGCGATCATGCATTCCTCGATCAGGCGGTGGGCGTCATTGCGCTCGGTCGGCAGGATCCGTTCGATCTTGCGCTCGGCGCTGTACTCGATCACCGTTTCCTGGGTGTCGAAATCCAACGCTCCGCGCTGTTCCCGACTGGCCTGCAACAGGCGATACAACTCGTGCAGGCGATCCAGGTGGGGTGTCATCTCGGCGTATTCGGCCCGAATCCGGGGATCGCGGTCGCTGACGATGGCCGCTACGGTATCGTAGGTCAGCCGGGCGTGGGAACGCATCACCGCCTCGAAAAAGCCGGAACGGATGATGCGACCCTCGCCATTGATGTTCATTTCGCACACTAGGCACAGCCGGTCCACCTGCGGATTGAGCGAGCAAAGACCGTTGGACAAGGCTTCGGGCAGCATCGGAATGGCCCGGTCGGGAAAGTAGACCGAGTTGCCGCGCTTGCGCGCTTCGCGGTCCAGCGCCGTGCCCGGCCGCACGTACCAGGATACGTCGGCGATGGCCACCAGCAAGCGCCAGTTGTTACCGCGCCGCTCGCAATACACGGCGTCGTCGAAATCGCGGGCGGTGACGCCATCAATGGTGAGCAGCGGGGTTTCTCGCAAATCCCGGCGACCCTGCCAGGCCGTTTCCGGCACCGATTCGCCATAGCGACGCGCTTCGTCCTGCACCGCGTCCGGCCATTCCACCGGGATGCCGTGACTGGCGATGGCGATCCGCACCTCCATGCCAGGGGCCATGTGCTCGCCCAGCACTTCCTTGACTCGCCCCAGAGGTCGACTCTGAGCGCTGGGTTGCTCGATCAGTTCGACGATGACGATCTGACCGGCTTGGGCGTCGCCACGGCTCTCGGCCGGCACGATGATGTCCTGATTGATCCGCTTGTTGTCGGGAATGACGAAACAGACGCCGCGTTCCTCGCAGAATCGCCCGACCACGGTTTCGGTATTGCGTTCGATCACCTCGACCACAGCGCCTTCCCGGCGACCGCGATAATCGACGCCGATCACCCGCGCCACGGCCCGATCGCCGTGCAACAGCTTGCGCATTTGCCGTGGCGACAGGAACAGGCTGTCGCCGCCCTCGTCGGGTGCCAGAAAGCCGTGGCCCTCGGGATGGCCGATCACCCGTCCGGTGACCAGGTTCATCTTGGTCACCAGTCCGTAGCCTTCGCGGCGATTACGGATCAGCTGGCCGTCGCGCTCCATCGCCCGCAGGCGACGAGATAGCGCCTCGACCTCCCAGTCGCCCTCCAGCTTCCATTCGGCGCAGAGATCGTCCAGAGTCATGGGCATCCCACGCTCTTCCAAGGTCTGAAGGATAAATTCACGGCTGGGGATCGACCTGCCGTATTTTTCTTGCTCTCGGGCGGAAAAGGGATCGACCTGCCGCCAGGAGCTGCGTTTTTTTGATGTCATCGAGAAAGTTTCTGATAGTTACAACTTGATGAAAGGAGAAGATTGACAGAGTGGGAGGCAATCCGTATAGTGCGCTCCCGTCGCTGCCGTAGTCGGTACGACACACCACTTAGCCGAAGTGGCGGAATTGGTAGACGCGCTAGGTTCAGGTCTTAGTTGGGGAAACCCAGTGGAGGTTCAAGTCCTCTCTTCGGCACCAGATTCAGCAAGGCCCGGTCGACACCGGGCCTTTTGCTTTTCAGGGTCCGCCTGCTGGATTGCTCCAGCGCCTGGTCCGTCTGCCTTTCTCGGCGAGCGTCGATCGCTATTCGCCACCGGCTTTTCACGATCCCGGCCTGCTGTACTCCCGGGAAGGCGGCAACGACATCCGAATACCGTTGCAAGTGGGTAATCATACCACATCGCCCCCATATCCTCGTGACAATCGGACCACAGTAATTATCATTTTGGCAAATTCACCCGGTTCGTTCTCGATTTCCATCGGCTGCGTTCGGCTGCGACAACCTCGGACATGAACCGCCTCCAAGTTGTATCTTAAAAAATAATCAATTATTTCATTTAGTTGAACAATACAACTAATTTGCTATCAACTAATTGAAATAAAAAGATTTATTGCTATATGAAAATGATTTCGTTCACTCATGGTTCATGATCCCCTCCATAGACTGATCAAACTCTAGGATATTTTTGTTCTCGACAGGACAAAAATTTTTACTTGTTGTTTTAAATAGATTTTTTCATTTTTTTAATAAAACAAAATTTAAAATTTTAATTAATTGATTTGTATAAATATTTTTTAAAATGATCAGTGATCAATAATGTATCTGGAATAAAAAAAATTAGATCTTTTTTGCAATTAAGTACTTGCAATACATTTCACCATCATGCTTTCATACTGACCCATGCTGTACTGCAATATGTTCCTGCCATAGGCTAGCCCACTATGCAAGCGCTGCCCTAGGAACGTCAGGCGACACCGGTACCGGAAGCTGGCAGGCATCCACCGGAGTTGCTTAGGTCGGGTTCGAGGCGGATGGAACATCCATCCAAACCCAGAGGAAGGGTTCTCGCCAAATCGGATACGGACCCATCAAGCACTATCAGTTCGTGCTGATACGTAAGGAGGTTTCATGGCTTTTACGATCAACGATAAGGAGCGATTCATCCTGTCCTTCAAGGCGAGTCTTCTGGGCGCGGCCATCCTGATGTTGGCTACCGCGCCGGCTCGGTCAGAAGAAGTCGACGGCGGGGAGCCTCCCAGGCTCACTCAGACCACAACGGTCGATGACAGCTCCGCAACCACCCCTGAAATCAAACCGGCCGACCGGCAAAAAGTGGTCAGCCTCTCCCGGCATATCCAACACAAGTATCGGATTCCCCCCCGCAAAGCCAACCAGATCGTCCAGGAGGCCATCGACAATGGCCGGCGTCATGACCTGGACCCCGAACTCATCCTGGCTCTCATCGCAGTCGAATCCACTTTCAAGGAGCGGGCCGTCAGCCGGGTCGGCGCCCGCGGACTGATGCAGGTCATGCCCGGCTCGCATCATCGCAAGGTCAGCGAAATCGGCGGTTCCCACGCCCTGTTCGACCCGGTCAAGAATATCCATGTCGGGTCACGCATTCTGGTCAAATATCTTGACGCCCACTCCGGCAACCTGCGCAGGGCCTTGCTCAGTTACAACGGCAGCCTGGGTACGCGTTCGTCCTTCCCGGATCGTGTCATGCGCGTCTACCGGGATCTGCAGCGGGTCACCATCGAAGGCTAATAGCGCGGCTCGCCCTGCCGCGCGAGCCTGGCCATTTTCCGCAATCCCGTCGCCCCCTTGCCGGCAAGGGGGTCAACCCCCACACTCCCTCGCTCCCCAAACGATCGAAGCGCCCTGGCGCATTTTCCAGCCGTGGGTCGTTTCCAGGTCGCCACAGCCACCGATTCATGGCTCATAATAACGATGAACTCCACCATCGGCGCGCTCACGACCCATGCATCAGTATTCACCCAACCCGCTCGATCTAGCGGCCCAGATCGCCAGCGACCGGCCTTTGCCGCCGGTAGACCGCTGGAACCCACCGCTCTGTGGCGATATCGATATCCGCATCGCTCGTAACGGAACCTGGTATCACGAAGGTCAGCCCATCCAGCGCGATCGCCTGGTCCGGTTATTCGCCTCCATCTTGCGCCGCGACGAGGATGGCGCTCATTATCTGGTCACCCCGGTGGAAAAATGGCGGATTCGCGTCGATGACGCGCCATTCCTGGCCGTGCGGCTCGACTCCAGTGGGACCGGCTGCGACCAATCCCTGCGCTTCACCACCAATGTCGGCGATATCGTCACCGCCGATTCCGACCATCCACTCACCGTCGAATACCGCACCCCGGACGGCCAACCCTCGCCCTATCTCTTGGTGCGGGATCGGTTGCGCGCCCTGCTAAGCCGAGCCGTCTTCTTGGAGATGGCCGAATTGGGCGAGGAGCGTCCTTCCGCTACAGGTCGTGACTACGGTGTCTGGAGCCAGGGCCTGTTTTTCCGCCTTGGCCAGCTGGACGACGAACGCTGATCGCGAGGACCCCCCGTGCGCCCCCTGCTTCTATCCCTGTTGCGCCAATTCGTGCTGCTGCCTTCCTATCTTCTGGTTCTGCTGGTTCGACTGGGCAAATGGCTGATCGCACCACTGGCTCTGTTGTTTCAGCTGCTGATCGGGGTTCCGCTGGTGCTGCTGCGCATCCGCCAACCCGTGCGGCCGCATTTCATCCCGATGCAGGAATCCGAGCTGCCCAACGCCGCCTGGATCGCCCTGACCGACGCCACCGAGACGCTGACCGCCGATGGCTTTGTCCAGTACGGCGATTTCCGTTGCGACGAGTTGATTCAGAACACGGTCCTGTGGTTGCGACTGCTGGGACAACCGGAACGGGGCATCGGGGCCATCGTCGCCCAGGTTCAGACCCGGATCGGCACTTGCCCATCGCGGCAGTTTGTCGAGTTCTCGACCACCTTCGAGGATGGCCGGGTTCTGGACACCAACAACTTCTATCTGCCCTACAGTCTGCCCAACCCGCCTTATCTGGCTCGCCTGCAATTGAAGGACGTCTGGGATCCACGCGCCTTGTACGTCCTGCATCGCGAGTTGGTCGCCTCCCTGGCGCAACCGATCAGCATGGAGCGAATCGAACGGGCTACGCGCGATCCCATCGGCTTGCTGATCGATGGTCATGTCCGGGAAATCCAGTCATTGTGCGAGGGTGGTTGGCTGCAGGCCAGCAACGACAGTCCATCGGTCCGGCTTTCCTGGCGGGGCGCGCTGATCGGGGTCTGGCGTCAAGCTTGGCCGCTGGCCAGTTCGCACCTGTTGGCCGCCGACCGCCGCGCCCGCCGGTTGCTAGCCGAATACGGCCTTGACGTCACATCGTTTACCGGGAGCGCCACGTCCATCGTGGTCGATCGCCAGGCCCTGCCGGAGGGAACGGTGATCGAGACAGTCGGCGCTGGTTACGAACAAATCCGGCTGCTCGCCCAGCGGACCGATCCCGGAGCGGTGTTGGAAGGAGTGGTGGTAGAGCTGGAAAATCAGACGAGCGGCAAGACCACGCCGCGCGAGTTGCGCTATTCCTTCCGCAGTTGCGATCGGCACGCTGAACGGCGGATGCGGCGAATACACAGCTTCGATATTCTGGTCGAACCCAATACTGGCCGGCTCTCGGTCACGGCCATGGATCGGGATTTCGAGCACGCCCACGACGAAGCCGAATGGGTGGAATGGGGGGCGCGCTCGCCTCTGCAACCGTTGTACCCCGGTCCGTGGCTGCGCGATCTCGACAGCGTGCTGCCTTCCGCGCTGGCGCAACTGGCCAACCGCGCCAGCGGCGAGTGCCTGTTACCGGACTCCGCCTCGCTCTTCGTCGACGAACACGGCGCGCCCTGCTGGCAGATTGTCGCCTGGGCACAAGGTAACACGCCGGTACACGTGACGCTGGATGCCCGCTTGTGAAAACGCATCCGGGATATGGCGGCCCTCATCCTGGTAGCGGTCGTTTCGCCACCGCCCGATGACCAGTCAGAGCGTGCGTTTCGACCCAGTACCCGCTCCAAGCAATTTTGGGTCCGCATGAACGATCTCCTCCGGAAATTGCCATCCGAGGCATACCGGCAACGATCGCCAGCCGATGTCTCCCAATCCACCCTGACCGTCTCGTATTCATCATGGTTATTCACAATAATAGTGAAGCGAACCATTGACGTTACCCTGCATCCTCGTCCCATGTCCGCCCTGTTTTCATAAAGATTGAAGGAGCTGAGCCATGCTCGAAGGTTTTTCCGCATTCGTGGTCGCCCTGGCGATTCTGGCCATTATCCTGGTGTTCCTGGGCGTCAAATCCGTGCCGCAGGGCATGGAATACACGGTCGAACGCTTCGGTCGCTATACCGAAACCCTGGTGCCGGGCCTGAACTTCATCTTCCCGGTGATCGACCGCATCGGCCGTAAGATGAACATGATGGAAACGGTGCTGGATGTGCCTTCGCAGGAGATCATCACCAAAGACAACGCCATCGTCCGAGTGGACGGCGTCGTGTTTTATCAGGTATTGGACGCTGCCAAGGCCGCCTATGAAGTCAACAACCTGGAATTCGCCATCCTGAATCTGACCATGACCAATCTCCGCACGGTCATGGGCTCGATGGACCTCGACGAATTGCTGTCGAAGCGCGACGAAATCAATGCCCGCCTGCTGGTCGTGGTGGATGAAGCCACGACGCCGTGGGGAGTCAAAGTGATCCGCATCGAAATCAAGGATATCTCCCCGCCCAAGGATCTGGTGGATTCGATGGCCCGGCAGATGAAAGCGGAACGCGACAAGCGGGCCGCGGTCTTGACCGCCGAGGGCGAACGGCAGGCAGCCATCCTGGCGGCCGAGGGCAAGAAGCAGGCGGTGATCCTGGAAGCGGAAGGGCGCAAGGAATCGGCGTTCCGCGACGCCGAAGCCCGCGAGCGCCTGGCTCAGGCCGAAGCCCGCGCTACCCTGATGCTGTCCGAGGCCATCGGCAAAGGGAACGTGCAGGCGATCAATTATTTCGTGGCCCAGAAATACGTGGAAGCCGTCGGCAAGCTGGCGACAGCGCCCAATCAGAAGGTCCTTCTGATGCCGCTGGATACCTCGGGTCTGGTCGGTACCCTGGCCGGCGTGGCGGAGTTGGCGCAGGAAGCCATCCGTAAAGGAGAAACTCGTTCATGAACATCGGGCTGCTGGAGCCGATCTACTGGAATTGGTGGTTGCTGGGCGTGGTCTTGATGACGATCGAAGCCATCCTGCCCGGTTTCTTCTTCCTATGGATGGGCATTGCCGCACTGCTGGTGGGTCTGATCCTGATCGTGCTGCCCGACCTGGGCTGGGCCTATCAGGTGATGCTGTTCGCAGTGCTGTCGGTCGGTTCCATCGTGGCTTGGCGGCTACGCTTGCGCAAGCATCCAATCCGCACCGAAAATCCGCTGCTCAATCGTCGTGGCTACCAGTATGTCGGCCGCGTGTTCACCCTGCAGACGCCGGTCGTCAACGGACAAGGCAAGATCCGGGTCGACGACAGCACCTGGAAAGTCATGGTAGATCGGGATTATCCGGCCGGCACTCGCTTACGAATCATCGGCGTGGATGGCGTCGTGTTGCGCGGCGCGCTCGAAGAATAAGGCCACCCGGCTCCAGGGAGCTGTCGCCTCGGAGCCTTCCACCCGGGGCAGACAACCCGCATGTCGATGTTATTGCTGATCAAGATCCTTAGCCAAATCGCCTATCCCTTGTTGGCGTCCCTGCTGCTGGCCATCGGCGCGGGGCTGCTCCTGTGGCGTGGTCGGCGGCGAACGGGCGCGTGGCTGTTGACCATCGCCATCGCTTGGTTATGGCTCTGGTCCACACCCGTGTTCGGCGACTGGCTACGCGCCACTCTGGAGCAACGTTATCCTGCCGTATCAGTTGATTCATTGCCCACTGCCGATGCAATTGTCTTGTTAGGAGGCGCTGTGCAACCTGCCGCGCCTCCCGAGCGGCCTGATCCCGATCTCAGCGCTGCTGCCGATCGGGTTTGGCACGCTGCTCGTTTGTACCACGCCGGCAAAGCGCCTTTCATTCTCATCAGCGGCGGTAAGCT
>Ga0116181_1000908_pt1 | contig 26531 bp, 25 predicted proteins | sample AD_UKC075_MetaG_FD_89752 | JGI IMG/M metagenome (GOLD analysis project Ga0116181, IMG submission 89752) | Active sludge microbial communities of municipal wastewater-treating anaerobic digesters from USA - AD_UKC075_MetaG | ecosystem: Engineered > Bioreactor > Anaerobic > Digestate | place: USA... | reverse complement strand
GTCAACGCGCCGATGGACCATGTGATGTCGCGCAAGCTGCTGGAAGCCGGCCTGAGCCCGGCGCCGGCCACCGCCTGCGACCCGGCGGTGGCGCTGAAGTCGCTGCTGGGCTGACGCCATGGCCGACCTGCAAGACCTGCCGGACCTGCCCGATGCACCGTCGCCCGCCATCCCCGGCCTGCAGTTCGCCTGCACCATCCACGCCCTGGTCGACCCGCCGCTGAGTGCCGGCCCGGGCGTCAATGGCGAGCGGCGCCACATCGTCATCACCGGCGGCCTGCTGCGCGGGCCGCTGATCAACGGCAGCATCCTGCCCGGCGGCAGCGACTGGCTGTGGCAGCGCCCCGACGGCACGGCCGAGATCCACGCCCACTACAGCGTGCGGCTGTCCGACGGCACGCCCATCTACCTGCGCAACCTGGGCCTGCGCCATGCCGAGCCGGCGGTGCTGGCGCGGCTGCGGGCCGGCGAGCCGGTCGACCCGGCCGAGTACAGCTTCCGCACCGCACCGGTGTTCGACGCGCCCGACGGCCCGCATGCCTGGCTGCGCAACCGCACGTTCGTCGGCAGCGCCCGGCCGGGGCCGGGTTTCGTGCGCATCGCGGTCTACCTGGTGACCTGAGCGGCCAGCAACCGCCCGGGCCTCAGTTCGCCTGGATGTTCAGCCCCCGGACGAAGCCCACCCACTGCGTGCGCTCGCGCCGGGCAAAGGCATCGGCCTGCTCGGGTGTGGACGGGCCCAGGGCCTCGCTGCCGCCGCTGGCCAGGCGGGCCTGGATCGCCGGTGCGGCCAACGCCTTGTTCAGCGCCGCATTCAGCGTGGCCAGTGCCTCGGGCGGCACCTTGGCCGGTGCGAACAGGCAGTTCCAGGTGTAGGCCTCGTAGGCCGGCAGGCCCTGCTCGGCGAAGGTGGGCAGGTCCGGCGCGGCCGGGCTGCGGCGGGTGCCCGAGATCGCCAGCATGCGCACCTTGCCCTGCTGCGCCAGCGGCGCCGTCGTCGACAGGCCGTCGAACACCAGGGCCACATGGCCGCCAGCAAGATCCGCCACCGCCGGGCCGTTGCCCTTGTAGGGCACGTGCAGAAGGTGGATGTCGGCCGCCTTGGCGAAGGCCTCGGCCACGATGTGGCTGATCGAACCCAGGCCCGCCGAGCCGTAGCTCAGTTTGCCGGGCTGGGACTTGGCCTGGGCGATCAGGTCGGCGATGGACTTCGGACCCGCGGCGCTGGCCGCCAGCAGCATCGGCGTGCGGCTCGCCAGGCCGATCAGCCGCAGGTCGCGCTCGACGTCGAAGGGCAGGCTCTTGTGCAGGCCCACGTTCATCACCTGCTGGCTGCTGGTGCCCAGGCCGATGGTGTGGCCGTCGGGCACGGCCTTGGCCACCACGTCGGTGCCCAGTGCGCCACCGGCGCCGGCGCGGTTCTCCACCACCACCGGCTGGCCCAGGGTCTCGGCCATGTGCTGGGCGAGTTCACGCGCGGTCAGGTCGTTGCCGCTGCCGGGGCCGAAGGCGACGACCAGCTTGACCGGCCGCGTCGGCGCCCAGGTCGTCTGCGACCGCACCGCGGCATTGGCCGCCAGGCCGGCGAGCAGGAGGCTGCGGCGGCGCATGGTCAGTCCCCGGTGCCCATCACCTTGGCCCGCAGCCGGCGCATGCCGCGCAGCCAGCGGTCGACGTCGGCCGTCTTGCGCTGCCAGAAGGTGAGCACCTCGGCATGCGGCAACGCCAGGAAGCGGCCCTCGCGCAGGGCGTCGAGCGCGCATTGCGCCACCACGCTGGCATCGAGCGCACCGTCGCCGAGGAAGCTGGGCCGGCCGGTGTCGCTGTCGGCGCTCAGCATCATCGGCGTCTTCACCCCCTGCGGGCACAGACAGGTGACGTGGATGCCGGCATCGCCGTGGGCGATGCTCAGCCATTCGGCAAAGCCCACCGCGGCATGCTTGGTCACGCTGTAGGGCGCGGCATTCACCTGGCTCAGCAGGCCGGCCGCGCTGGCCGTCTGCAGCAGCCAGCCCTCGCCGCGCGCCAGCATCTGCGGCAGCACGGCGTTGGCGGCATGCACATGGGCCATCAGGTTGACGTCCCAGTGGCGCTGCCAGGTGGCGGCCGACGCGTCGGCGTCGGTGCGGCTCAGGATGCCGGCATTGCTGCAGAAGATGTCGACCTGGCCGAAGCGCACCGTGGCCTGGTCGACCAGGGCCTGCACCTGGTCGGCCTGCGCCACGTCGGTGCGCACCGCCAGCGCCTGCGGGCCGATGGCCGACGCCACGGCCTGCGCGCCGTCGCCATCCAGGTCGGACACCACCACGCCGCGCGCACCGGCGGCGGCAAAGGCCTCGCACAACGCCCGTCCGATGCCCGAGGCACCGCCCGTCACCACCACCACCTTGCCCTGGAAGTCCATCGCCATCGCCTGCCCGTTCGTGCTTGTGTGAAACCGGGCATTCGGCGCGCCGCCCGCCACGGTCACAAGCACGTGGGCGACAGGCCACCCGGGGCACGTGGGCGACAGGCCCCCGCCCGATGCCGCTGCTATGGTCTTGCGCCCTGCCTTGCCCTGCCCGCGTCCGCACCACCGCCATGACCCTGCCCACCGCCAACGACACCGCACATCCCTTCCGCGACCTGCCTTCGCTGGTGGCCGGGCACGCCCGCAACCGCCCGCAGGCCACGGCCCTGGTGGTGGGCGAGCAGCGCTTGAGCTATGCCACGCTGAATGCCTTGGCCGACCGCGTGGCCGCCGGCCTGCTGCGCGATGGCCTGCAGCCCGGCGAGCGCGTGGCCGTGTGCGCCACCAGCTGCCCGGCCTACGTGGCGGTCTACCTGGGCACGCTGCGCGCCGGTGGCGCGGTGGCACCGCTGGCGCCCAGCAGCACGGCCGAGCAGCTGGTGGGCATGGCGGTGGACGCCGATGCGCGGCGCTTCTTCCTGGATGCCGGCGTGGCCGACGCGCTGGCGGCGGCCGGCGTCACGGTGCCGGTCGATCTGCCGGTGACGCGCCTGGAGGCCATCGACGCCTGGCTGCCGCCCGAGGGCAACCAGCCGGCGCCGGTCGCCATCGACCCGGCCTGGCCGTTCAACCTGATCTATTCATCCGGCACCACCGGCACGCCCAAGGGCATCGTGCAGAGCCACGCCATGCGCTGGGGCCACATCCAGCGCGCCGCCATTTCCGGCTACGGCACCGACACGGTGACGCTGATCGCCACGCCGCTGTACAGCAACACCACCCTGGTCAGCGTGATCCCCACGCTGGCCTGGGGCGGCTGCGTGGTGCTCATGCCCAAGTTCGACGCCCTGGCCTACCTGCAGATCGCCCAGCGCGAGCGTGCGACGCACACCATGCTGGTGCCGGTGCAGTACCAGCGGCTGATGGCGCGGCCCGAGTTCGACAGCTTCGACCTGTCGAGCTTCCGCATGAAGTTCTGCACCAGCGCGCCCTTCCATGCCGACTTGAAGGCCGACGTGCTCAAGCGCTGGCCGGGTGGCCTCACCGAGTACTACGGCATGACCGAGGGCGGCGGCAGCTGCGTGCTGCAGGCCCATCTGCACCCGACCAAGCTGCACACCGTCGGCCAGCCGTCGGAGGGCCACGACATCCGCCTGATCGACGAACACGGCAAGGAAGTGCCCAGGGGCGAGGCCGGCGAGGTGGTGGGCCGCTCGGGCGCGATGATGACCAGCTACCACAAGCAGCCGGCCAAGACCGCCGAGGCCGAGTGGTACGACCCGCAGGGCAACCGCTTCATCCGCACCGGCGACGTGGCCCGCTTCGACGCCGACGGCTTCCTGGTGCTGTTCGACCGCCGCAAGGACATGGTGATCTCCGGCGGCTTCAACATCTACCCCAGCGACCTGGAAGCCGTGCTGCGCCAGCACCCCGCCGTGGCCGACTGCGCCGTGGTGGGCGTGCCCAGCGCCGAATGGGGCGAGACGCCGGTCGCCTATGTTGTGAAGCGTGCGGGCGCTGCCGACAGCGAAGAGGACATCCGCGGCTGGCTGAACGGCCAGGTCGGCAAGACCCAGCGCCTGAGTGGCCTGCGCTTCACCGACGAGCTGCCGCGCAGCGCCATCGGCAAGATCCTGAAGCGCGAGTTGCGCGACGCCTGGAAAGCCTGAGCCTCACATCAGCCACGGGATGAACTTGCTGCTGTCCTTGATGTAGGCGGCATAACCCGGATGGCTGGCGACCATCAGCCGCTCCTCGATGCCGGCCTTGACCCACAGCACGCCCAGCAGGCCGACGAAGGCGGTGCCCACCAGGGTGCGGCCGGGAATGTCGACACCGCAGATGCCGGCCAGGCCCATCAGCAGGATGGCGCTGTACATCGGATGGCGGATCCAGGCGTAAGGCCCGGCGGTGACCAGGGCGGCGCCGGGCTTGGGCGCCGGGCGGATGTTGAAGTTGCCCGGGCGGTTGGTGGCCACGGCCCACACGCCCAGCGCGATGCCGGCGGCCAGCACCGTCCAGGCCAGGGCCGAAGCCTGCAGCGCCAGGAAGAACGGCCCGGCCTTCCAGGCGATCAGGCCGATCAGCGCGAACTGCGCGGCCACCAGCAGCACGCCCAGCGCGGCATCGCGGGCGGCGGCGGGGCTGGCTGCGTCGTGGCCGGGGTCGGTGCTCATGCGGCGGGCTTTCGTCGTTGGGGGCTGGCGGCCGCCGCCGCGGCAGCGGCGCGCAGCTTGTCCTTCTTGCTGGGCCGCCGGCCCTTGACGCCGCCCGTGCCGTCGGCGGCGACCTCGGCCGGCAGCGGTGCGGCCACCGGCTCGAAGCCGGCCACCACCTCGCGCGGCACCCGCTGCTGCTGGCGCTTCTCGATCAGGCGGAAATGCGCCTCGCTGCCCGGCGCGTCGGCCAGCACGAAGCTGATCGCCTGGCCGCGGGCGCCGGCCCGGCCGGCGCGGCCGATGCGGTGCACATGGTCGACCGCCGAGCGCGGCAGGTCGTACTGCACCACCGCCTCCAGGCCGGGCAGGTCGATCCCGCGGGCGGCCAGGTCGGTGGCGATCAGCAGTTGCAGCCGGCCGGCCTGCAGGTCGGCCAGCACGGCGGCGCGCCGGCCGGGGCTCTGGCGGCCGTGCAAGGCCTCGGCTTTCAGGCCGGCACGGCGCAGCTTGTCGGCCACATGCTCGGCGGCGTACTGCGTGGCGACGAAGACCAGCGCGCGCGGCCAGGCTTCGCTGCCGGCCAGGTGGCGCAGCAGCTGCGTGCGGCGGGCGCTGTCGACGACGATGGCGCGCTGGTGGATGTCGGGCGGCGTCGCGGCGGGCAGGTCGGCATCGGCCGCACCGGCATCGACCCGCAGCGGGTCATGCAGCACGCGGTCGGCCAGCGCCTGCACCGCCTCAGGCATGGTGGCCGAGAACAGCAGCGTCTGCCGCTGCGCCGGCAGCGCGGCCAGCACACGGCCCAGCTCGTCGGCAAAGCCCAGGTCGAGCAGGCGGTCGGCCTCGTCGAGCACCAGGGCCTGCACGTCGGCCAGCCCGGCCCGGCCGAAGGCGTTGTGCGCCAGCAGGTCCAGCAGCCGCCCTGGCGTGGCCACCAGCAGGTGGGCACCGCCGCGCAGCGCCAGCAGCTGCGGGTTGATCGACGCGCCGCCAACGCCCAGCGCGACGCGGGGCGCGCCCGGCAGGCCGGCCAGCAGGGCACGGGCGGCGGCCTGCGTCTGCAAGGCCAGCTCACGCGTGGGCGCCAGCACCACCACGTAGAGCCGGCGCGGGCGCTCGGCCGCCAGGCCGGGCGTGAGCAGCAGGCGCTGCAGCAGTGGCAGCAGGAAGGCGGCGGTCTTGCCCGAGCCGGTGGGCGACAGGGCCAGCAGGTCGCGCCCGTCCAGCACCGCCGGCAGCGTGGCGGCCTGCACCGGCGTGGGCCGGGCCCAGCCGGCAGCGGCAGCTGCCGTGGTCAGCGCAGTGCCGATGCCAAGGGCGGCAAAACCTGGAGCGGCCTGTTCGGCCTGTGTGTCAGCAATCAAGGTTGATCACCACGCCACCTTGCCGCTGCCGGTGTCGCGCACCATCTGCACCGCCAGCGCCAGGCGCGGCGCGATGTTGGAGACCATCACGTACTCGTCGTCGTTGGAATGGCCGCCGAAGCCGCGCAGGCCGAAGCTCTCCAGCACGCCGCCCTTGGGCCGCAGGCCGGCAAAGGCCGCGTCGGTGCCGCCGCCGGTGGCGCGGTCGAGCACCCGCAGCGCCATGCCCTGGCTCTGCCCCACCTGCACCGCATGCTGGGCCAGCGCCCGTGCCGCCGCATTGGCCACGAAGGCCGGGCGGCTGCGGTAGAAGCTCAGGTCGATGGTGGTGTCGGGGATCAGCTTGTCCTCGATCGACTTCTTCAGCGCGGCCTCCATCAGGTCCAGGTCGGCGTTGGTCAGCGAGCGCACGTCGGCCACCGCGGTGGCCTCGGCCGGGATCACGTTGCGCGAGCCGCCGGCATTGGCCACCGTCCAGTTGATCTGCAGGCCCTTGGCGGGGTCACCGAAGTTGCGGCTCTTGAGCATCTGGTGCGACAGCTCGTAGAGCGCATTGCGGCCCAGGTGCGGCGCGGCGCCGTCATGGCTGGCCTTGCCGGTGACCTTCATCTCGACGATGGCGATGCTGCTGGTGGCCAGGCGCACGCTGTCGAAGCCGTTGGCCGCCGCCGAGCCACCGCCCTCGAACGAGAACACCGCGTCGTACTCGCTGCCCAGCTGGGTGATGAAGGCGGCCGAGCCGGGCGAGCCGATCTCCTCGTCGCCGTTGATCAGCACGCCCAGCTCGGCGTAGTCGGTGGCGCCCAGGCGGTTGAGCAGGTCCACCACGTGCAGGATCAGCGCCACGCCTTGCTTGTCGTCGGCGATGCCCAGGCCGTAGGCGCGGTCGCCCTCGACCCGGAACGGCTGCTTGGCGCCCATGCCGCGTGGGTAGACGGTGTCCATGTGGGCGATCAGCAGCACCTTCTTCGTGCCGGTGCCGGTGCGCTTGGCGTAGACCATCGGGCCCAGCTTGGCACCCTTGAGCTGCGGATGGAAATCCGGCGCCTGGGTCGGCTTCTGCTCGACCTGCATGCCGGCGCTGCGCAGGCGGCCGGCCACCACGTCGGCGATGCGCTGCAGGCCCTCCAGGTCGCGGCTGCCCGATTCGATGCCGACCAGGCCCTGCAGCGTGGCCATGTAGGCCGGCACCTCGGCCTGGGCCAGGTTGCGCAGGGGGTTGGCCGCAGCGGGCGCGGCGGCAGGCGCTGCGGCGACGGCAGGCGCGGCAGGCGCTGCGGCGACGGCAGGCGCAGCAGGCGCCACAGGCGCGATGGCGGCGGGCGGCACCGGCGTGGCGCAACCGGCCAGCAGCAGGCCGGCGCCGAGCAGGGCAGCGAGCAGGGTCGCGGGGCGGGCGGGAAAGGCGGGCATCGAGTCTCCTGGACAGGCACGGCCTGTGGCGCGAAGACTGTAACGCCCGCCAACCTGCCGGCAGCGGGGCCGGCGCGGTGCGCGTCAGCGCGGCTCGCCCAGCGGGCTGAAGCTGGTGGCGCTGTCCAGGTCGGGCAGGCAGCGGCGCGGGTTGGCCGCCAGCCGCGCCTGGCGCCTGGCGGTGGTGTCGCCCTGGGCATTGCCGCTGGTGTGCAGCACCCGGCCGGTGAGGAAGTTGACGCTCAGGTCCTGCGTCTCTTGCGTGCCGCGGTGGGTCTGCAGGCGGTCGTAGCCGATCAGGCGCACGCAGCCGCCGTCGATGCGCAGGCGGTAGCGCACCACGGCCGACAGGTACGACCCGGCGGTGCTGCCCAGCCCCAGCGACAGCAGCACGCTGCCGCGCTCGGCCAGCAGCTCGCCATTGGCCAACGGGTCCTCCTGCGTGGCCAGGTCGACTTGCGGCACCAGCCGCGCATTGGCGCCGGCCAGCTGCCAGCCGGCACGGCCGGCCTTCACCACCGCCAGCACCCGCTCGGGTGACGTGCCCGCGCCGGGCGCCGGCGGCGGCGCATCGGGGCGCAGCAGCAGCACGGCATCGGGCCGGCCGTCGCGGTCCAGGTCGACGGCCTGGCGCTGCTCGATCTGCCAGCCGGCGGGCACGAAGGCCTCGGGCGTGGCCGCCTGGGCCGGCAGTGCGGGCGCGGCCTGTGCGGCGGCCTGGGCCGCCAGCAGCAGCGCCGCGGCGCGGCGGATCAGGGCGCGGACGGACACCGGCTCAGTCCCCCCAGATGTCCAGCGCCCGGGCGGTGGCGGCGCGGCGCTCGGCCAGGGCCAGCTTGGCCGGGCCGTTGACACGCTCGGTGATCGCCTCGATGTCGCCCACGTCGGCCAGCGGCGAGCACTTCTTCGCGTCCCAGAAGGCGAAGGCCACCTTGGCGGCGGTGGGGTTCACGCGCACCCAGTCGGGGTTGTTCTCCAGGTCCAGGCCGATCAGCTTGCCCATCTCGCGGTAGTTGTAGCGGCCGGTGAGCTGCTTGTAGCCCGAGCCGCGGTACTTCCAGCCGTCGCCGCTGGCCTCGTCGCCGTTGCCCAGGTCGGCCCGGCCGCCATAGACGCGGTTGGCGATGGCCTGCGGGCCCTTGGCGATCAGCGCCCGGGCGTCCTCGGTGCCACGCACGCGGGAGAACAGGGCGTCCAGGCGCTCGGGGTTGCGGTAGTTCAGGTTTTCTTCCATCAGCGTGAAGCCGCCGGTCTCGACGGCGATCTGGCCCAGGAAGGCGCAGAGCCGGCGCACATTGTCCACCGTGCTTTCCAGCCGGGCCTTCTCCAGCGCCGCGGCATGGCCCGCGGCGTCCTTGATGTTCGGGGCGAACTTCAACAGCTTGTCGGCAGAGATCATGGCGCGCTCTCCAGAAGGTTGAGGGGCCGGGCACCTGCGCGGCCACCGGCGACGCAGGTTAGTCCCCAGGCCTGCACCCGGCAAGGATCGCCCTGATGACGCCAACGCGACAAACCGGGCAAACACCCAATCGCCGCCGTCGGCGCGTCCGCACAATGCCCGCCGCAGACCCCGCCGCCCGATTCCCCGCAGGAGACCAGCCCATGTTCCCCGGCAAGTACGCCCAGCAGTTCGCCGACCGCCCCGCCTTCATCATGGCCACCAGCGGCCGCACGATGACCTATGCCGAGTTGGAGCGCCGCAGCAACCAGCTGGCCCACCTGCTGCGCGGCCACGGGCTGAAGCGCCTGGGCCACTACGCCATCTTCCTGGAGAACCACTTCCACTACCTGGAGACCTGCGTCGCCGGCGAGCGCAGCGGCTTGTACTACACCGCGGTCAACAGCCACCTGCAGCCCGACGAGCTGGCCTACATCCTGGACAACAGCGAGTCGACCCTGCTGGTGACCAGCGCCAAGCTGCTCGATGTCGCGAAGCAGGCGCTGGCGAACGCGCCGCGCGTCACGCTGTGCCTGGTGGTCGACGGCGGCGCGGCCTGCGCCGGCCAGGTGGGCCACTGCCGCATCACCGACTACAACAACGCCATCGCCAACCAGCCGGTGACGCCGATCGCCGACGAGGCGCTGGGCACCTCGATGCTGTATTCGTCGGGCACCACCGGCCGGCCCAAGGGCATCCTGCGGCCGCTGCCGGAGAACCCGCCGAGCGAGCCGATCGCCCTCTTCCACTTCCTGGCCAAGCTGTGGCAATGCGAGGAAGGCATGGTCTACCTGTCGCCCGCGCCGCTGTACCACTCGGCGCCGCTGGCCAACGTGAGCCTGGCGATCCGCCACGGCGGCACGGTGGTGATCATGGAGCACTTCGACCCGCTGCATTACCTGGCGCTGGTGGAGCAGCACCGCATCACCCACAGCCAGCTGGTGCCGACCATGTTCAGCCGCATGCTCAAGCTGCCCGAAGCCGACCGCAGGAAGCACGACCTGTCGTCGCTGAAGATCGCGGTGCACGCCGCCGCACCGTGCCCGGCCCAGGTGAAGGAGGCCATGATCGACTGGTGGGGCCCGATCATCCACGAGTACTACGGCGCCACCGAGGCCATGGGCTTCACCGCCTGCAACACGCCCGAGTGGCTGGCCCACCGCGGCACCGTGGGCCGGGTGCTGATGGGCGACATCCACATCCTGGACGAATCCATGCAGCCGGTGGCCAAGGGCCAGACCGGCGAGATCTGGTTCAAGACCGCGAACCCCTTCGAGTACTACCAGGACCCGGAACGCACCGCGCAGACGCGCTCGGCCGACGGCACCATGACCACGGTGGGCGACATGGGCTACCTGGACGACGACGGCTTCCTGTACCTGACCGATCGCTCGACCTTCATGATCATCTCCGGCGGCGTGAACATCTACCCGCAGGAGTGCGAGAACCTGCTGATCACCCACCCCAAGGTGGCCGACGCGGCGGTGTTCGGCGTGCCGAACGAGGAAATGGGCGAGGAGGTCAAGGCCGTGGTGCAGCCCCTGCCCGGCATCGCCCACACGCCGGAACTGGCCGAGGAGCTGATCGCCTTCTGCCGCCAGCACCTGGCGCACCTGAAGTGCCCGCGCACCATCGACTTCAGCGACGAGCTGCCGCGCCTGCCCACCGGCAAGCTGTACAAGCGCAAGCTGCGCGATGCGTACTGGGCGGGGCACAAGTCCAGGATCGTCTGACGACATGGGGCGCCCGGCGGCGGCCATGTCCCCCATGCGCCGGCCTTCCGGCACCTGATCGCCGACAATCCGGGGCAACCATGAAGCCCCGTCTGCCCCCCGAACTCGCCAGCGTCGAACCCGGTCAGCTCGTCAGCTGCAAGCTGCCCACCCGCTGGGGTGAATTCGACCTGCACGGCATCGTCGACCCCGACACGCGCCAGGAACATGCGGCAATGAGCATGGGCCCGCTTGGCACCGACGAGCCGGTCTTGATCCGCGTGCACAGCGAATGCCTGACCGGCGACACGCTGTACAGCCTGAAGTGCGACTGCGGCGCGCAGCTCGAAGCCGGCCTGAAGGCGATTGCCGAAGCCGGCCGGGGCGTGCTGCTCTACCTGCGCCAGGAAGGCCGTGGCATCGGCCTGGTCAACAAGATCCGCGCCTATGCGCTGCAGCAGGCCGGCGCCGACACGGTGATGGCCAACCGCCTGCTGGGCCTGCCCGACGACGCTCGCGACTACGCCATCGCCGCGCGCATGCTGCAGCAGCTGGGCGTGCGCCAGGTGCGCCTGCTGACCAACAACCCGGCCAAGGTCGACGCGCTGCGGTCGCTGGGCATCGACGTGGTGGCGCGCGTGCCGCTGCACACGCCGCCCAACCCGCACAACCTGGGCTACATCCAGACGAAAGCCCAACGGATGGGGCACTATGCCCCGGACGACGCGGACTGAGCCTGCCGGGGCGGCCGGCTACAGCTCCGTCAACTGCCCCGCCTGCTGTATCTCGCGCAGCTTGAACTTCTGGATCTTTCCTGATCCGGTCAGCGGGAATTCGGCCACGCTGAACCACCGCCGCGGCGTCTTGTGCGGCGCCAGGTGCTGGCGCATGTCGTCGATCAACTGGGCCTTGTCGATCACCGCGCCCGGTGCCGGCCGCAGCACCGCAGCCACCTCCTCGCCCCACTTGGCATCGGGCAGGCCCACCACCGCCACGCTGCCCACGCTGGGGTGGCGGAACAGCAGCTCCTCCAGCTCGCGCGGGTAGATGTTCTCGCCGCCGCGGATGATCATGTCCTTCAGCCGCCCTTCCACCGTGCAGTAGCCGCGCTCGTCCATCGCGCACAGGTCGCCGGTGTGCAGCCAGCCGTCGGCGTCGATGGCCGCGGCGGTGGCCTCGGGCATGTCGAAGTAGCCGTGCATCACGTGGTAGCCGCGGGTGCAGTACTCGCCGATCTGGCCGACCGGCACGGTGGCGCCCGTGGCCGGGTCGATGATCTTGACCTCCACGTGCGGCATCGGCGCGCCCAGCGTCTCGGCCTTGTCGCGCAGGCTGTCGTCGGGCCGCGTCATCTGCGCCACCGGCGAGCACTCGGTCTGGCCGAAGACGATGGTGAAGGGCGCGCCCAGGGCCTCTTCCAGCCGCGTGACCAGGGCCGCCGGCACGGTGGAGCCGCCCGCGCAGATGGCGCGCACGCTGGACAGGTCGGTCTGGGCGAAGCGCGGGTGCTCCAGCATCGCGATCAGCATGGTGGGCACGCCGACCATGGCATTGCCCTTGCAGGTCTCGAACAGCTCCAGCACCAGGCCGGGGTCGAAAGCCTCCAGCAGCACGTTGGTGCAGCGGCGCGAGACCGCGCCGATCACGCAGCAGACGCAGCCGCCGGTGTAGAACAGCGGCATGGTGGTGATCCACACCGACCCGTCGTCCACGCCCATGCGGTCGGCCGTGTGGGCGCCGTTGTTGGCCAGGCCCTGGTGGTGCAGCAACGCACCCTTGGGGAAGCCGGTGGTGCCCGAGGTGTACTGGATCATCACCGGGTCGCGCGGCTGCACCTCGGGGAGCGTGACCGAGGCGTCATCGCCGGTGGCGATGAAGGCGTCCCAGTCCTCGAAATGCAGCACCTCGCGCAGGTCGGGGCACGACGGCGCGACCGCCTGCACCGTGGCGCACATCGGGTTGCCACGGAACTGCTCGACGACGAAGACGCCGGCTGCGCGCGACTGCTGCAGCACGTACTGCACCTCGTGCTGGCGGAAGGCCGGGTTGACGGTCACCAGCACCACGCCGGCCAGCGCACAGCCGAACTCCAGCATCACCCACTCGGGCCGGTTGGCCGACCACACGGCCACGCGCTCGCCGGGCTGGAAGCGCTGGCGCAACGCCCGGGCGGTGCGCAGTGCTTCCGCGTACAGACCGGCATAGGTCCACTGGCGGCGACCGGCCGGGTCCGGCGTGCCCCAGACCAGGGCGGTGCGCTGCGGCGTGGTCTCGGCGGCCCAGGCCAGCAGGGCGCCCAGGGTGATGTCGCGCAGCGGCGGGTCGGTGGGGCCGGTGGCGTGGGAGAGGGTCAGGGCCATGGCGGTCGAAGGCGGCGGGTTGGCAGCAGGGCCACCATTGGAAACCGCCGCCCGCCCCGGTGCGCTCGGGACAAACGCCGGTCAGCGCCCGCGCCCCGGCGGCCGACGACCGGTCCTCAGAACCGCGGCGTGGCGCCGGTGAAGGCCGGGTCGTACTTGCGCATCTGCGCCAGGTCGTCGCGCTGGCGCACGCCGCAGGCCAGGTACTGGGCATGCAGGTCGGCCAGCTTCGTGCGGTCCAGCGTCACACCCAGGCCGGGGGTGCTGGGCACCCGCACCGCGCCGCCGTCGAAGGCGATGCGCCCGCCTTCGATCACCTCCTCCTCCTGCCAGGGGTAGTGGGTGTCGCAGGCGTAGGTCAGGTTCGGGATGCTGGCCGCCACATGGGTCATCGCCATCAGGCTGATGCCCAGGTGCGAGTTGCTGTGCATGGACATGCCCAGGTCCCACAGCGCGCACATGCGGGCCAGCGTGCGGGTGTAGCGCAGGCCGCCCCAGTAGTGGTGGTCGCTCAGCAGCACCTTGACCGCGCCGCTGGCCGCGCCGCGGCGGAAGTCCTCGGGCGTGGTGATCACCATGTTGGTGGCCAGGGGCAGCGTGGTGTGGCGCGCCAGCTCGGCCATGCCGTCCAGGCCCGGGCAGGGGTCTTCGTAGTACTCCAGCACGTCGTCCAGTTCGCGCGCCGCCGCAATGCTGGTCTGCAGCGACCAGTTGGCGTTCGGGTCCAGCCGCAGCGGACAGCCTGGCAGCGCGGCCTTCAGCGCCTGCATGCAGGCGATCTCGTGCGCCGGCGCAAAGACGCCGCCCTTGAGCTTGATGCTGCGAAAGCCGTAGAGCGCGATCATGCGCTGCGCCTGGGCGACGATCTGCTCGGGTGTCACCGCCTCGCCCCAGGCGTCAGCGGCGTAGGGCTTGTCGATGTGCTCGGCGTACTTGAAGAACAGGTAGGCGCTGTACGGCACGGCATCGCGCACCTGGCCGCCCAGCAGGTCGACGATGGGCGCGCCGACGACCTGGCCCTGCAGGTCGAGCATCGCCACCTCGAAGGTGCTGATCACCTTGGCCGCGTTCTTGGCGGTGTGCGAGCCCGGCGCCAGCTCGAACTCCACCGCGCCCGGCGCCGCCTTCACCGTGGCGCGCACGCGCTGCTCCATCACATTCAGGTCGAACGGCGACAGGCCGATCACCAGCGCCCGGGCCTGCTCCAGCGCAGCGAGCATCGGTGCATCGCCATAGGTCTCGTTGATGCCGACGCGGCCGTCGCTGGTCTCCAGCTCGACGATGCTGCGCAGCGCCCAGGGCTCGTGGATGCCGGCGGCGTTGAGCAGCGGGCCGTCGCGGAAGGCGATCGGCGTGATGCGCACGGCGGTGATGCGGATGTCGCGGGCCATCGTCGTCTCCGTCGGCATCAGTTCGCGGAGGCGCCCGACTTCTTGACCAGCGCCGCCCAGCGCGGGATCTCGCGCGCCATCAGCGCGGCCAGCTCGGCCGGCGAGCCGCCCACCAGCTCCATGCCCAGCTGGCCGCCCAGCTTGGCCTGCACGTCGGGCAGCTTCAGCGCCTTGGCGATCTCGGCATGCAGGCGCTCGACGACGGCCTTGGGCGTGCCCGTGGGCGCGTACACCGCCTGCCACGACGCCATCTCGAAGCCCGGGATGCCGGCCTCGATCATGGTCGGCGTGTTCGGCGCCAGCGCGATGCGCTTGCCCGTGGTGACGGCCAGCAGCTTCAGCTTGCCGGCCTGCAGCAGCGGCACGGCGGCGGTCATCTGGTCGAACATGAAGGTGACCTGGCCGGCCGACACGTCGACCATGGCCGGCGGCGTGCCCTTGTACGGGATGTGCTGCAGCGGCACGCCGATCAGGTCGGCGAACAATTCGCCGGCCAGGTGGGTGGACGTGCCCGCGCCCGACGAGGCGAAGGTGCGCCGCTTCTCGTCCTTCTTCAGCAGCGCGATCAGGTCGGCCACGCTGTTGACGCCCAGGTTGGGGTCGACCAGCAGCACATTGGGCAGCGTGGCCACCAGGGCCACCAGCTCGAAGTCCTTCACCGGGTCGTAGGGCAGGTGCTTGTACAGGCTGGCGTTGATGGCGTGCGTGCTGATCGTGCCGCCGAACAGCGTGTAGCCGTCGGCCGGCGCCTTGGCGACGAAGGCCGCGCCGATGCCGCCGCCCTGCCCCGGCTTGTTGTCGACCACCACCGTCTGGCCCAGCGCGGCCTGCAGCTTCTCGGCCAGGGTGCGGCCGACCACGTCGGTGGAGCCACCCGCGGTGAACGGCACCACGTAGGTGATGGTCTTGGCCTTGGGCCAGTCACTGCCCTGGGCGGCCGCTTGTGCGGCGGACGGCAGCGGCAGCCCCAGGCCGGTGGTGGCGGCCGAGGCGCCGAGGGCGAGCAGGTGGCGTCGTTGCATGGGGGTCTCCGGTGGATTCTGGTGGGCAGACCGCAGTAAAGCACTAATGTATTAGTGCGTCAATGCGCCGCATCGCTAGCATGGCGGCATGAACCTGGCCGTCCCCACCCTGCAGCGCGACCGCTCCCGCCAGGCCGCGCCCCAGGTCCTCGAGCACCTGCGCGAGCGCATCGTCGGGCTGGACCTGGCGCCCGGCACCGTGCTGTCGCGCGCCGACCTGGCAGCCGCCTATGGCCTGAGCCAGACACCGATCCGCGACGCCCTGCTGCGCCTGGGCGACGAGGGCCTGGTCGACATCTTTCCGCAGCACGCCACCGTGGTCAGCCGCATCGACCTGGCCGCCGCCCGCGAGGCGCATTTCCTGCGGCGATCCATCGAATGCGAGGTGGCCCACACCCTGGCCGGCGCACCACCGGCTGGCCTGGTGCAACGGCTGCGGGCGCAGATCGACGTGCTGGCCGCGCTGACCGGCGACGCCGCCCGCCACGACTTCATCGACGCCGACCGGCGCTTCCACCAGCTGATGTACGCGGCCGCCGGCGTGCCCGAGTTGTTCGACCTGGTGCGCCGCCGCAGCGGCCATGTCGACCGCCTGCGCCTGCTGCACCTGCCCAGCGCGGGCAAGGCCCAGGCCGTGCTGCGCGACCACGCGGCCATCGTCGACGCGATCGAGGCCGGTGATGCCGCCGGTGCCCAGCAGGCGGTGCGCCAGCACCTGTCAGGCACGCTGGGCCAGGTCGACGAGATCCGCCAGCGGCATGGGGATTGGCTGGCGGGGGAGTGAGCGGGCACCGCTCGGGTTGATCGCTTTCTTTAATGTAGCTACATTAAAGCGTGCTGATCGAATTCGACCCGCTCAAAGACCAATCCAACCAAGCCAAGCACGGCATCTCGTTGGCGTTGGCTGCTGAACTCGCTTGGGATGATGCGCTCGTCTGGGTCGACGATCGGTTCGCGTACGGTGAGTGTCGAATGATCGCCCTGGCTCCTCGTACGGGTGTCCTCTACTACGTGGCGTTCGTCGATCGCAATCGCGTGCGCAGAATCATCAGCCTGCGTCGCGCCAACCGTCGTGAGGTGAAGCACTATGTCCAAGCCGAGTAAGCGCGCCAGCATCGTCATGCCAACGGTCGAGGAAGACCGCGCCATCTCCGCGGCGGCCAAGGCTGATCCCGACGCGCCGCCGCTGACCCCAGCTCAACTCAAGGCCATGGTGCCCGCACGCGCCCTGCGCGGCAGGCCGCCGCTGGAGTCCAAAAAGCAGCTGGTCTCCATCCGCTACAGCCCCGAGGTTCTCGCGTACTTCAGGTCCACGGGTGAAGGCTGGCAGTCGCGAATGGATGGTGTGCTCAAGCAATACATCGCCAGGCGCAGCCGTCGCGCATCGAGCGGTGCGTGAGCGCCAGCACTCTTCACCTGCAGTAAACAATGCCTTGAATGCCGGCGCGGTCCGGCCCGGCACGGTGCTTCTAGAGTGGGCAGCCTCTGACCAACCACCTGCAGCGCCCGCCATGAAGACCTATCGCATCGCCACCATTCCCGGAGACGGCATCGGCAAGGAGGTGGTGCCCGCCGGCCGCCAGGTGCTGCAGGCCGTGGCCGATGCCTGCGGCGGCTTCGGCTTTGCCTTCACCGACTTCGGCTGGGGCGGCGACTGGTACCGCGCCCATGGCGAGATGATGCCCGCCGACGGCCTGGACGCCCTGCGCGGCCAGGACGCGATCCTGTTCGGATCGGCCGGCGACCCGCACATCCCCGACCACGTCACGCTGTGGGGCCTGCGGCTGAAAATCTGCCAGGGCTTCGACCAGTACGCCAATGTGCGGCCCACGCGCATCCTGCCCGGCATCGACGCACCGCTGAAGCGCTGCGCCCCGGCCGACCTGGACTGGGTGATCGTGCGCGAGAACAGCGAGGGCGAGTACGCCGGCGTCGGCGGCCGGGCCCACCAGGGCCATCCGATCGAGGTGGCGACCGACCTGTCGATGATGACCCGCGCTGGGGTCACCCGCATCATGCGTTATGCCTTTGCGCTGGCGCAGCGCCGGCCGCGCAAGCTGCTGACCGTCGTCACCAAGAGCAATGCCCAGCGCCATGCGATGGTGATGTGGGACGAGATCGCGGTGCAGGTGGCCGCCGAGTTCCCCGACGTGCGCTGGGACAAGGAGCTGGTCGACGCGATGACCGCCCGCATGGTCAACCGCCCGGCCAGCATCGACACCGTGGTGGCCACCAACCTGCATGCCGACATCCTGAGCGACCTGGCCGCCGCGCTGGCCGGAAGCCTCGGCATCGCGCCCACCGGCAACATCGACCCCGAGCGGCGCTACCCCAGCATGTTCGAGCCCATCCACGGCTCGGCCTTCGACATCATGGGCCAGGGCCTGGCGAACCCGGTGGGCACCTTCTGGAGCTGCGTGATGCTGCTGGAGCACATCGGCGAGCCGCAGGCCGCGCAGCGGCTGATGCAGGCCATCGAGACCGTGACCGCCGATGCGGCCCTGCACACCCGCGACCTGGGGGGCTGCGCCACCACCGCCGACGTGACGCAGGCCGTGTGCCGCCAGCTGGCCGCCGCCGCCCGCTGAGCCATGCGCAGGAGCCCCACGATGCGCCGCCCCGTCCTGCTCGCCGCCGCCGCTGCCGCCCTGCTGCTGGCCGCCGGCCCCAGCCTCGCCCAGCTGGCGCCCGACCGCCCGGTCACCCTGGTCGTGCCCTTTCCGCCCGGCGGCACCACGGACGTGCTGGCCCGTGCCCTGGCCGAGAAGCTGCAGGGCGCCCTGGGCCAGCCGGTGATCGTCGAGAACAAGCCCGGCGCCGGCGCCACCCTGGGTGCCGACATGGTGGCCAAGGCCAAGGCCGACGGCCACACCCTGCTGGTGGGCGCGGTGCACCACACCATCGCCACCAGCGTCTACAAGAAGCTGGGCGACGACTTCCAGAAGGACTTCGCGCCGCTGACGGTGATCGCGATGGTGCCCAACGTGCTGACGGTGGCTGCCACCTCGCCGGCCAAGACGGTGGCCGAGCTGGTCACCCAGGCCAAGGCCGCCAAGCCCGAGCTGAGCTACGGCTCCAACGGCAACGGCACGGCCCAGCACCTGATCGGCACCCAGTTCCAGAACCAGACCGCCACCACCCTGCTGCACATCCCCTACAAGGGCAGCGGAACGCTGACCACCGACCTGATCGGCGGCCAGGTGACGATGAGCTTCGACACCATCACCCCGGTGCTGCCGCACATCCAGGCCGGCAAGCTGCGCGCGCTGGCGGTGACGACGGGCAAGCGCTCGTCGGCCCTGCCCAACGTGCCCACGCTGGCCGAGGCTGGCCTGGCCGGCTTCGACATCGGCACCTGGTTCGGCGTGCTGGCGCCGGTGGCCACGCCCAAGCCGGTGGTCGCCAGGCTGAGCGAGGCGATGCAGAAGATCATCCGCTCGCCCGAGTTCGGCAAGCGCATGGCCGAGATCGGCGCCGAGCCGGTGGGCAACACGCCCGAGCAGATGGCGCGCCAGATCAAGGACGAGACCGAGAAGTTCGCGAAGCTGGTCAAGCAGGCGAACGTCACGCTCGACTGAGCGGCGGTGGATGGCGCCGGTAGAGTGGGCGCGACGCCCACTCCATCCCGCAGGCGCAACCGCATGGCCCACGACATCCAGCCCGCCGACCTGGGCTTCTTCTGCGCGCTGGCCGCGGCCGGCAGCCTGAGCGCCGCCGCGCGCGAGCTGGGCATCACCACGCCCGCCGTCAGCAAGCACCTGGCGCTGATGGAGGCCCGGCTGGGCATCGCCCTGGTGGTGCGCACCACCCGGCGCATGAGCCTCACGCCCGAGGGCGAGCTGTACCTGGACCATGCGCGGCGCATCCTGGCCGAGATCGACGACCTGGGCCAGCTGCTGGGCGCGGCCAAGGGCCGGCCGACCGGGCTGCTGCGGGTCAATGCCACGCTGGGCTTCGGCCGCAGCCATGTGGCGCCGCTGATCTCGCGCTTCGTGCACCAGCACCCCGAGGTGCAGGTGCAGCTGCAGCTGTCGGTGAACCCGCCGCCGCTGACCGAGGACAGCTTCGACGTGTGCGTGCGCTTCGGCGCGCCGCCCGATTCACGCCTGGTGGCGCGCCGCCTGGCGCCCAACCGCCGCCTGCTGGTGGCCGCGCCTGCCTACCTGGCCCGGCGCGGCACGCCCAGGGTGCCCAACGACCTGGTGCGCCACCAGTGCATCGGCATCCGCCAGGGCGAGGAAGCCTACGGCCTGTGGCGCCTGACCAGCGGCCGTGGCCGGACCGCGTCGACCCAGGCCGTCAAGACCCGCGGCAACCTGGCCACCAACGACGGCGAGATCGCGGTGCGCTGGGCGCTGGACGGCCACGGCATCCTGATGCGCGCCGAGTGGGACGTCGCCGCCCACCTGGCCAGCGGCCGCCTGGTGCAGGTGCTGCCGCAGTTCCACACCCCCGACGCCGACATCTACGCCGTCTACCCGCAGCGCCACCAGTCGGCAGCGCGGGTGCGGGCGTTTGTCGACTTTCTATCGCAAGCGTTTGCGCAGCCGGCGAGCGAAAGCGGAGCTTGAGGTGATGCAGGCCGGGCGCCGGGGTTCAGGCGGGCGCCGGTTCCACCGCCTGCAGCCGGCTCGGGTCGTCCGAGGCGAACGCCTTCGCCAGCAGCGCCTGGAACGCAGCTTCAGCCTTGGCGGTTGCTTGGTCTTGCTGCACCCGCAGGGCAAGCACGTCACGGCATCGAGCCTCGAAGCGCACTTGCACATCGAGGGCAGGCAGCGGAATCCGAAAAGCCCGAAGCTCGCGGCTGTTGATGTTGGCCTGGCCGATGGCGCCGCGTGCGGTCTCGAAGAGGACGCGTTTCATGTGGGGCGTGTTCATGAACGCCCAGACGAAGAACGGCCGGGCCAGCCGTTCATCGACGCGCAGGCGTATGAAGTACGAGGCGAGGATGGCCTCCCGGTCACCGATCCACAGCCCGGTCTTGCCGACCAGCTCCTTGCTGTTCGTTCGGTTGAACAGGATGTCGCCGCCCTTGAGGCCGAAGCGGGCAACGTCATCGGGTGGCAGGTCGACGTACTTCAATGCGGCAAGATCGACGTTGCCCCTGTAGTCCACGTTGCCCATGCGAATCATGGGCAGGCCGATTTCTTCGTCGCCGGCCTTCGCGCTGCTGCCGTAGTCGGCGCCTGCCAGGACATCACCCAGCGCGACAACATCCAGTCCCTTCGGATTCGTCGCCGGGTCGCCGAACATGTCGACGAAGATCGCCGGGATCAGCGCGGCGGCCTTCTGCTGGGCCTGGCGGCGCAGGCGGACGATGCCTTCGGCGCGGGAGAGCAGATCGACCATGCGACGCTGCTCGCTAAGGCTGGGTAGCGGTAGTTCCTGATCCAGAACTTGGGAGTCCGTCACTGCAGGGTACAGCGCGCCGGCAACCAGCCCGGCCAGAGCATCCATGAAGCGTTGCGAGCGCACGAAGTAAAACAGGTACTCAGGCAGTACCAGGCTCGGCACAGCCCGAAGCACACAGAAACCCGTGCTGCCGACTTGCCCATCGAGTTCGCTCGGAACCAGCGCTACAGCGTTCAGGTTCGGCCGAACCGTCGAGACCAGAACATCATTGGCCCTGAGCAGCTTGCGCGCACGGCTCGGTGCCTCAGTTCCCAAGAGCAACCTGGCGCCGTTGATGATCTTTTGCTGGGTATCGATGGCAGAGACGTCGACGTAGGTGAACTCGTCGTCAGGCTGCACCGCCGGATTGCGTGTGCCCGTCGACTTCTCGACGACGTCGCGCAGTGATCCGACTCTGGTCATGCCGCTTCGCCTAGTGCCAGTCTCAGCGCTTCCACCTCTTCCGTGATCTCGGTCTCGATGGCGGCCAGTTCGTCCAGCAGCTCGCGCGGATCCTGATGCGCCGCCTGCACCTGGCTCATCGGTCGGTAGCGGCCGGCAGAAAGGTTGAAATCGTTGGCCCGCAGCGCGGCTGTCTCGGCAAACCACCAAGGCGCAGTCCACTCCGCCTTGGGGTCACGCCCGCTCCAGGTCTGCAGCCGGGCCTCGCGGTCCCGATAGGCTGCTGCCAGGCCGGGCAAGTCGTCGGCCTCGATGGGCGTGTCGTGGTTGGCGTCGAGCTTGTAGCCGTCGTTGTCGGCGTGCAGGAACATCACCTGCTCGGTCTTGCCGCCACGGCGGAAGAACAGCACTGAGGTCTTCACGCCCGAATAGGGCTGGAAGACGCCGCCGGGCAGGCTCAGCACCGCCTCGACGCGGTTGTTCTCGATGAGCTGGCGCCGCAGTTCCTTGTGCGCGCCGGTGGACCCGAAGAGCACGCCCTCGGGCACGATGACGCCGCATCGCCCGCCCGGGCGCAGGCTGTCCAGCATGTATTTCAGAAACAGCAGCTCGGTGGCCGTGCTGGTGCCGATCTTCACGTCGTCGACGATGCGGTCCTTGTCCACGCGCCCCGAGAACGGCGGGTTGGCCAGCACCACGTGGTAGCCCTCGGCGGGCAGGCCCAGCTCGGCCTTGCGCTCGTGGTCGAAGCTGGTGGTCAGCACGTTGCGCAGCAGCACGCGCACGTTGGGCAGGCCGCGCAGCGTGAGGTTCATCGTGGCCAAGCGGATCATCTTCGGGTCCACGTCGTTGCCGAAGAAGGTCTTGTTCTGAATGGCCGAGAGCTGCGCGCTGGACAGCTTGTCGCCCAGGCCGCGTGCCTGGGTCTTGCCGTCGATCTCCACCTGATGGATGGCGCCGGGCGACGAGTTGGCCAGGCGCAGGTGGTTGTAGGCCGCGACCAGAAAGCCCGCGGTGCCGGCGGCGGGGTCGTAGACCGTCTCGCCGACCTTGGGGTCGACCATCTCGACGATGGTGCGGATGACATGGCGCGGGGTGCGGAACTGGCCCAGCTCGCCGGCCTGGCGGATCTGCCGCAGCACATGCTCGAACAGGTCGCCCTTGGTGTCGGCGTCGGAGCGGTCCAGGCGCAGGCCGTCGACCAGCGTGACGACCTGGGTCAGCACGGTGGGCTCGTCGATGACCAGCCGCGCGCCGTGCATGAAGTTGACCGCGGAGCCGCCGGCCACCTCGGTGAAGAACGGGAACACCTCGTCGCGCAGGAAGCGCACCAGCGGTTCGCCGGACAGGCCGGTGGCCCAAACCGACCAGCGGAAGCGGTCTTTCGGGATGGCGGTCTCGCCCTTGGTGGGCGCGTTGAGCGGGTTCTTCAGCGTCCAGAAACCGTCGAACATGCTGGTGTACGGCTGCTTCAGCACCTTGGCGCGCGCCTGGTTCTCGGCGTCGATGCCCTCGACCAGGTAGAAGAAGAACAGGAAGGCCAGTTGCTCGGCGTTGCTCACCGGGTCGGGGTAGCCGCCGCCAAACAGGTAGTTGCGGATCGCGTCGACATCGCGGCGCATGTCGGGGGTCAAAGGCATCAGTGCTTCTCTTGTCTCGTGGCTCAGGACGGCGCGCGGGGCTGCACGCCGGGGTCTGGTTGTGATGGGTCAGCGTTGCCAAACACGGCAGCACTGAGCGATTCGAGGATGTCGTCCAGCGCCTCGGCACCGCCGAAGACGCGCAGCGCCTCGGGCAGGCCGCCCATCAGCGTGAAGGGCGGAAAGGCGAAGTGCCCAGCGGTGAACTCGTCCCAGGTGTCGGCGTTGGCGCGGAGCTGGCTGCCGACGGTGCGCAGCCAGCGCTCTTGGTCGGGCGTGAAGTCATCTTCGCGGGCCAGGATCCAGGCCTCGAAGCGGGCGCCGACCTGTTCCTGCAGTTGCTCGCTGGCTTCGGGGAAGACCAGGTTGCCGTCTTCGTCCACCGTCACCCAGGCGCGGGTGCTGGGGTCGATGTGGTCGTCGACATCCAGCGACAGCAGCTTGCGCGGCTCGTTGTACGGCCGGGGCTTGCGCTCCATGACGACGCCGCCCTCGCCTGGGGCCTCGTCGTCGCCATGGAAGTCGGTGACGCCGACGAAGTCGAACATCGTGAAGACCGGCTTGCCCCGGGCCTTGCGGGTGCCACGGCCGCGCATCTGCTGGTAGAGGATGGTCGATCGTGTGAACCGCGCGAAGACCAGGTTGACCACCTCGGGGCAGTCGAAGCCGGTGTCGAGCATGTTCACCGAGACCAGGATCTGGGGGAGCGGCTCCTTCTTGAAGCGCCTGATCTTGGTCATGCCGTCGACCGTGTCGTCGTCGCCCATGCCGGAGACGACGTAGTCGGCGTAGCGCACCTCGGGCGAGGGCTTCTTGTCGGCGAAGGCCTGGTCGAACATGGTGGCCAGGGTCTCGGCGTGGCGCTTGGTGACAGCGAAGACGATTACCTTGCCCAGCAGCGGCTTGCGCAGCACGCCCTTGGCGTCGAGGTAGCCGTTGTCCATGACCTGGCGGAACTCGCGCACCATGGCTCGGTTGCGCTCGGGGATGGTGATCTTGCGTTCCAGGGCCGCCGGGTCGATGGTGATGGTCTTGGCACCATCGAACATCTGCTCCAGCTCGGCTCGGGTGGTGGCGTCCATCGCGGACCAGTCCAGTTCGTCACGCCCCACCTGGAACCCGCCCTCGGCCGCCGTCTTCACCGTCTGGGCCTTGTAGATCTGGTAAGGCACCAGGTAGCCCTCGCGGATGGCGTCGCGCATCCTGTAGCTGAAGGTCGGCCGGTCGACCTCGAAGAAGCGCAAGGTGTCGCGGATGGCGAGCCGGTCATCCGCGTCGTCGAACGTCGCTGGATCGGCGACGCAGGGCGTGGCCGTGAGGCCCACCTGCACGCCGTCGAATTGCTTGAGCACGCCGCTCCACTTGCCGTAGATCGAGCGGTGGCACTCGTCCGAGATCACCAGGTCGAAGTAGCCGGCCGAATACTCGTGATAGATGTTCACCATGCTCTGCAGCGTGGTGATGGTGATGCGCTTCTCGTCCTGGAAGCGGCGCCCGGCGCGCAGCACGTAGGCCGGGAAGTCGCTCAGGTGTTCGGCGAAGGCGTCTTCGGTCTGCTTGGCCAGCGGGATGCGGTCGACGAGGAAGAGCACGCGGGTGATCGCGCCGGCCTCGAACAGGCGCTTGATGAAGGCCGCCGCCGTGCGGGTCTTGCCGGTGCCGGTGGCCATCTCGACCAGGAGCTTGCGGCGGCCGGCCTGGATCTCGCGGCACAGGGTGTCGATGCACTCGGTCTGGTAGTCGCGCTCGACGATGTGCTTGTCGATCTCGACCGACAGCAGATCGCGCTTCACCCGGGCCGTGGCGGCGCGTCGCTCGAGGTCGGCCTGCGAGAAGAAGGTCTTGACCAGGCGCGGGAACGCCTCGGTCTGCCACTGCCAGAAGCGGATCTCGTTGCCGTTGGCCAGGAAGATGTAGGGCACGCCGAGCTGGGTGGCGTAAGCCTTGGCCTGGTCTTCGGCTTCGGCCGGGTTGATGGCCGCCTTCTTGGCCTCGACGACGGCGAGCGACCGCCCATTGCGGTCGCACAGCACGTAGTCGGCCTTGGTGCGGTCGGGCAGCACGTACTCGAAGCGCACGGCGTTCGTGTTCGTGATCTCCCAGCCCTGGTCGCGGAGCTGTGCGTCGATCTTGACGCGCGAGAACGCTTCGTTGGTCATGCGCCTTGCCCTTTGCTTCTACCGGATGAGCACGGCCGTTTCGGTCAGGTCGTAGCGCATCAGGTCGATGCCGTTGCGCTGCAGGGCCTGGGCCAGGTCGGGCGCGAGCTTGTCCTTGCCGGGCAGGACCATGACGCGCTTGCAGGCGGGCGTGTCGCCATGGACGAACAGTTGCCCGATGGCGGTGTAGACGCTTTGACGGTCGACGCTGGTCTTGACCTCGTAGACCTCGACCGGCTGGCCGCTGCGGGTTGCCACGCCCAGGTCGATGAGCACATCGTTGAAGAGTTGCTGGCCGGCCCGCAGGCCGGCGGCCTGCCGCCAGTCACGCAGCGCCTGCACCACCTCGCCGTGGCGCGAGACGTAGTCGATCCTGCTGCTGCGCCGGCCCTGGCGCCGGCCATGGGACTCACCATAGAAGGTGCGCAGGCGGTTTTGCCGCGCCAAGAAGGCCTTGGTCGTGGTCTTGCCCTCGCGCACGGCGCGCTTGAAGTCGGCAATGCTGTCCACGTACCGAACGGCCGGGCGCGCTGCGCCCAGGCCCTCAACGGGCATGACCAGCACACCTTCGCGGGGCTTGCCGCCGGCGTCGAAGACTTCGACCAGGCGGTGGCCTGTCCAGGTCAGGAAGGGTTCTTTAGAAACGCCCTTGGTGCCGCCGCCGACGCGGGCGGAGTGGAAGAGGTAGACCTGGCCCGAATCGTTGTCGCGACCAAAGAAGCCGGCGAGCCGATTGTTTCGGCCTTCGTATGGCGTGTTGATCTCGACGGAGATTTCAGCCCCGGGGCGACCCGCTGGCGGCATCAAGCCAAACAAGTTCAATCGACACGGGCTCGCGGTGTTTGCATGCGAACGGTCGCCAGCCCAATACCAGAGGCGGCCATTCGTGACGACCTTGGCGTCGTGCAACGTTCCACTGCGGTCGCCGAAGTCGACGATTGCCTTGGTCTTGAAGGATTGGCGAATGGCGGCCTCCAGCTTGCGCTGGGCGCTTGCGATCTCGGCCTTGGACTCCAGCAGCGAATACATGTCTCTCCCTGGTGATGTTTTCTGCCTCATTCTCCGATGAGGTCAGCGGTGTCGCCCCCTGGCGGGGTTGGCTATGGTGCGTGCAGCGCCTGCTCGACCGTGGCCAGCATCAGGCACAGGGTCACGGGCTTGAGGGGTGACTCGATGAAGCCGGTCGGTGGGCGCGGGCGGCTGGTCGTCACGGGTTCCAGGGCTGCAGCCATGGCTTGCCCCCTCACGTCTGCCGTTTGTCATGTCGCCAATGTAGGCCATGCATCCATGCAAATAGGCGCTGCAGCCGACAGGCCGCACCCGGGCTGACATACTCCGCGCCCCGGCCCAGGCGGCCGCCCTCGCCCTCTTCCCGCCATGTCCTCCGCCACCCGCCAGACGCTGGCCGGCATCGCCTGCGTCGTCGGCGCGGCCAGCTGCTTTGCGACGATGGACACCGCCATCCGCTACCTGGGCGCCCACTTCTCGGTGGCCCTGGTGCTGTGGGCGCGATACGGCCTGCACGCGGCCATCATGACGGGCTGGCTGGCGCTGTCGCGGCGCTCGTTCGCCAGCGCCAACCCGATGTTCCAGATCGCCCGCGGCACGCTGCTGGCGTTCTCGTCGACCAT
>Ga0116181_1000906_pt1 | contig 26547 bp, 25 predicted proteins | sample AD_UKC075_MetaG_FD_89752 | JGI IMG/M metagenome (GOLD analysis project Ga0116181, IMG submission 89752) | Active sludge microbial communities of municipal wastewater-treating anaerobic digesters from USA - AD_UKC075_MetaG | ecosystem: Engineered > Bioreactor > Anaerobic > Digestate | place: USA... | reverse complement strand
GCACCTCGGTCAGCCACGTCGTTCCGGGCCCGTGCGCGGCGATGACCACCTCGATGGTGCCGAGGCCGACATCCACCCGGTGCAGGGAGAAGCACCGGCGCAGCAGGTTGGCCGAGGTCGGCCCGCCGACCGCGAGGGCGACGAACTGCCCGGGCGAGGCGAGCTCCGCCACCCCGGGGGCCGAGATCACCAGGTGGCGGTAGGCACCGACGGGGTCGTTGGCGACGACGCTGCCGACGACCTGGGTGACCCCACCCGCCGCCGGGACGACGCTGGCCGCGCTCACGCCGGTGCCTGCACGCCGTAGAGGTCGAGGTCGGCGGCGTGCTGCTGCAACGGGGTGACGTCGAGGTCGCCGGTGATCACGGCCTCGATCGCCTGCACAGCGGCTGCCAGCTGCTGCACCGTCGTGATGATCGGTTTGTCCATGGCGGTCGTGGCCGCCCGGATGGCGTAGCCGTCGGCCCGGGCGGACGCGCTCGGCCCGCTGGGGCTGTTGACCACCATGTCGACCTCACCGGCGTTGATCCAGTCGACGATCGAGCGCCCCTCGGGACCGCGCTCGGCGTGCTTGAGCACGACCTCGGCCTCGATGCCGTTGCGGCGCAGCACGTCAGCGGTGCCCGACGTCGACACGATCCGGAAGCCGAGGTCCAGCAGGCGCTTGACCGGGAAGATGATCGCCCGCTTGTCGCGGTTGGCCACCGACACGAACACCGTTCCCGTCGTGGGCAGCCCGCTGATCGCACCGAGCTGGGCCTTGGCGAAGGCCCGGCCGAAGTCACTGTCGATGCCCATGACCTCACCGGTGGAGCGCATCTCGGGGCCCAGCAGGCTGTCGACGACGAGCCCGTCGGCGGTGCGGAAGCGCTTGAAGGGCAGCACGGCCTCCTTGACCGACATCGGCGCGTGGGCCGGCATCCGACCACCGTCGGTGTGCGCCGGCAGCAGCCCCTCGTCACGCAGCTCGGCGATGGTCGCGCCGAGCATGATGCGGGCGGCCGCCTTCGCGATCGGCACCCCGGTCGCCTTGGCGACGAACGGCACGGTCCGCGACGCGCGCGGGTTGGCCTCGAGCACGTAGAGGATGTCCTGCGCGAGCGCGAACTGCACGTTCATCAGACCCCGCACCCCGATGCCCTCGGCGAGCTTGCGGGTCGAGACCCGCACCCGCTCGAGCTCGCTGTCGCCGAGGGTGACCGGCGGCAGCGTGCACGAGGAGTCGCCGGAGTGGATGCCGGCCTCCTCGATGTGCTCCATGATCCCGCCGACATAGATGTCGACCCCGTCGTAGAGCACGTCGACGTCGATCTCGATCGCGTCGTCGAGGAAGCGGTCGACGAGCACGGGGTGCTCCGGGCTGGCGATGGTGGCCCGCTCGACGTAGCCGGAGAGCGTCTCGTCGTCGAAGACGATCTCCATGCCGCGACCGCCGAGCACGTACGACGGACGCACGAGCACCGGGTAGCCGATCTCCCGGGCGATGTCGACGGCCTCGTGGGCGCTGTAGGCCGTGCCGTGCTTGGGCGCGGGCAGGTTCGCCTCGTGCAGCACGCGGCCGAACGCGCCACGGTCCTCGGCGAGGTCGATGGCCTCGGGTGACGTGCCGACGATCGGCACCCCCTCGGCCTTGAGCGCCTTGGCCAGGCCGAGCGGGGTCTGGCCACCGAGCTGGACGATGACCCCGGCGATCGGGCCGGCGTGCCGCTCGGCGTGACGACCTCGAGGACGTCCTCGAGGGTGAGCGGCTCGAAGTACAGACGGCTGCTCGTGTCGTAGTCGGTGGACACCGTCTCGGGGTTGCAGTTGACCATGACGGTGTCGTAGCCGGCGTCGCGCAGGGCGAAGCTGGCGTGCACGCAGGAGTAGTCGAACTCCACGCCCTGCCCGATCCGGTTGGGACCTGACCCGAGGATCAGCACGGCGGGCCGCTCACGGGGGGCGACCTCGTTCTCCTCGTCGTAGGTGCTGTAGTGGTAGGGCGTCTGGGCCGCGAACTCCGCGGCGCAGGTGTCGACCGTCTTGAAGACGGGGCGCACCCCCAGGGCGTGGCGCACTCCGCGCACCACCGCCTCGGGCATGGCACGCAGCCCGGCGATCTGGGCGTCGCTGAACCCGTGGGTCTTGGCCAGCCGCAGCAGCTCGGGGGTCAGTTCCGGGGCTGCTGCGACGGCATCCGCGATCTGCTCGATGAGGGCCATCTGGTCCAGGAACCACGGGTCGATGCCCGTGGCCTCGTGGACCTCCTCGACCGAGAGCCCACCGCGCAGTGCCTGCTGGACGAAGATGATGCGGCCGTCGGTCGGGCGGGTGGCCACGGCGAGGATCTCTCGGGCCTGCTCGGTCGTGGGGCGTTCGCCGTCCCAGTGGAAGCTGCTCCCCTTCTTCTCCAGGGACCGCAGCGCCTTCTGCAGCGCCTCGGTGAAGTTGCGTCCGATGGCCATCGCCTCACCGACCGACTTCATCGTCGTCGTCAGCGTGTCGTCGGCCGCGGGGAACTTCTCGAACGCGAACCGCGGCACCTTGACGACGACATAGTCGAGCGTCGGTTCGAAGGATGCCGGGGTCTCTCGCGTGATGTCGTTGCGCACCTCGTCGAGGGTGTAGCCGATGGCCATCTTCGCCGCGATCTTCGCGATCGGGAAGCCGGTGGCCTTGGACGCCAGCGCCGAGCTCCGAGAGACGCGGGGGTTCATCTCGATGACGATGAGGCGCCCGTCGGCCGGGTTGATCGCGAACTGGATGTTGCAGCCGCCGGTGTCGACCCCGACCTCGCGGATGATCGCGATGCCGACGTCGCGCAGGCGCTGGTACTCGCGGTCGGTGAGGGTCAGCGCGGGGGCCACGGTGATCGAGTCGCCGGTGTGCACGCCCATCGGGTCGAAGTTCTCGATGGAGCAGACGACGACGACGTTGTCGGCGTGGTCGCGCATCACCTCGAGCTCGTACTCCTTCCAGCCCAGGATCGACTCCTCGAGGAGCACCTCGGTGACCGGGCTGTACTGCAGGCCCGCACCGGCGATGCGCACGAGCTCGTCCTCGTCGTGGGCGAACCCGCTGCCGAGGCCCCCCATGGTGAACGAGGGTCGGACGACGACCGGGTAGCCGAGGTCGTCGGCCGCGGCGAGCACCTCACCCATGGTGTGGCAGATGACCGAGCGGGCCGACTCGGCGCCGCAGCGCTCCACCACGCCCTTGAACTTCTCCCGGTTCTCCCCGAGCTCGATCGCCTCGACGTTGGCCCCGATGAGGGGCGCGTCGTACTTCTCGAGGACACCGCGCTCGTGCAGCTCCATCGCGCAGTTCAGCGCGGTCTGCCCACCCAGGGTGGCGAGCACGGCATCCGGTCGCTCCTTGGCGATGATCTTCTCGACGATCTCCGGGGTGATCGGCTCGACGTAGGTCGCGTCGGCGAACTCGGGGTCGGTCATGATCGTCGCGGGGTTGGAGTTGACGAGGATGACGCGGATGCCCTCCTCCCGCAGGACGCGGCACGCCTGGGTGCCGGAGTAGTCGAACTCGCAGGCCTGACCGATGACGATCGGTCCGGAGCCGATGACGAGCACGCTCGTGATGTCGTCGCGCTTGGGCACCTCAGGCCACCTCTCCCTGCGTGGTGTCGGGTGTTCGGGACGCCTGCATCAGGTCGACGAACCGGTCGAACAGGTAGGCGGCGTCGTGGGGGCCGGCCGCGGCCTCCGGGTGGTACTGCACCGAGAAGGCGGTGAGCTGCTCGCCCTGACGCACCTCGAGACCTTCGACGACGTCGTCGTTGAGGCAGACGTGGCTCACGGCCACGCTGCCGAACTCGGTCTCGGTGACCGTGTCGAGCGGCGCGTCGACGGCAAACCCGTGGTTGTGCGCGGTCACCTCGACCTTGCCGGTCGTGCGGTCCATGACCGGCTGGTTGATGCCGCGGTGGCCGTACTTCAGCTTGTAGGTGCCGAACCCGAGCGCCTTGCCGAGGATCTGGTTGCCGAAGCAGATGCCGAAGTAGGGGATGCCGTCGCGCAGCACGGCGCGCAGCAGGTCGGCCTGGCGCTCGGCGGTGCTCGGGTCGCCGGGGCCGTTGGAGAAGAACACCCCGTCAGGGGCGATCGCCCGGATCTCCTCGATGGTCGTGGTGGCGGGCAGCACGTGCACCTCGATGCCGCGCTGCGCCATCATCGTCGGCGTCATCGCCTTGATGCCGAGGTCGACCGCGGCCACGGTGAAGCGCCTCTCCCCCACCGCCGGCACGACGTAGGCCACCTGGGTCGCCACCTGCTCGGCGAGCGCCGCGCCGGTCATCGACGGTGCGTCGATGACCTGGGTGAGGAGTCGCTCGCGAGGTGCGCTCGCGGCATCCCCGGAGAAGATGCCGGCGCGCATGGCGCCGCGCTCGCGCAGGTGCCGGGTCAGCGCCCGGGTGTCGAGGTCGCAGATGCCGACGACACCCTTCGCGTCGAGCTCGTCCTCGAGGGAGCGCTGGGAGCGCCAGTTCGAGGGCCGCAGGGCAGGGTCGCGCACGACGAAGCCGGAGACCCAGATGCGACCGGACTCGTCGTCCTCGTCGTTCCAGCCGGTGTTGCCGACGTGGGGGGCCGTCATGACGACGACCTGGCGGTGGTAGCTGGGGTCGGTGAGGGTCTCCTGGTAACCGGTCATGCCGGTGTTGAAGACGGCCTCACCGACCGTGCTGCCGCGATGGCCGTAGGCCCGGCCGGTGAACGTGCGGCCGTCCTCGAGCACGAGGACGGCGGGCTCGCGGGTGGTCAGCATGAGGTGGGCGCTCCTTCGTGCGCGGTGACGCGACCGCGCAAGATCGTCGTGCGGACGGCGCCGGTGAGGCTGGCGCCGTGCCACGGGGTGTTGCGGGACAGGGACTGCGAGGAGTCCCGGTCGACGGTGACCGAGGCTGTGGGGTCGACGAGCACGAGGTTGGCGGGCTCGCCGGGAGTGATCGGGCGGCCGTGGTCGGCCAGCCCGGCGATGGCGGCCGGGGCGACCGACATCAGCCGGGCGAGGTCGCTCCACGGCAGGCGGCCGTCGGCGACGAGCAGGTCGTGGACGACCGCGAAGGCGGTCTCGAGCCCGAGCATGCCGAACGCGGCGTCGACGAACGCGTGTTCCTTGTCGTGTCGCGCGTGCGGGGCGTGATCGGTGGCGATCGCGTCGATGGTGCCGTCGAGCAGGCCCTCGATCAGGGCCGCCCGGTCGGTGTCGGGGCGCAGCGGCGGGTTGACCTTGTAGACCGGGTCGTAGCCGGCCAGCAGGTCGGTGCCCAACGCCAGGTGGTGCGGGGTCACCTCGGCGGTCATCGCGATGCCCCGGGCCTTGGCCCAGCGCACGACGTCGAGGCCCTCTGCCGTGCTGACGTGGGCGACGTGCACCCGCGACCCGGTGTGCTCGGCGAGCATCGCGTCGCGGGCGATGATGCTCGCCTCGGCCACCGCCGGCCAGCCGGGCAGGCCGAGCCGTCCCGAGGTCTCGCCCTCGTGGCAGCAGGCCTGCGGCCCAGCCAGGCTCGGGTCCTGGCTGTGCTGGGAGATGACACCCCCGAACGCGCGCACGTACTCCAGGGCCCGGCGCATGACCCGGCCGTCGGCGACGCAGCGGCCGTCGTCGGAGAACACCCGAACTCGTGCCCGGGAGCGGTGCATGAGGCCGAGCTCGGCGAGCTCGGCCCCGTCGAGACCCTTGGTGACGGCCCCGACCGGCACGACGTCGACGAGCCCCGCGGCGGCGCCGAGGTCGCGGATCCGCTCGGCGGCCTCGGCGGTGTCGGTGACCGGGTTGGTGTTGGCCATGGCGAGCACGGCGGTGAACCCGCCGACGGCCGCGGCGCGCGAACCGGAGGCGATCGTCTCGGCGTCCTCGCGGCCGGGTTCGCGCAGGTGGGTGTGCAGGTCGACGAAGCCGGGCAGCAGGACCAGCCCGTCGGCGTCGAGCCGCTCTGCCCCGGAGCGCGCCTCGGCTGTGGCGTCCGCACCGACCGCAGCGACGAGGCCGTCGCGGACGAGCACGTCGGCGGCTCCTCCGCCGAGGACGTCGGCACCGATGACCAGCAGGTCACTCACGCCGCCACCCCCTCTCCGGCGAGCAGGTGGTAGAGGACGGACATCCGCACCGCCACCCCTGCGGAGACCTGGTCGAGCACGAGGCTGCGGGCGGCGTCGGCGGCGTCGGCGCTGATCTCCAGGCCGCGGTTCATCGGGCCGGGGTGGCAGATGACGGCGTCGGAGTTGGCGTCGGCCAGGGCTCGCAGGCGGTCGCGGGTCAGCCCGAAGCCGACCGTGTACTCGCGTGGCGTGGGGAAGAAGCCGCCGCTCATCCGCTCGCGCTGCACGCGCAGCATCATGACGGCGTCCGGCCCGCTCGCGAGCACGGCGTCGAGGTCGTCGGAGAGGGTGAGGCCGTCGGCGGCAGCCCACGGGCGGATGCCGCTCGGCATCAGCGTCGGAGGGGCGACGAGGGTGACCCGGGCGCCCAGGGTCCGCAGCATGATCGCGTTGGAGCGGAACACGCGGCTGTGGGTGAGGTCGCCGACGATCGCGACGTGGGCACCGTCGAGGTCTCCGAGCCGCTGTTCGATCGTGTAGGCGTCGAGCAGGGCCTGGGTCGGGTGCTCGTGGGTGCCGTCGCCGGCGTTGATGACGCTGGCGTCGACCCACTGCGCCACCTGGTGGGCGGCTCCGCTGGCCATGTGGCGCATGACGATGGCGTCGACGGCCATGGCGTCGATGGTGCGCACGGTGTCGCGCAGGCTCTCACCCTTGCTGGCGCTGCTGCCCTTGCCGGTGATGTTGATGGTGTCGGCGCTCATCCACTTGCCCGCGATCTCGAAGCTGCTGCGGGTGCGGGTGGAGTCCTCGAAGAAGAGGTTGATGATCGTGCGCCCACGCAGCGTGGGCAGCTTCTTGACGTCGCGGCGCTGCACCTCGTGCATCTCGGATGCCGTCGCGAGCAGCATCCGCACGTCGTCGCGGGTCAGGTCGGCGCTGGAGAGCAGGTGGCGGTTCATCGGGCGTCACCCCCGGCGATCCGCACGACGTCCTCGAGGCCGTCGTGCCCGGCCAGGCGCACCTGGACCTTCTCGGCGTGGCTGGTCGGCAGGTTCTTGCCGACGTGGTCGGCCCGGATCGGCAGCTCGCGGTGGCCGCGGTCGACGAGCACGGCCAGTCGCACCGCGCGAGGACGGCCCAGATCGGAGAGCGCGTCGAGGGCTGCGCGGATGGTGCGCCCGGAGTAGAGCACGTCGTCGACGAGGACGACGACCTTGTCGTCGATGCCGCCGCTCGGGATCTGCGTGTGCATCGGGGCCCGAGTGGGCTGGTGGCGCAGGTCGTCGCGGTGCATGGTGATGTCCAGGCTGCCCACGGGAACCTCAGCGCCCTCGACCTCGCGGATGAGGTCGACGAGCCGGTTGGCCAGCTCGACGCCTCGACTGGGGATGCCGAGGACGACGAGATCATCAGGCCCCTTGTTGTGCTCGAGGATCTCGTGGGCGATACGGCGCAGGGCCCGGGCGACGTCACTCGCAGTGAGGACGGTACGGCCGTCGGGGTCGAGGGGTTGTCCGGGGGGCACGATGCTGTCGGCGCGCGTCATGACGCGGACCTCCTTCCCTGCCTCACGGGACAGGTCGTTAAAGGATGTCGGTTGGTGCGCGAACCACTCTACGGGGTCCGCGGCCGAGCCCCTGACGAGGTTCGCGTGCCGGACACCAGGTCCGGATGATGGACTCACATAACGCGATGCTATGCCTGACCAAACATTTCGTGATCTACTGGCTCGTGCGAGGCGCCAGAGCGGGGCCTCCCCCACCCGAGAAGGAGGCCATCGTGCAGACGTCCGTCCAGCCCCTCACCCCGCGTGACGCGTCGTGCGCCGATACCTCACGGGCGTCAGGTGCCCTCGACGGCGGCGACGTCGGCCCGGCGGCGGTCGTGGCTCCCATGCGAGCGCAGCTGTTCCCCCCGCGCGACGCCGACGCCGAGACCCGTCGGCGCTGGCTGGCCAGCTCACCGTGGCCGGAGGTCGTCTTCGCGTCCGCCGGCGCCACCTGAGCCGCAACCCCGTCCGCGCCTTCGACGGTGCGATCGCCCACTACCAGGTGGGGCTCAAGATCGGCTTCCGCCTCGAGGAGTGACCGCGGGTCGAGGTGTACCGCTCGCGAATCCGTGCACCTGGGGTTCGAATGCGGCTCAGGCCAGGGTCGGCTTGACCTCGACCAGGCGGCCCAGGAGGCCGTTGACGAACTTCGGGCTGTCATCGGTGGACAGCTCGGTGGCCAGCCCCACCCACTCGCTGATCGCGACGGCCTCGGGGACATCCGTGGAGTAGAGCACCTCGTAGGCGCCCAGGCGCAGGATCGAGCGGTCGACGGCCGGCATCCTGGCCAGGGTCCAGCCCTGTGAGTACGTCGCGATCAGTTCGTCGATCTGGGTCCAGTGCTCGACGACCCCGCTGACGAGGTCGCCGGTGAACTCCGACAGCGGGGCTTCGGTCACGGGAGCGGCCAGCCGCTGCCGCAGCAGCTCACCGACGTTGACCTGGCGCTGCTCGGCCTCGAAGAGCAGGTCGAGCGCGCGCTTGCGGGCCTTGGTGCGGGCGGCCACGGGTCAGCTGACCCGACCGAGGTAGGAGCCGTCGCGGGTGTCGACCTTGACCTTGGTGCCGGTCTCCAGGAACAGCGGAACGGCGATCTCGGCGCCGGTCTCGAGCGTCGCCGGCTTGGTGCCGCCGGTAGAGCGGTCGCCCTGGAGGCCCGGCTCGGTGTACGAGATCTCGAGGACGACCGACGCGGGGAGCTCGATGAACAGCACGGTGCCGTCGTGGCGGGCCACGATCGCGTCCTGGTTCTCGAGCATGTACTTGGCGGCGTCACCGACGACCTCGGGGCTGACCGCGATCTGGTCGTAGGTGTCACCGTCCATGAAGATGAAGTCGGTGCCGTCGTTGTAGAGGTACTGCATGTTCCGCTTGTCGACGTTCGCGGTCTCGACCTTGACACCGGCGTTGAAGGTCTTGTCGACGACCTTGCCGCTCATGACGTTCTTCAGCTTGGTGCGCACGAAGGCCGGGCCCTTGCCGGGCTTGACGTGCTGGAACTCGACGACGGTCCAGAGCTGGCCCTCGAGGTTGAGGACGAGGCCGTTCTTGAGGTCGTTGGTCGATGCCACGGGTGGATCTTCGCTTTCGTCGACGCCGGCGGGCCGCACCCCGCTGGCGGGCAGGCGGCACCCCGACGAGGGGGTGGGGAACCGCAGGAGTCTATCGCGCAGGAACCCCTGCCCCGTCCCGCATGGGAGGGCGGCCCGTCAGAAGGGTGGCGGGCCCCAGTCGTCGGGGGCTGGTGCCGTCGCGGCGGCGGGGTCTGCGTGGTCGATGGTTTCGGCGGGGTCGGCTGGGTCGGGTGCCTGCTCCGGGGGTTCCTGCGGTGGGGGTTGGGGTGGTGGCCAGATGGTGTGGTCGGCGTGGGTGGTGCGTTGCTTGCCCGAGGGGCCGGTCCAGACCACGGTGCCGTCGGGGTGGAGCACGTAGGTCCAGCGGCCGCGTTGCTTGAGGCGGTGGTGGCGCCGGCAGAGGCCGCCCAGGTTGCCCGGGGTGGTCGCACCCGCGGGCCAGGGCTTGACGTGGTCGAGGTCGCAGGAGCGGGCGGGCCGGTCACACCCCCACATCCGGCAGGTCCCGTCACGGGCGGTCACGAAGTCGGTGATGCCCTTGGTCGGCCGGTACGCGGTGGTCGTGCTCTCCAGGACGGTCCCGGTGCGGGCGTCGAGCAGCACCCGCCCCACCTCCAAGGGCACGGTCTGCAGCAGGGTCTCGATGGTGTCGGCGTCGATGACCCCGATCCCGGGGATCTCGCACCCGCTGAACACCGTGGAGATCCGAAACGCCTCCCCCAACCCCTGCCCCCCGACCCCCGGCGACTCACCGTCCTCGGGCACGGTCTCGGCGGGCGCGTCCTCGTCGGAGGCCTCGCTGTTCGTGGCGGCGGTGCCCTCGCGTGTGGTGTCGGTGTCGGTGTCGGGAGCAGTGTTCTGGGGGGTGGTGTCGGTGATGACGGGGATGCCGAGGGTGACCTTCGCGGTGACGTCCACGTTGCGCAGCAGCAGGTCGGTGAACGCGTCCGCGCGGGCCTGGTCCGCGCTGAGCGACTCATCCGCCGCGGCGTACTCCGCACCCAGCGTGGTGATCGCCGACCACGCCACCGCCGAGGACGCCGCGGGCAGCAACGCCGACCACCACGTCGCACCGTCCGGGCCCGGGCGGGTCTCCACGAACCGGTCCCGACGGGTACGGCACTGCGCCGCCCGCACCTGGTCAGCCGCGACCCTGGTGGCGACCCGGCGGGTGAACGCCGACACCCGCCCCGGGTCCAGCTCGGCCAGCTTGCCGGCCATGATCGCGTCGACCTTCGCGCACGCGGCCTGGTCCAGCCCCTCGCACACGGTGACCACGCGCTGCGCCGTCGCCGGGCACACCTCCCCCGCGAGGACCTTGGCCAGCATCAGCGGGAACCGCTGCGTCAATGCAGCACCCAGGGCGACCCGCCGCCCCGCAGCCCACTGCCCGATCCCCGTGGCCAGCGACACCTCCGTCGGGGCCATCGCGTCGATGAACCCCGCCCCGTGGTGCACCTGCACCGGGCCCCGGTCGGTCAACCGGGTCTCGTGCGACGCCGCGTGCGCGGCCGCCACGAGCTGGGCGCCCTCCCCGCAGTTCAGCACCCCCTGCAGCTGCCCGGTGACCTCGAACAGCTCATCGGGGGCCATCGAGCCCGCCTGCTCGGCGAGCAGCTCACCCACCGCCTGCGCCTCAGCACGCAGTGCGGCGATGCGCTCCCGGACCTGGCTGCTGGACATACCTCAGACTACTCGATCACCTGTTCGAACACAAGCCAGAGCGCACACGAATCCCGCTGCAGCACAGTCAAATCGTCAACAACTCACCTCCGGCACAGAAACCGACGTTGGGTGCTCAGATGGTCGCCAGGGCAGCCACGTGAGCACCCAACGCGGGCGGGTCGCCCGCTCGGGCCGGTGACCGCCTCAGACCGCGATCGTGAGGTTCGCGACGTAGCCGGACGCGGTGTCGCCCGTCACGGTGGCCAGCTGGTGGATGCCGCCGTCGTCACCGAAGACCATGTCTCGCGTCAGTGACGTGCGGGCGAGGTTGTCGGCGCTCGACACGTACGTCGCACCGTCCGCGTAGACGGCCTCGCACGCCGCCTGTGGCAGTGCGATCTGGCTGGTCTTGACGATCTGACCGTCGCTCGTCGCCTCGGAGGTGCTGCGGTAGACCTCGAAGTGGATGTGCGGCCACCGCCCGTCGTAGCAGCCGGGGAAGATCGTGGTGAAGCTGGCCGTGCCGCTCGCGTCGGTGGGCTGCACGCCGCGCAGGTAGTTCTCGTTCTCCACTCCCTGGGAGTACATCGAGTAGCGGCCCTGGGCGTCGGCGTGCCACGCGTAGACGGCGACGCCCTCGAGCGCTGCGTACCCGTCGGCTGAGTTGAGGACGGTGAGGTTCACGGCGAGCGGGACGCCGGCGGCAGTGGTCGTCGAGGTCCCGAACGACGAGGAGATGTCCTGCCGGACGATCCCGGAGTCGTCGAGCACGTCGGCGCCGTTGCTGCCGTCACCCGGGTAGGGGCCTGCCGTCTCGTCGGGCACGACGGAGTCGACGGCGGCGGCGGATGCCGTCGCGCCGCCACCCGCGCTCGTCGTGGCGGTGGCGGATGCCGTGGATGCCGTGGATGCCGTGGATGCGGACGTTGCGGATGACGCGTCGGAGCAGCCGACGAGGGCGAGCAGGCCCGCACCGGAGAGCAGGCCGAGCGCGGAGCGCCGGGCCAGCAGGGTGCGCACGTCGAACTCGAGTCCGCGGTCGTGGTCTGGGTGGACGCCGGCCTCGGGGCCGGCGGTCGAGGGCGGTGGGGCAGCTGGCTGCGTCTGGGTGCTCATGGCGAGAACCCTGCTGGAGCCCGCCATGACCCGTCCGTGCACCTGCTGTGGGCCACCTGTGCGCCCGCGCACCCGCGGTGTGCCGCTCAGCGGCAGAGGTCGTCGTAGGCGGCGCGCAGCAGCGCCTCGTCCGGGCCGACGAGACGCGTGGGCGCCCCGATGTCCTCGAGGACGATGAAGCGCAGCAACGAACCCCTGGTCTTCTTGTCGCGCTGCATCGCCGTCGCCAGGGCGTCCCAGTGACCCGCCTCGTAGGTGGTGGGCAGGCCCACCGAGGTGAGGATCGCGCGGTGGCGCGCCACGGCATCCGCCGTGAGGTGCCCGGCCCGGTGGGCCAGGTGCGCGGCATAGGTCATGCCGATCGCCACCGCCTCACCGTGCCGACGGCGGTAGCCCTCGACCTGCTCGACGGCATGCCCCAGGGTGTGTCCGTAGTTGAGGATCTCGCGCAGCCACGACTCCTTGAGGTCGGCGGCGACGACCTCGGCCTTCATCGCGATGGCCCGCTCGACGAGCTCACGCATCGCGGGCCCGTCCGCGCGGGTCGCCCCGTCGGGGTCGCCCTCGACGAGCTCGAGGATGCGCGGGTCGGCGATGAACCCGGCCTTGACGACCTCGGCGAGGCCGGCGACGAGGTCAGGTCGGGGCAGGGTGGCGAGGGCATCGAGGTCGCACAGCACACCGGCCGGCTCGTGGAAGGACCCGACGAGGTTCTTGCCCTCGGCCGTGTTGATCCCGGCCTTCCCGCCGACGGCTGCGTCGACCATCGCGAGCAGGGTCGTCGGGACGTGCACCACGGCGACCCCGCGCAGCCACGTGGCCGCGACGAAACCGGCGAGGTCGGTGACGGTGCCCCCACCCACCGCCACCACGGCATCCGAGCGGGTGAACGCGTGCTGACCCAGCGTGGCCCACAGGCCCGCCGCCACCTCGGCGGTCTTGGCCACCTCGTTGTCCGGGACGGCAGCCTCGTGCACGGTCAGGCCGGCCTCGCGCAACCGGTGGACCACCGGGGCTGCCAGGCGGGCCAGCGACTCCGGCCGCACGACGAGAACCTGCCGGACGTCCCCGGAGAGCAGGTCGGTGACGCGGTCGGACACTCCGTGGCCGACGACGACGTCATAGGAGGTTCCGACCGGGATGACGGTCGCCGGCGCCGTCACGACGCCCCCAGCAGGGTGGCGATCTCCTCGGCGACGGCGTCCGGGATACGTCCTGCGGTGTCGACGCGGTGGGTCGCGACCCGCTCGTAGACGGGCCGGCGCTCGTTCATCAGGCGCACCCACGACGCCCGAGGGTTGACCGCGAGCAGGGGGCGGCTCTGGTCGAAGCCCACCCGCTTGGAGGCATCGGCGATGCCGACGTCGAGGAACACGACGACCTGCCCGGCGAGCACCTGCTCGGTCAGGGGGTCCACGGGGGCACCGCCGCCGAGCGCCAGCACACCGTCCTCCTGCTCGACCGCACGGGCCACCTCGGCCCGCTCGAGCTCACGGAAGGTGGGCTCGCCGTCCTCGATGAAGATGTCCGAGATCGAGCGGCCCGCAGCCGCCTCGATCGCGGCGTCGGTGTCGTGCAGCGGCAGCCCGAGCCGTGCGGCCAGCGCCGCCCCGACGGTGCTCTTGCCCGACCCGGGTGGCCCGATGAGCACCACCCGCGGGCTCATTCGTCGTCCCAGGTGCGCATCGAGGCCGGGATCGCGGCCAGGTACGACGCGTGGTTGCGTGCCGTCTCACCGACGGAGTCTCCGCCGAACTTCTCCAGGCAGGCCTCGGCCAGGACGAGCGCGACCATCGCCTCGGCGACGACCCCGGCCGCCGGCACCGCGCAGACGTCGGACCGCTGGTGGATGGCGCGTGCGGGCTCGTCGGAGGCGACGTCGACGGTCTGCAGGGCCCGGGGCACCGTCGAGATGGGCTTCATGGCCGCGCGCACCCGCAGCAACCCGCCGACCGACATGCCGCCCTCGGTGCCGCCGGCCCGCCCGGTGCGCCGGCGGATGACCCCGTCGGGACCTCGCTCCATCTCGTCGTGGGCCACGGAGCCGCGCCGGGTCGCGGTGCGGAAGCCGTCGCCGACCTCGACGCCCTTGATGGCCTGGATGCCCATGAGGGCCCCCGCGAGCCGCGCGTCGAGGCGCCGGTCCCAGTGCACGTGCGAGCCCAGGCCCGGCGGCAGCCCGGTGACGACGACCTCGACCACTCCCCCGAGGGTGTCGCCGTCCTTGTGCGCGGCGTCGACCTCGGCGACCATCGCCGCGGAGCCAGCGGCGTCGAAGGCCCGGACCGGGTCGGCGTCGAGCGCCGCGACGTCGTCAGCGGTCGGCAACGGTGCGTCCTCGGCGACGCCGGCGGCCCCGATGGCGACCGTGTGGGACACGAGGCGGATGCCGTACGCCTGGTCGAGGAAGCGGGCCGCCACCTCACCGAGCGCCACCCGGGCGGCCGTCTCGCGGGCCGACGCCCGCTCGAGCACGGGGCGCGCGTCGTCGAAGCCGTACTTCTGCATGCCGACGAGGTCCGCGTGGCCGGGGCGGGGCCGGGTGAGCGGCCGGTTGCGGGCGATCTCCTTCTCGGCGTTGATGTCGTTCGCCGCGGCGAGGTCGGCGGCTGCGACGGGGTCGGGGCTCATGACGGTCTGCCACTTGGGCCACTCGCTGTTGCCCACCCGGATCGCGATGGGCGAGCCGAGGGTCACGCCGTGGCGCACCCCACCGAGGAACTCCACGTCGTCACGCTCGAAGGACATCCGGGCCCCGCGGCCGTGGCCGAGGCGGCGGCGGGCCAGCGCCCGGGCGAGGTCGTCGCTGGAGACGACGACTCCGGCGGGCAACCCGTCGATCGTCGCGACGAGGGCGGGGCCGTGTGACTCCCCGGCGGTCAACCAGCGCAGCATGGCCAGAATCCTGTCACGCGACGCTCAGCCGCCCGACAGCACGGTCAGGATCCGGGATGTCGCGGCGATGCCCACCCACGCCCCGAGGCACATCGCCGGGCCGTACGCGATCGACGACTTCAGCCCTGCCCGGCCGAGAACGAGCAGCGCCGCAGCGGCCACCCCGCCGATGAGGAACCCGGCGGCCAGCCCGATCACCAGGTGGGCTGCGCCGAGCCACCCGAGCAGCGCCCCGATCAGGGGCGCCAGCCGCACGTCTCCCCCGCCGACACCACCACCGGGCAGCACCGCCAGCACGAGGTAGGCCACCCCCATGACGACGAACCCGACGACGGCGCCGAGCCAGCGCCGGTCCCCGGACGCGAGGGACGCGACGCCGAGGAGCCCGAGGATGCCCCAGCCCGTGGGGACGACGAGACCCACCGGAAGGCGGTGCACGTCGAGGTCGATCCAGATGAGGCCGACGCTCAGCCACGCGAAGAGCAGGTAGGCCGGCAGGGCTGCCCACCCCGCGAGGTCGCCGACGGCCCAGGCCGCCACCGCCGACAGCGCACCGCACAGCAGCCCGGGCCACCAGTTGCGCCCCACCGCGTGCTCGGCCTCGTCCTCGGGGATCCGGTAGCCGCCCGTCGCGAGCTGCTGCCCGGTGAGGTGGCCGACCACCCCCATGACCAGGGCAGCGGCCACGACCACCCACCACGGAGTCATCGCTGGGCCAGGGCCGCCCGACCTGCGGCGGCCATCTCGGCCACCGGGGCGTCGTGCCCGGTGAAGAGACGGAACTGCTCGGCCGCCTGGTGCACGAGCATGTCCAGGCCCGACACCACCGTCATCCCGGCGGCGGCCGCGGCCCGCGCCGGGGGCGTGGGCCAGCCGTCGTAGCCGACGTCGAGCAGGATGCCGTGGTGCGCCGCCGGGACCGTGGCGGCGACCGCCTCGGCAGCCGTCGCGGGCAGGGTGGAGACCACGACGTCGTCACGGGTGCTCACCCAGGGCCCGAGGTCGGCCACCGAGCCGTTGCGGATCCCGATGTCCAGCCCGAGGGCCCAGCTCAGCAGGTCGGCCGCCTTGGCCGTGTCGCGGGCCCGCACGGTGAGGGTCGTGATGCCGAGCTCGGCCAGGGCGAGCACGGCCGAGCGGGCGGTGGCGCCGGACCCGAGCACCAGGGCTCGGGTCACCCGGTCGGGCAGGTGCGGCCGCAGCGCCTCGATGACCCCGACGACATCGGTGTTCGTGGCGTCCCACCCTCCGTCGGCGCGCCGCACCAAGGTGTTGACGGCCCCGGACCGGGTGGCCACGGCATCCACCGTCGTGGCCAGCGCACCGGCGACCTGCTTGAGCGGCATCGTCAGGGACAGGCCACGCCAGGAGGTGTCCAGGCCGCCGACGAACCCGGGAAGTGCGTCGGCGTCGACCTCGTGGGCGGTGTACTCCCACCCGGTGAGCCCGGCGGCCAGGTACCCGGCCCGGTGGATCACCGGCGACAGCGAGTGAGCGATCGGTGAGCCGAGGACGGCAGCCCTCACAGCCCGCAGTCCTTGGGCTTCTCCTTGCAGTACGCGGTCAGTTCACGCACGTTCTTGTTGTGGTCGTCCAGGGTGACCCCGTACTTGGTCTCACCGGTGATGGGGTTGACGGCGACGAAGAAGAACCATGGGCCGTCCGCGGGGTTCGCGGCGGCCTTGATCGACGCCGCGCCGGGGTTGCTGATCGGGCCCGGCGGCAGCCCGGGGATCAGTCGGGTGTTGTACGGGTTGCTGGCGTCGTTGAGCTCGGCCTCGCTGGGGAACAACGACCTGCGCTGAGCCCCGTAGGACACCGCCGCGTCCGACTGGAGCAGACCGTAGGTCGGCGCCCCGTCGGTTTCCAGCCGGTTGAGGAACACCCGGGCGATCTTGGGTCGGTCCTCGTCGAGCTTGGCCTCGGCCTCGACGAGCGAGGCGAGGATGAGCACGTTCTCGCGGTCCTTCGGGGCCACCCCCGCGGTGTCGAGCACCTTCACGGTCTGGGCGACCATGGCCGCGAGCTGTTCGGCGGCCGTGGAGTTCTCGGGGAACTCGTAGGTCGAGGGGGCCAGCCAGCCCTCGACGTTGCCCTCCGCCTCGGCGGGCAGGCCGATCGCCCGCGCGTCCTTGGCCGCTGCGGCGTACTCCTTGACCGGGATGCCGGTCGACTTCGACAGCACCTCGAAGGTCTCGGTGGCCCACAGCCCCTCGCGCACCGTCGTGCCGGAGGTGATCCGGTTGGCCGGGTCACCGAGGACCGCGAACGCCTCGGCGGCCGTCATCCCCTTGAGCAGGTTGTACCTGCCGGGCTGGATGGCCGCGGCCCGCTCGGGGTCGGACCGAGCGACGTCGATGTACGCCCCCCTGGTCTTCACCACGCCGGCGTCCCGCAGCGTCGTCGCGATGTCCTCGCCGGTCTCCCCCGGGGTGACGACGATCTCGACCGCACCCTCCCCGGGGCCGGGGAAGTCAGCGGTCTCCGAACCGCCACCGTTGAACACCGAGGACAGCACCGGCTTGATCACGCTCACGGCAGCCCACGCGGCACCGCCGAGCAGGGCGAGCGCGATGAGCAGCACCAGCCAGCGGCGGTTGTTGCGCTTCGCGTGGCGGTGGTGCGCCCGACGCCGCGTGGGCGGCGGCTCGGGCTCACCGAAGATCGTGTGGGAGACGTCGCCCTGCGTCACGGGTTGACATCCTTCGTCCGTGGCTTGCGCCGTCCGATCCGGACCTGTTCCCCGGGTGGGGATCCGGTGGTGCGCTGGGTGTCCAGGGCGTTCTGGAGGATCAGCACCGCAGCGGCCTGGTCGACCACCGCGCGCTGTCGCCGACCGGAGACACCGCTGTCACGCAGCGTGCGGTGGGCATCGACACTGGTTAGGCGCTCATCGATGAGACGCACCCACACCGGCGCGATGCGCGCCGCAACGACGGAAGCATACTGGCGCGCCTTCGCTGCGCTCGGACCCTCGACACCGGACATCGAGCGGGGCAGGCCGACGATCACGCCGACCGCGCCGAGTTCGGTGACGAGGCCGGCGATCGCGGTGACGTCCGGGTCCTGCGGTGACACGGCGGCATCCGGGTCCCGGGCCAGCGTCGCCACCGGGGTGGCGAGGATGCCGTGCGGGTCGCTGCGGGCGACGCCGACCCGCACGGTGCCGACGTCGACACCGATCCAGGTCCCGGACGGCTCCGGCATCAGCCGGCGAGCTCCCCGACGCGCCACTCCACCGCGGACAGGGCCTCGCCGACCTTGGCGACGTCCTGCCCACCGCCCTGGGCGATGTCGTCCTTGCCGCCACCACCGCCGCCGAGGGTCGTGGCCGCCACCCGGACGAGCTCACCGGCCCGGATGCCGCGGGCCCGGGCCGCCTCGTTGGTCGCCACGACGACGACGGGGCGCCCCTTGGCCGCACCCGTGATGGCGACGACGACGGGGCTCTGGTTGCCGAGGCGACCCCGCAGGTCCATGACCATCGTGCGCACGTCGTCAGCGCCGGCATCCCCGGCGTCGTGGCCGAGGAAGGTGACCCCGTTGACGTCGCGGGCCTGCTCGGTGAGGTTGCCCGCGGCCGCCGTCACGGCCTCCTTGCGCACCCGCTCGAGCTCGCGCTCGGCGTCCTTGAGCCGGGTGACCATGGCCCCGATGCGGTCGGTGAGCTCGTCGGGGCGCGCACCGACGAGGCCGCTCAGCTCGGCGACGATCGCTCGCTCGCGTGCCAGGAAGCGCAGCGCCTCCATGCCGACGAAGGCCTCGACGCGCCGCACACCGGACCCCACGGAGGACTCACCGGTCAGGGTGAGGGCACCGACCTGGCTGGAGTGCTGCACGTGGGTACCGCCACACAGCTCACGGCTCCACTCGCCGCCGATCTCGACGACCCGCACGTCCTCGCCGTAGGTCTCGCCGAAGAGCGCCAGGGCGCCGATCTCGCGGGCCTTGGGCAGCGGCATGTACGTGGCCGACACCGGCAGGTCACGACGGACCGCCAGGTTCGCGACCTCCTCGATCTCGCTGCGGGTGGCCGCGGACAGCGCCTGCCCCCAGGCGAAGTCGAGTCGCAGGTAGCCGGGCTTGTTGTACGACCCGGACTGCAGGGCCGAGGGGCCGAGCACCTGGCGCAGGGCAGCGTGCACGACGTGCGTGCCGGAGTGTGCCTGGCAGGCCGAGAGCCGCCACTCGGGGTCGACCTGGGCCAGCACGCTCGTGCCGGTCTGCAGGCCACCGGTCACGACCTCGACGGTGTGGGCGATGAGGCCCTTGACCGGCCGCTGGACGTCGATGACCTTCAGGTGCACACCGTCGGCCGTGATGATGCCCTCGTCGGCGATCTGACCACCGGACTCGGCGTAGAAGGGGGTGCGGTCGAGCACGACCTGGCCCTGCTGGCCGGGGGCGATCTCCTGCACGGCCTCGCCGTCGACGACGAGGCCGACGACGGTGGCCTCACTCGTCAGCTCCTCGTAGGCGCGGAAGTCGGTCGCGCCGCTGGCCCGCAGGTCACGCCAGACCTCGGTGTTGGCGTGCCCGGCCTTCTTGCCCTTGGCGTCGGCCCGCGCGCGTTCACGCTGCTCGCGCATCAGGCGGGTGAACCCGTCCCGGTCCACCTCCAGGCCCTGCTCGGCAGCCATCTCCAAGGTGAGGTCGATGGGGAAGCCGTAGGTGTCGTGCAGCGCGAAGGCCTGCTCCCCCGCGAGCGTGGAGCCCCCGGCATCCTTGGTGCGGGCGACGGCGGTGTCGAGGATCGTCGTGCCGGCGGCCAGGGTGCGGCGGAAGGCGTCCTCCTCGGCGTAGGCGATCTGGGCGATCCGGTCGAAGCCCGTGGCCAGCTCGGGGTAGGAGTTCTGCATCCGCTCCAGGGAGACCGGCAGCAGCTCCGGCAGGCACGGGTCCTCGTAGCCGAGCAGGCGCATCGAGCGCACCGAGCGGCGCAGCATCCGGCGCAGGACGTAGCCACGGCCCTCGTTGCCGGGGGTGACCCCGTCACCGATGAGCATGAGCGCCGAGCGCACGTGGTCGGCGACGACCCGCAGCCGGACGTCGTCGGGGTGGCTGGACCCCGCGGACTGGCCCGAGTGCTCGCCGTAGCGCTTGCCGGTCATCTCGGCCGCGCGGGCGATGACCGGATAGACCTCGTCGATCTCGTAGAGGTTGTCGACTCCCTGGAGCAGGGTGGCCATGCGCTCCAGGCCCATGCCGGTGTCGATGTTGCGCTTGGGCAGCGGGCCGGAGATGTCGAAGTCGTCCTTGGCGCGGACCGCCGAGAGCTCCTCCTGCATGAACACGAGGTTCCAGAACTCGAGGTAGCGGTCCTCGTCGACAGCCGGGCCACCCTCGAGCCCGTACTCCGGGCCACGGTCGAGGTAGATCTCGCTGCACGGGCCGCCGGGGCCGGGGACGCCCATGTGCCAGTAGTTGTCGAGCTTGCCGCGCCGGGTGATCCGCTCGACGGGGATACCGATCGTGTCACGCCAGATGGCGAAGGCCTCGTCGTCGTCCTCGTAGACGGTCGGCCAGATCTTGTCGGCATCCAGGCCGTAACCACCCTCGGCCTGCGAGGTGGTGACCAGCTCCCACGCGAGGGTGATGGCACCTTCCTTGAAGTAGTCACCGAAGGAGAAGTTGCCGTTCATCTGGAAGAACGTCCCGTGCCGTGAGGTCTTGCCGACCTCCTCGATGTCCCCGGTGCGCACGCACTTCTGCACGCTGGTCGCACGGTCCCACAGCGGGGTCTCCTGGCCGAGGAAGTAGGGCTTGAACGGCACCATCCCGGCGTTGACGAACAGCAGGTTCGGATCGTCGTGGATGAGCGGCGCGGAGGGGACGACGGTGTGGCCGTTCTTCTCGAAGAAGGCCAGCCAGCGGCGCCGGATCTCAGCGGTTTCCATGTCTTCTCAGTCCTTGGGAGTCATCGGTGCCACCGGGGTGCGGGCACGCGTCATCGTATGCCGGGATGCTCTCGGCGGCGTTCGGTCGTTCGGTGGGTCGGGGTCGTGATCGGTGCGCCCCGCGCGGCGGTGGGGGCTGGCGGCCCCTACTGAGCTCGCTCGCCCGTGGGGTCGAGCAACAGCGCCTTCGCCTCTTCCGGGGTCAGCGAGCGCCCCGGGTCATCGGCCCCCAGCGCGGCGGCGGAGTGGGTGCGGGGCCGGCGGTCGTCGTCCCAGCCCGCGGTGACGTCGAGTCCGGGGGTGCTGACACCGCTGGCGTGGCGCGGGGCACGGGTCGTCGCGTCGGTGAGCACGGCCACCTCGATGGCCTCGCGAAGCTCGGCCTCGCGCCGGGCCGAGGCCTCCTTGACCGTGGCCACGAACCGCTGGGTCGCCGGCATCCGCCACACGGCGTAGCCGATCCCGACCGCCGCAGCCGTGAGCACCACGGTGCGCAGCCTCATCAGCGTGCCTTCTTCAGGCCCGACACGGCCGTGCGCACGCCGTAGCTGAACGCCGCCACCTTGATCAGCGGTGACCCGACGGTGGCCGCGGCCACCGAGGTCAGCGCCGAGGCGTTGGTCGTCATCGTCGACACCGAACTCGTGATGGTGTCGACCCGGGTGAGCTGGTCGTTGGTGAGGGTCACCGTGTCGGTGAGTCCCTTGAGGGTGGGCTGCACGTTCTCGCTCGTCGTGCGCAGGCTCGCCGCGGTCTCGTCGAGGATCGTGCTCGCACGCCCCAGCAGCGCGGCCAGCCGAACCACGAGGTACGCGAACGCGAGCGCGGCGATGATCGCGGCAATTCCTCCGAGCGTCCATTCCATGGGCGCGACCCTACCGCCCCGCACCGTGTCGTCAGCGTCCGAGGCGGCCCTTGAGCCACGTCCAGCGCTCCTGGAGCCGCGCCTCGAAGCCGCGGTCGCTCGGGCGGTAGTAGTCGGTGGTGCCCGCGAGGTCGTCGGGCAGGTACTGCTGCGCCGCGACGGCATCCGGTTCGTCGTGGGCGTAGACGTAGCCCTTGCCGTGACCGAGGCGAGCCGCCCCGGCGTAGCCGCTGCCCCGCAGGTGCGCCGGGACCGGGCCCCCGCGGCCGGCCCGGACGTCGGCGATGGCCTCGTTGATGCCCACGTAGGCCGCGTTGGACTTGGGCGCGATGGCGTTGTGGACCACCGCCTGAGCGAGGATGATCCGCGCCTCCGGCATCCCGATCTGGGCGACGGCGTGCATGGCCGCGACGGCGGTCTGGAGCGCGGTCGGGTCACCGAGCCCGACGTCCTCGGACGCCGAGATGACGATCCGCCGCGCGATGAAGCGCGGGTCCTCGCCGGCCTCGAGCATCCTCGCGAGGTAGTGCAGCGCCGCATCGACGTCGGAGCCGCGCATGGACTTGATGAGGGCCGAGGCGACGTCGTAGTGCTGGTCGCCGGTGCGGTCGTAGCGAACGGCGGCGTGGGCGACGGCCTGCTCGCACTGCGCGAGGGTGATCGGCAGGACGTGCGGGCGGGGCGCGCCCGGCGCCACGGCATCCTCGGTGACTCCCGCCGCCGCCTCGAGGAAGGTCAGTGCCCGCCGAGCGTCGCCGCCGGCCAGTCGCACGAGGTGCTCGCTGGCGTCGTCGTCGAGGCGGTAGGCGCCGGCCAACCCACGCTCATCCGCCACCGCACTCGCGAGGACGTCGGCGATGTCACCATCGGTGAGCGGCACGAGCGTAACGAGCATCGAGCGGGACAGCAGCGGGGCGATCACCGAGAACGACGGGTTCTCCGTCGTCGCGGCGACGAGGACGACTTGGCGGTTCTCCACGCCGGGGAGCAGGGCATCCTGCTGGGCCTTGGTGAAGCGGTGGATCTCGTCGAGGAAGAGCACGGTCTGCCGGCCGTACAGCTGGCGCGCCCGGGTGGCCTGCTGCATCACGGCCCGCACGTCCTTGACCCCTGCCGTGACCGCCGACAGCTCGACGAACTCGCGGTCGGCGGCGGTGGCGACGAGGTGCGCCAGCGTGGTCTTCCCGGTGCCCGGCGGGCCCCAGAGGATCGCCGAGATCGGGCCGGCCGCACCCGCACTGCCCTCGATGAGCCGGCGCAGCGGGCTGCCCTGTCGCAGCACGTCACCCTGCCCGCGCACCTCCGCCAGGGTGCGCGGCCTCATGCGCACGGCGAGGGGTGCGATGGATGCCGGGTGGTCGGCTCCCGCAGCGTCCGCGGCTGCTGCGCCGAACAGGTCGGTGTCCTCGAGGCTCACGGTCGTGAGGGTATCCGGCAGCGCCCACACCCGGACCCACCGCGGGCAACTGCTCGTCGCGGCCAATCCCGAGCATCTGGGTGACACCGGCCGGATCTCGGGGGATGATTCACGGGTGAGCCTTTCGCTGCGGACCCGCGCGAGCTCCGTCGCCGTGCTGGCCGCGGCGGTGGCCCTCGCCGTACCGGCTGCCTCGGCGTCAGCGGCGGCTCCCGCCCCCGGACCGACCGTCCCGAGCGCCGGTGAGGTCACGCAGGCCGAGGCGAAGGCGGCGGCGGTCGCCAAGGAGGTCGCCGAGATCACCGCCGAGGTCGAGAAGGCCCAGGCCAGGCTCGAGACCCTGCAGCGTGCGGTGTCCGATTCCGTTGCCGCGCACGAGCAGGCCGCGAAGGACCTCGCGGACGCCGAGGAGGCCGTCCGGCGGGCAACGGTCGACCTGGCCCGAGCCAGGAACGAGAGCGCGGCTGCTGACCGGGCACTGTCGGGCAGCGCGGCCCTGATGTACATGCAGGGCAGCGACCTGCAGAGCCTGACCACGTTGCTGCTCTCACCCCCGAACGTGATGTCCGACCTGTCCGTCGTCATGGACCACCAGGCCACCGGGGCCCGCGAGACCGTCGACGCCGCCAAGCTGGCCGCAGCCGACGCGAAGCGTCGGGACTACCTCGTGACCTCGGCACGCGACGGCGAGGCAGCCCTGCTCGCGACCGCGGAGGCGACCCGTGCCGCCGCCGAGAAGGCCGCCGAGGAGGCCGGTAGGGAGGCCGCCGCGCTGGGCGAACGCCAGGAGGCCCTCAGCGAGCGCCTCGCCGAGCTCGAGCAGGGGGCCGCCGACCTCGCGAGCCTGCGGGAGGCCGCCGCCAGCCTCGGCGGAACACTGATCGGCGTCCAGGCCTCAGGGACCAGCGCCCGTGCCTCGCAGGAGATCGCCCGCACCATGGTCGCCGACCGCGGGTGGGACCCCGGGGAGTTCACCTGCCTCGTGACGCTCTGGCACCGGGAGTCCGGGTGGAGCTGGAGCGCGACGAACCCGAGCTCGGGGGCGTACGGCATCCCGCAGTCGCTACCCGGCTGGAAGATGGCGAGCGCCGACAGCGACTGGCTCACCAACCCCGCGACGCAGATCAGCTGGGGCCTCGGCTACATCGAGGATCGCTACGGCAGCCCGTGCCGGGCCTACGAGGCGTTCCTGTCCCGCTCCCCCCACTGGTACTGACCCACCGCACCCGGCATCCGGCACCCGACCAGACCACCCGGCACCCGACCACCCGGCATCCGGCATCCGGCACCCACACAACCCCGTCATCACAGTGATGACGGGGTTGCTGCGAGCGGACGGAGATATATCCCCGTCACCGGCGAACTTCTCCGCCATCACTGTGATGGCGGAGAAGTTCGCGCCGTGACCGGGCTCGGGCGTCCACCGGACCGGGTCGGGCGCCCTCCTCCAGGTCTGGCAGGCTGACCCGCATGAGCAGGAGCGCCCGACACGGCAGCCCGGCCCTGGAGCGGTGGGGGCGCCACGTCGCCCGTCGCGCCAAGGCCATCGTCATCTTCTGGCTGCTCTTCATCGTCGTCGGGTTCGCGGTGGCCCTGGGCGCCACCGGCACCCCGAGCCTGTTCAGCCGGCTCGACAGCGGCGAGATCGTCGTCGCCGGCGAGAACCAGGACGGCCGTGACCTGCTGGCCCAGGGCGGCGGCAGCGGGTTCAGCACCTACACCCAGACGCTCACCGGGGTCGACCTCAGCGACCCGGCCGTGGCGAGCGCCGCCGCGACCGCGGTGCAGGACCTCTCCGCCATCGAGCACGTCGAATCCGCCGTCAACCCGTTCGTCGTACCGGGCGGCCCGAGCACCCCCGACGCGCTGCGGTTCGTGCTCGACGGTGACCCGGCATCCGGCGGGTTCGCGACGGTGGTCACCTTCGACGAGGCCAACACCGCCGAGCAGGAGGCCGCCGCCACCGACCAGGTCGACGCCGTGTTCGACGGCCTCGCCGAGGACACCGGCGCCACCGGGGACCAACGCGGTGGGCTGCGCTCCCTCGTCGACCGGATCATCGAGCAGGTCAAGATCGACGGCCAGCGCGGTGAGGGCATCGCCCTTCCGGTCAGCTTCCTCGTCATGGTCGTCGTCTTCGGTGGGTTCCTCGCTGCCGGCTTCCCGGTCCTGGGCGCCATCGCCTCGATCGCCGGCGCACTCGCCTCGCTCCTCGGGCTGTCGTACCTGCTCGACCTCGACGCCTCGGTCGTCAACGTCGTCACGGTGCTCGGGCTGGGCCTGTGCATCGACTACGGGCTGCTCGTCGTCTCCCGCTTCCGCGAGGAGATGCGCGCGCTGCTCCAGGGCACCCCGGCCACCGACGCCACGCACGCCCAGGTGGTCGCCGCCACCGCGGCGACGATGAACCGGGCCGGCCGCACCGTCATCTTCTCCGCCCTCACCGTCGCCATCTCGCTGTCCGGCCTGCTCGTCCTGCAGATCCCGTTCATCCGCGCGGTGAGCGTGGCCGGTGTCTCGGTCGTGCTCATCGCCCTGGCCGTCGCGCTGACCCTCATCCCGGCGCTGTGTGTCCTCGGGGCCCGACGCCTGCTCAAGCGCGGCACGGAGACCGCCTCGGACGTCGGCGTGTTCTCGCGCCTGGCCGAGCGCGTGCACCGGATGCCGTGGGTCGTCATCGCGGCCGTCTCGGCGGTGCTCGTCGTCATGGCCCTCCCGGCGCTACGCCTCGAGCTCACCTCGTCCGGCCCCGAGCTGCTGCCCGTCGGCACCCCCGAGCGCACCTTCTACGAGGACTTCCGGGCGGGCTACCCGCTGCTCGCCGGCGCCGAAGTGCTGCTCGTGAGCCGTGCGCCGGTCGCCGAGGTGCAGGCCTGGGCCGACACCGCCGCCGACCGACCGGGTGTGGAGTCCGTCGACCCGGTCCGCGAGCTCGACAACGGCGTCGTCACCGTCGGCTTCCAGACCGGTGACTCCGGCACGGGCGAGGCCTCGCGCGACCTCGTCGACTCGCTGCGCAGCGACCGGGCCCCCTTCGACGCCTACGTCGTCGGCCAGGCCTCGGGCATCGTCGACTTCCGCGCCACCGTGGCCGACCGGGCGCTCTGGGCTGCCGGGCTGGTCGTCCTCGCCACCCTCGTGCTGCTCTTCCTCATGACCGGCTCCGTGGTCATCCCGATCAAGGCGTTGGTCATGAACGTGCTCTCCCTCGGGGCCGCGCTCGGTGTCACCGTGTGGATCTTCGAGGACGGCCACCTCGAGGGGTTGCTGCGCTTCGCCTCGACCGGGGCGCTCGAGAACACCATCCCGCTCCTCGTGCTGGCCTTCGGGTTCGGCCTGTCGATGGACTACGAGGTCTTCCTGCTCTCCCGCATCGTCGAGCTGCACGAGCAGGGACACGACACCCGCAGTGCCGTGACCCTGGGCCTGCAACGCTCCGGTCGCATCATCACCTCGGCCGCGCTCCTCATGGTCATCGTCTTCTCCGGCTTCGCCGCGGGCGACCTGCTCATCATGAAGCAGATG
>Ga0116181_1000899_pt1 | contig 26671 bp, 26 predicted proteins | sample AD_UKC075_MetaG_FD_89752 | JGI IMG/M metagenome (GOLD analysis project Ga0116181, IMG submission 89752) | Active sludge microbial communities of municipal wastewater-treating anaerobic digesters from USA - AD_UKC075_MetaG | ecosystem: Engineered > Bioreactor > Anaerobic > Digestate | place: USA... | reverse complement strand
TCCGCGACGTGCTGAAGCGGTTCGACGGCGAGACGCTGCGCTTCTTCTTCCTGCGCACGCACTACCGCAGCCCGTTCAACTTCAGCGACCAGGGTCTGGACGATGCGCGCACCGCGCTGCGCCGGCTCTACACCGCGCTGGACGGGCTGGACCTGCCGGCCGACAACGCCAGCATCGACTGGGCCCAGCCGCAGGCCGCCGCCTTCAAGCTGGCGATGGACGACGACTTCAACACGCCCGGTGCGCTGGCCGTGCTGTTCGAGCTGGCCAACGAGGTGAACCGCAGCCGCAGCCTTGCCACCGGCGCGCTGCTGCGTGCGTTGGCCGCCACGCTGGGCGTGCTGCAGCAGGTGCCGCGCGCCTTCCTGCAGGGCGGTCCGGCGGCCAGCGGGCTGGACGATGCGGCCATCGCCGCCCAGATCGCTGCCCGCGCTGCGGCCAAGGCAGCGAAGAATTTCGCCGAGGCCGACCGCATCCGCCAGAACCTGGCCGCCCAGGGCATCGAGTTGAAGGACTCGGCCGCCGGCACCACCTGGGTGCGCGCCTGAGCATGGCCAAGCGCAGTCTCCCGGGCAGCGAGCCCGCCGCTGCGGCCGTGCCGGTGCCGCCGGCTGCAGTCGAGCCCGCCGTCGACACCGCCCTTGCTGCGACTGTCACGCCGCCGTACTGGGACGAAGCCTGCCGCCACCTGGCCAGGCGCGACCGGGTGATGAAGAAGCTGATCCCCAAGTTCGGCGAGGCCCGGCTGCAAAGCCGCGGCGATGCCTTCACCACGCTGGCGCGGTCCATCGTCGGCCAGCAGATCAGCGTGAAGGCCGCGCAGTCGGTCTGGGACCGCTTTGCCGCCGCGGTGGGCGGGTCGTCGACCCGGCTGCAGCCGGCGGGCGTGCTGGCGCTGGACACGCCCACCTTGCGCGGCGCCGGCCTGTCGGCACGCAAGGCCGAGTACCTGGCCGACCTGGCGCGGCACTTCGCCTCGGGCGCCGTGCATGTGCCGCAGTGGCAGCAGATGGACGATGAAGCCATCATCGAGGAACTGGTCGCCATCCGCGGCATCGGCCGCTGGACGGCCGAGATGTTCCTGATCTTCCACCTGATGCGCCCCAACGTGCTGCCGCTGGACGACCTGGGCCTGCTCAAGGGCATCAGCCAGGGCTATTTCAGCGGCGAGCCGGTCAGCCGTGCCGAGGCGCGCGAGGTCGGCGAGGCCTGGGCGCCGTACCGTTCGGTGGCGACCTGGTACATCTGGCGGAGCCTGGACCCGCTGCCGGTAGACTACTGACCGGGCCAACCACCAAGCCTTGCGCATGACCAAACGCCACTTCCTCGACTTCGAGCAGCCCATCGCCGAGCTCGAAACCAAGATCGAAGAACTGCGCTTCGTGCAGAGCGAATCGGCCGTCGACATCTCCGAGGAGATCGGCCGGCTCGACAAGAAGAGCCAGCAACTGGCCAAGGACATCTACAGCAACCTGACGCCCTGGCAGGTCACGCAGATCGCCCGCCATCCGCAGCGCCCCTACACGCTGGACTATGTGAACGAGATGTTCACCGACTGGCAGGAGTTGCACGGCGATCGCGCCTTTGCCGACGACAACTCCATCGTCGGCGGCCTGGCCCGCTTCAACGGCCAGCCCTGCATGGTGATCGGCCACCAGAAGGGCCGCGACACCAAGGAGCGCGGCCTGCGCAACTTCGGCATGAGCCGGCCCGAGGGCTACCGCAAGGCCCTGCGGCTGATGAAGCTGGCCGAGAAGTTCAAGCTGCCCATCTTCACCTTCGTCGACACGCCCGGCGCCTACCCCGGCATCGGCGCCGAGGAACGCGGCCAGTCCGAGGCCATCGGTCGCAACATCTTCGAGATGGCGCAGCTGGAGGTGCCGATCATCGTCACCATCATCGGCGAGGGCGGCTCCGGCGGCGCGTTGGCGATCAGCGTCGGCGACCAGGTGCTGATGCTGCAGTTCAGCGTCTACTCGGTGATCTCGCCCGAGGGCTGCGCGTCCATTCTCTGGAAGACCAGCGAGCGTGCCAGCGATGCCGCCGAGGCGCTGGGCATCACCGCCCACCGGCTGAAGGCCCTGGGCATGATCGACAAGGTGGTCAGCGAGCCGGTGGGCGGCGCCCACCGCGACACACGCCAGATGGCCTCGCAGCTCAAGCGCGCCCTGGTCGATGCACTGCGCCAGGTCAGCGACCTGAAGACGCCCGAGCTGCTGAACCGCCGCTACGACCGGCTGCAGGCCTACGGCCGATTTGCCGACACCAAGGACCGCTGAGTCCACGCCGCCCACCCCGGGCGGCGTAGTTGCGGTCGCCTTCAGCGGCGGGCGCGATTCCCTCGCGCTGCTGCACGCCACCTGCCGCGCCGCACAGGCACTGGGCCTGCAGGTCGTCGCACTCCACATCCACCACGGCCTGCTGGCTGATGCCGATGGCTGGCTGCGCCGGGCGCAGCAGCTGTGCACCCGCTGGCGCCGCCACGGCTGGCCGCTGACGCTGCGCTGGCAACGGCTGGACGGCCAGCCGGCGCCGGGCGACAGCATCGAGGCCTGGGCCCGCGCCGGACGCCATGCCGCGCTGGCGGCGATGGCGGCCGAGGCCGGTGCCTCGCTGCTGCTGCTGGCGCACCATCGGCGTGACCAGGCCGAGACCTTCGTGCTGCAGGCGCTGCGGGGTGGGGCGCCGGCCGGGCTGTCGGCCATGCCGCGGCAGGTCCAGCGAGACGGCATCACCTGGGCCCGGCCCTGGCTGGACCAGCCGCGTGGCGCGATCGATGCCTACGTCGCCGCCCACCGGCTGAGGCCGGTCGACGACCCATCGAACGGCGATGTGCGGCTGGCGCGCAACCGACTGCGACTGAGCGTGTGGCCGGCGTTGGAACAAGCCTTCCCGCATGCGGAGACCAGCCTGGCCGCCGCGGCCCAGCGGGCACAGGAAGCACGTGCCGCGCTGGCCGAACTGGCCGCGCTGGACCTGGCGCTGCTGGTCGATGGCGACGGCGCGCTGGCCGTCGCCGGCTGGCGCGCGCTGTCGGCCGCCCGGCAGGCGAATGCGTTGCGCGCCTGGTGGGCGCAGCAGGCCGGCCACAGTGCGCCACTGGCTTTCGTCACCCGGCTGCTGGTCGAGGTGCCGGCCAAGGGGGCAGGCACATGGCCTGCCGGTGGCGGCTGGGCCTGCGGTCTGCGACGCGGCCGGCTGCAGGTGTTGGCGCCGCCCAGCCTGTCAGATGCAGTTGGAGTGGCGGATTAGAATCCTGGGTTGCGCACCGGGGCCGCGCCACGCCTGAAACCCGCCGAGCACCGCTTGGCCGTGGAGACCGGGTACCGATGGAGCCCCGTACGAAGTCTCGCGACTTCACTCAACCATGGCATTGATCGTTCACAAGTACGGCGGCACGTCGATGGGCTCGCCCGAGCGCATCCGCAACGTCGCCAAGCGCGTGGCCAAATGGGCCCGTGCCGGCCACCAGATGGTGGTCGTTCCTTCCGCGATGAGCGGCGAGACCAACCGCCTGCTGGGCCTGGCCAAGGAACTGCAGCCGGCGCAGCTGGATGCCGCCGCGATGCGTGAACTCGACGCCATCGCCGCCACCGGCGAGCAGGTCAGCGTCGGCCTGCTGGCCCTGGCGCTGCAGGCCGAAGGCCAGGCGGCGGTCAGCTACGGCGGCTGGCAGGTGCCGATCAAGACCGACAGCACCTACACCAAGGCGCGCATCGAGTCGATCGACGATGTCCGCGTGCGCGCCGACCTGGCGGCCGGCAAGGTGGTGATCATCACCGGCTTCCAGGGCATCGACGAGGGCGGCAACGTCACCACGCTGGGCCGCGGCGGCAGCGACACCTCGGCGGTGGCCGTGGCCGCGGCGATGAAGGCACACGAGTGCCTGATCTACACCGACGTCGACGGCGTCTACACCACCGACCCGCGCGTGGTGCCCGAGGCGAAGCGGATGAACACCATCAGCTTCGAGGAAATGCTGGAGATGGCCAGCCTGGGCAGCAAGGTGCTGCAGATCCGCTCGGTCGAGTTCGCCGGCAAGTACCGCGTGCCGCTGCGCGTGCTGTCCAGCTTCACCGCCTGGGACATCGACATCAACGAGGAAGCCAAGTCCGGCACCCTGATCACCTTCGAGGAAGACGAAAAAATGGAACAAGCCGTCGTGTCGGGCATCGCGTTCAACCGCGACGAAGCCAAGTTCACCGTGGTCGGCGTGCCCGACAAGCCCGGCATCGCCTACCAGATCCTGGGCGCCGTGGCCGCGGCCAACATCGACGTCGACGTGATCGTGCAGAACGTGTCGCACGACGGCCGCACCGACTTCAGCTTCACCGTGCACCGCAACGACTTCCAGCGCACGAACGACCTGCTGAAGAACACCGTGCTGCCGGCCACCGGCGCGGCGCAGTTCACCGCCGACAACCGCATCTGCAAGGTGTCGATCGTGGGCATCGGCATGAAGAGCCACGTGGGCGTGGCCAGCACCATGTTCCGCACGCTGGCCGAAGAGGGCATCAACATCCAGATGATCACCACCAGCGAGATCAAGACCTCGGTGGTGCTCGACGAGAAGTACATGGAGCTGGCGGTGCGCGCCCTGCACAAGGCCTTCGGCCTGGACGCCCCCGAGGCTGCCGCCTGAACTGCGGCTGATTTGCCAGGCTGCTGCGCCGATCCGGCGTAAAAGCTGGGCTAGAATGCTGGTCTTGCCTGGAGTCGTGACCGAGTGGCCGAAGGTGCTCCCCTGCTAAGGGAGTATGTGCGCTAAAACGTGCATCGAGGGTTCGAATCCCTCCGACTCCGCCAGGCGCTTTGCCCTGCTGCAATGAAGAGGCCCCGTCAGGGGCCTTTTTCATGGCTGGTCGGAAAACGGCATCTCCCCCAGGCCCTGGCAGCCCGGGTCGAGCACGAACACGGCGCCGGCCAGCGCATGGTCCCAACCCGCGAGCGGCGCGGCCGGGCGGATGGTGGTGACGACCATGCGGTCCAGCCGCGGGCCGAAGAAGGCGCACATCGCCACCTTGGCTGCCGGCACAGCCAGCTGCCGGTCGAGCCGGCCATCGGGCGTGAAGCGCAGCACCAGGCCGGCGTCGTTGGCGCAGATCCAGTAACCGCCGTCGGCGTCCACCGCCGCGCCATCAGGGCGGCCCGGGTGCTGGTGCATGTCGATGAAGCCGCGCCGGTTGCGCGGCACGCCGTCGTCACCCAGGTCGAAGGCCCAGACCTGCTGCACCGTGGGGTGCGAGTCGCTCAGGTACATCACCCGGCCGTCGGGGCTGAAGCCCAGGCCGTTGCCGGCGCGCAGGCCGTCGATGCCGCTGAGGCCCAGGCCCTGCGCGTCGGCGCGGTACAGCGCGCCGGCGGGGTTGGCGGCGGCCATGTCGCGCACCATGCTCGACACCCAGAAGCGCCCCTGCCGGTCGGTGCGGCCGTCGTTGAAGCGCATCGCCGGCAACGGGAAGCCGACCGCCTGCCACAGCGTGCTGGCGACCGTGCCGTCGTCGTGCAGGTGCAGGTGGAAGACGCCCGTCTCCATCGCCGCCAGCAGGCCGCCTGCGCCATGCAGCGCGATGGCGCCGATGCGCTCGGCCACCGCCCACTGGCGGTGGCGGCCGGCAGCGTCGACGCGATGCACCGCCCGGCCCTCGATGTCGACCCAGCACAGCGTACCGTCGGCCGGGTTCCAGAGCGGGCTTTCGCCCACCTGGCAGCGCACGTCGCACAACAGCTCGGCCATGGCGCGGCTCATGCGAGGAACGGGCCGGTGCGCACGAAGGCGCCGCCCTGGAAGCGGGTGGCCGGGTCGTCGCGGTCCAGCGGCGCCTGGCGCTGCTCGATGGCGGCGCGGAAGGGCTCGGAACTGTCCTGCGGCCGGTAGCCGATGTGGCGTGCCGGCGTGTTGTCCCACCAGGTCAGCGGGTTGTCGCTCATGCCGTAGATCACGCTGTGGCCCACCACCGGCGCGGTCAGCGCGGCAGCCACCAGGCGCTCGGCATCGTCGTAGCTGAGGTAGGTGGCCAGCATGCGGCGGTCGCGCGGGGCGGGGAAGGACGAGCCGATGCGCAGGCTCACCGTCTCGATGCCGAAGCGGTCCCAGTAGAGCTGGGCCAGGTTCTCGCCGAAGGCCTTGCTCAGGCCGTAGAAGCCGTCCGGGCGCACCGGGTCGCGCGGGCTCACCACCTCGTCCTGCCGGTAGAAGCCGGTGACATGGTTGGAGCTGGCAAAGACGATGCGCCGGGTGCCGTGGGCACGCGCCGCCTCGTACAGGTGCACCAGGCCGCGGATGTTGGCGTCCAGGATCAGGCCCCAGGCCTGTTCGGTGGACACGCCACCCATGTGCACCACCGCGTCCACGCCCGCCAGCAGGCCGTGCACCGCGGCGGCGTCACCCAGGTCGGCGCTCACCAGTTCCTCGCCTTCGGCCGCGCTGCCCAGGTCGGCGCGGTCGGACAGACGCAGCGTGTCGCACCAGCGCTTCATGCGTGGGCGCAGCTGCTGGCCCAGGTTGCCGGCGGCGCCGGTGAGCAGCAGGCGGTTGAAGCGGATCTGCGTCGGCAAGGTGGGGTCGGCGGGGGGCGTGGCGTCGGTCATCGGAGGCCCTTCAGGCGATGGTTGGAAAGCGGTGGATCATGGTGTCGGCAGCGGCAGCACCACCAGCCGGCCTGCGCCTGCACTGGCGCGCACGCGGGCAGGCACGTCGGCGGTGGGGTCCAGCGGCTGTGGCGATGGTGGCTGCCAGTCGACCGTGCTGGCCAGCGTGGCGGCATCGGCGAAGGATGCCAGCAGGGCGGCGCGCGGCACCGGCTGGCCATCGAGCTGCGTGCCCTGGTCGTCGAAGGCGCGCGCCGTGCCCAGGCGGCGCACCAGGCGCGTGGCCAGCGGCTGCGGCGGCGTGCTGCCGTCGGTCAGCCAGGCATTATTGCGGCTCAGCGCCGAGGCCTGGTGGCCCAGGCCGATGGCCTAGCCGAAGGCTGCCGCGTCGGGCACCAGGTGCAGGTTGTTGGCCAGGTGCACCTGGCCATGGCGCACCCGGGGTGCGCGCTCGCGGGTGGCCTGCCACAGGTTGTGGTGGTCGCTGATCTGCAGCCGGCCGATGTCCTCGGCGTGGCGGTCGCTGCCGCCCACCAGGGCGGTCTTGTCGCCACCGCGCAGCAGGTTCCCGCTCACGGTGACGTGGGTGGAGCCGCGGGTGATGTCCAGCAGGCCAGCGGTGTGCTGCATCGGCCGGCCCAGCCGCACGGTGGGCGCCGGCGTGCCGGGGGCCAGGCGGTCGAAGGTGCAATGGTCCACCCACACCCGGCTGGCGCGGCGCAGGGCCAGCAGGTCGTGCTCGGCGTTCCACTCGCCGTGGCCGTTGTCGGCCGGGTCCCAGGCCGGGAAGTGGTCGAAGGCATGCTGCAGGTGCAGGTTGCGCACGATGACGTCGCTGACGCCGTCGAGCAGCAGGCCGCCGCCGGTGAGCGTGGCGTCGCGGCCCAGGCCGATCAGCGTGGTGCGCGCCGGCACCCGCACGACGACATGCGCGGCCTGGGCGGCGGCCGAGGCGCGGTGGGCGTCTTCCAGCGGGCCCTCGGGCGGGCGGCGGCCCCAGGTGGCGGGGTCGTAGGCCGCCGCAAAGGCCTCCCAGCGGAAGCCGGGGGCCTGGAAGTCGGCGGCGCCCAGCGGCCGGCCGGCGGCGTCGGTGGCCAGGTCGATGGTGCCGGTCACCTGCACGATGCGCGGACGCGCGTGCGGTGCCAGCGCTGCCAGCAGCTCGGCGCGGTTGCGCATGGTGTGCACGTCGGCCGGCGCGGCGTCGGCGCCGCCCCGCTTGCCGCCGCCGGCGGTGGCCCAGCCGTGCCGCGCCACCTCGCGGGCGGTGTGTGCCGGCGCATCCTGGTTGGCGCATTCGGCGAAGCGGTTGGCCCCCAGCGCCGTGCTGCCGTCGTCCGGCATGGGCACGAAGGGCCGGCGGGCCGTCGACGCCACCCAGCCGCCGATGTGCGGGCCGAGCGCGCTGTCGCGCACCAGGGCCTGGCCGTTGGGTGACACGCCGGCCTGCCAGGTGCCTGGGGCCACGCCTTCGTCCCAGGCCCGGCCCAGGCTGGTGCCGCCGGGCGTCAGGCCGGCCTCGCCGACGAAGCGGCTGCGCTGCACCAGAAAGCCCAGCGGCTGCGCCGCCGGTGTGCTGGGGGCCAGCACGAAGCCGCCGCCCGGCCGGCTGGTTGACCGCAGGCGGTCGGCCCGGCTGAGCAGGGTGCTGTCGTCCATGACCAGGGTGGCATTGCCGAAGACAAAGTCCACGTCGCCCTCGACCAGGCTGGCGCGCATGAACACCCTGGCCGGCGCGGTGGGGGCCGGCCGGCGCAGGTAGAAGGTGTCCTGGTGCGAGACCAGGCGCACGTTGTCCAGCTGCACCCGGTCGGCCACCGTCATCAGTGCCACCGCCTGCGCGCCCTCGCCATGCGCGGCGGCTGGCAGGGCGGCGGGCACGGCGTCGACGGCGGCCTGCACGCTGCGGTGGCTGCCGCTGCCGTCTGCCGCCACGGTGAAGTCGGCGGCCAGGGCGTCGGCATCGACATCGGCCGGCTGCCACGGCGCCGCGCCTTGTGCGAGGTACGCCGCCGCCGTGTGCCGGGCAGCAGCTTCGGCGTCGCGCTGCGGCCGTGGCGCCGGTGCCGGATGCTGCGCGGGCCCGGCACAGGCCGCCAGCAGCAGGGCCGCCGCCACGGCCAGCACAGTGCGGCCGCTCATGCCGGCAACTCGGCCAGGTACAGCGCCGGCTCGCCGTCGCGGTCGCTGGAGAACAGCACCGCCCGGTCGTCGGGCGTGAACGACGGATGCGGATGCGTGACCTGGCGGTTGCCCTTGTGCACGCGCCAGCTGCTGTCGTGGCGGGCGATGCGCCGCTGCGGCTGCGCGGCGCCGGGGCGCAGGTCGAACAGGTGCAGGTGGGGGTCGCCCTGGGGGCCCTCGCCAGAACCATCGCCCACCAGCAGGCTGCCGTCGTGGTTGCTCATCAGGTGCGAACACGGGGGCATCGTCGTCAGCACGGTGGATGCCAGCGTCACCGGGTCCAGCCAGCAGATGCGGCGCGGGCTGCCGGGCTCGCCATGCTGCAGGCTCACGTCGACCATCGCCGACCCGTCGGGCACCCAGAACTCGTGCGTGCAGTGCCCGCCGGGCGCATGCACCTGGCCGCAGCGGCGGTGCTGCCCGTCGTCGACGATGAACCAGATGGGCGCGTCGATGCGGTCGCCCGGGCCTTCGTGGCAGTAGGCCGCGGTGCGGTCGTCGAAGGGGCGGAACTGCGGGTGGCCCAGCCAGCCCTGGCGTTCCAGGACCACGCGGCGCGCACCAGTCGCCAGGTCGATGTCGATCAGCCGGCAGCGCGGCCGGGCGTCGAACATCTGCGCGAATTTTTCCCAGGCGTCGAGTTCGAACGAGTCGCTCTCGGCGATCTCGATGCCCACCATGCGCGTGCAGGCGCTGTTGGCCACCCAGGTGCCGTAGCCCACCCGGCCGGGCGGCACGGTGTCGACCACGGTCTCCTGCAGCGTGTCCAGCGCCAGGCGCACCAGGCTGCGCTCGGCGCGCACGAAGAACAGTTGCGCATCGTCGGGCGACAGGAAGCCGCCAAAGGTGTTCTCGCCGGCGCCCTCGGTCAGCTGCAGGGCCGTGTGGGTGCGCAGGTCCGGCAGGTGGTCGTGCCAGTGCAGCGGGTGGTCGAAGCCGCCGCCGAACAGCAGCCGGCTGCCGTCGCGCGTGGAGCACTTCTGGTAGAAGTGGTTGCGGTGGCAGGTGGTGTCGGGCGGCGTCAGCCGCGTGACGCGGGCGCCGGTGTCCGGGTCGGTGCTGGTGTGCGGCGCCAGGTGGCGCATGGTGTGCTTGGGCATCGCGGCGTGTTCAGTGGATGCGGCGCAGCATGGCGTTGCCCTCGTCGACGAGGCGGGCGGCCTCGGCATCGGTGGCCTTGCCGTAGGCCACGGTCTCGAAGACCTCGCGCATCAGCCGGTGCAGGCGGGCATGCTCGAACAGCGGGTTGGGCAGGCCGATGCCTTCGGCGCTCCCGCGCTGCTGCTGGATCTGCCGGTAGGCGGCCAGCGCCAGCGGCGGCAGCCCGCCGCCGTCGACCAGGGCCTGGAACGGCCCGCGCGCGGCGGGCACGCCGCGGGTGCGGCCCAGCGCGCGGGCGGCGTCGGGGTCGGCCAGCTGGTGGCCGATGACGGCCGGCAACTGGGCACCACGCCGGGCCTGGGCGTGCAGTTGGACCGGACGGCGATCGAGGGCCACCTGCGCGCCAGCGCCGTGGCGTCGGCATGAGCCCGGGCGGCCTGCGGGCACTGGCGCGCCTGGTGTGTGCGCTGGCTGTCGCCGCGGTGCTGCCGGCGGGTCCGGCAGCGGCCCAGGGCAGCAGGGCGCCGCCGGCGGTCTATCTGGTGGGCGATTCGACGATGGCCAGCGCCACCGGCTACGGTGATGCGCTGTGCGCCCGCCTGGCGCCGGCACTGCATTGCGTCAACCTGGCCAAGGGCGGGCGCAGCACCCTGAGCGACCGCGCCGAGGGCCTGCGGGATGCGCTGCTGCAGCGCCTGCGCGAGCGGCCTGCCGGCAGCGCGGCGCCGCATGTGCTGGTGCAGTTCGGCCACAACGACCAGCCCGGCAAGCCCGGCCGCTCGACCGACCTGGCCACGGAATTTTCCGCCAACCTGGTGCGCTATGTGAGCGACCTGCGGGCCGTCGGTGCGCAGCCGGTGCTGGTGACGCCGCTGACCCGCCGCAGCTTCCAGGGCGATCGGCTGGTCGACAGCCTGGGCCCCTGGGCCGACGCGGTGCGCCAGGTGGCACTGGCCCAGGGCGTGCCCCTGGTCGACCTGCACGCGCACAGCATGGCCCTGGTGCAGCCGCTGGGCCAGGCCGGTGCCGACGACCTGGCCGAGGCGCCGCCGGGCGACCCACGCTTCGACCGCACGCACCTCGGCGCACGGGGCGCCTGCCTGTTCGCCGACCTGGTGGCGCGCCTGCTGGCCCAGGCCGTGCCGGCGCTGGACCTGCCGCGCAGCCCGCAGCCCGCCTGCGCCGGCGTGCTGCCGCCGTCGCAGCGCGTTTCCACCGGGCCGGCCGAGATGCGCGGCTGGACTGCCACCCGCGGCGGCGCCGGCGGCCAGCTGCGGCGCGTGACCACCCTGGCCGCCGACGGGCCGGGCTCGCTGAAGGCCGCGCTGGACACGCCCGGGCCCCGCACCATCGTCTTCGAGGTCGGCGGCGTGATCGACCTGGCCGGCGACGCGCTGGACATCCGCCACCCCTTCGTCACCATCGCCGGCCAGACCGCGCCCAGCCCGGGCATCACCATCATCCGCGCCGAGACCACCGTGCGCACCCACGACGTGGTGGTGCAGCACCTGCGGTTCCGCCCCGGCGACTGGGGCCGGCCGCGCCAGGGCGGTGGCGACCAGGACGGCCTCTCGACCGTGGGTGGCGCACACGATGTCATCGTCGACCACTGCAGCTTCGCCTGGGGCACCGACGAGAACCTGTCGGCCTCGGGCACGCGCTTCGGTGCCGGCCGGCCGGACGAGACACCCGACGACTGGCGCCGCGCCACCTCGCACCGCATCACCTACAACCACAACCTGATCGCCGAGGGGCTGTCGCACTCGGTGCATGCCAAGGGCGAGCATTCCAGGGGCACCCTGGTGCACGACAACGCGACCGAGGTGCTGCGCCATGCCAACGTCTACATCTCCAACCGCGAGCGCAATGCGCTGTTCAAGGGCGGGGCGCGCGGGGCGATGGTCAACAACCTGGTCTTCAACCCGGGCCGGCTGGCGGTGCACGACAACCTGTGGCCGCAGGAATGGGGCGACAAGCCCTGGCAGACCGGCCGACTGAGCCTGGTGGGCAACCTGCTGCGCGACGGTCCCGACACGCCGCCCGGCACGGCGCTGTTCACGCTGCGCGGCGCCGGCCCGGTGGAACTGCACCTGCACGACAACCTGGCGTTGGACCGGGCCGGCGCGCCGGCGCCGCTGGTGGCCAACGCCGGCACCGGCCAGGCTGCCGTGCTGCCACTGGCGCGGCGGTGCTGCCGCCCGGTCTGCGGGTGCGTCCTGCGGCGCAACTGGTCGACGAACTGCCCGGCGCGGTGGGTGCCCGGCCCTGGGACCGCGACGCCACCGACCTGCGCCTGCTGGCCGACCTCGCCGCCGGCCGCGGGCGCATCGTCGACGCCGAGCCGCCGCCCGGCCTGCCGCCGGTGGTCGCGTCCACGCGCAAGCCCTTCAACCCCGACGACTGGCACCTGGACACGCTGGGCCCGCGCCTGGGCTGGGCGCGCATCGCCGAGGTGTTGAAGTAACCGGCCCGTTCAGCGCACCGGCTCGATCGCCGTCACGGTGACGTTGCCGTTGACGCTGCTGGCGGCAAAGCGCACCTTGTCGCCGGGCTTCAGGCCGTCGAGCAGCTTGGGGTCGCTGACCTTGAAGACCATGGTCATGCCGGGCATGTCCAGGCTGGCGATGGGGCCGTGCTTGAGCGTGACCTTGGCCTGGGCCAGGTCGACCTTGCGCACCTCGCCATCCGCCAGCGTTGTCTGCGGGGCGGGTGTTTGGGCGTGGACGGTGGCGGCGAAGGCCAGCAGGGCGGCGGTGAGCCAGTGGCGTGCTTGCATGGTTTGCTCCTGAACGTGAAGTTGATGGCGTGAATCAATGGCCGGCATGGCCGCCGGGCTTGCGCACCTGCAGCGGTGCGGCGCCGGCCGGCTGCTTGGCCTGCGGTGCGGTCTGGGCGGCAGGTGGTGCGTCGGCCGTGTACTCGCTGGCCACCGTGCCAGGCGGATGGCGGTACCAGCCCGGGTCGCGGAAGTCGCCCGGCGCCAGGTCGTCGCGCACCTTCACCACGCTGAACATGCCGCCCATGCCCAGCGGGCCGAAGGGGCCGGCGCCGGTCATCATCGGCAGGGTGTTGTCGGGCAGGGGCATCTCCATCTCGGCCATGTCGTGCATGCCGCGGTCGCCCATCACCATGTAGTCGGGGATCAGCTTGTTGATCCGCCTGGCGATGTCGCGCTGCTCGACGCCGATCATCGTCGGCACGCCATGGCCCATGGCGTTCATCGTGTGGTGGCTCTTGTGGCAGTGGATCGCCCAGTCGCCGGCCAGGGCGTCGAACTCGATGGCCCGCATCTGGCCCACGGCGATGTCGGTCGTCACCTCGGGCCAGCGGGCGCTCTTCGGCACCCAGCCGCCATCGGTGCCGGTCACCTCGAAATGCGGGCCGTGCATGTGGATCGGGTGGTTGGTCATCGTCAGGTTGCCCACGCGGATGCGCACCCGCTCGCCGCTGCGGGCGACGAACGGGTCGATGCCCGGAAAGGCCCGGCTGTTCCAGGTCCACAGGTTGAAGTCGAGCATGGTGTTCACGCGCGGCGTGGCGCTGCCGGGCTCGATGTCGTAGGCGTTCAGGATGAAGCCGTAGTCGCGGTCGACGCGGAACTGCCGCGGGTCCTTCGGGTGCACGATGAACAGGCCCATCATGCCCATCGCCATCTGCACCATCTCGTCGGCATGCGGGTGGTACATGAACGTGCCGGCGCGCTGCAGCACGAACTCGTAGACGAAGGTCTTGCCGGGCGGGATCGGCGGCTGCGTCAGGCCGCTCACGCCATCCATGCCGCTGGGCAGCAGCACGCCGTGCCAGTGCACGCTGGTCACCTCGGGCAGCTTGTTGGTGACGAAGATGCGGATGCGGTCGCCCTCGACCGCCTCGATCGTCGGCCCCGGGCTCTGGCCGTTGTAGCCCCACAGCCGGGCGGTCATGCCGGGCGCGATCTCGCGCTCGACCGGCTCGGCGACGAGGTGGAATTCCTTGACGCCGTCTTTCGTGCGCCAGGGCAGCGACCAGCCGTTGAGGGTGACGAGGGGGCGGAACGGCCGGCCATCAGGCGGTGGTGGCGGGGGCAGGGTGGCGGCGCCGGCCTGCACGGCGGCCTCGGGCAGCAGGGCGGCGCCGGCGCGGCTGACGGCGGCAGCGCCGACCAGGCTGGCGCCGGCCGCGCGGAAGAAATGTCTGCGGGTGGTCATGGGATGGTCCGTCTCAGTGGCCCGCCGGGGCGGCGGCGGCGCGGGTGGTCGGCGCCAGGGCCGGTCCGGCAGCGGCGCCCGCGCCGGCGATCGCGGCTTGCAGCCGCGTCTGCGCCGTCCAGTGGTCGCGCAGCGCCTCGACCGACTGCGTCACCGCGCCGATCTGCTCGCGCGCATCGGCCAGCAGCTCGAACACGCTGGCCAGCATGCCGTTGTAGCGCAGCAGCATCTCGTCGGAGATGCGCTTGCGCAGCGGCACCACCTCGTCGCGGTAATGCCGGGCCAGGTCGAAGGCCGTGCGGTAGGCGGCGTGGGCTTCGCGCACCTCGGCGCGGGCGTCGATCTCCGCCTGCGCCAGCAGGTGCTGCGCCTGACGCTGCGCCGCTTCCGCACGCGCCAGCCGGGTGCTGCCGGCGTCGAACAGCGGCAGCTCGACCTCCAGCTCGACACCGTTGCGGCGCGGCTCGCCGGTGCTGCGCTGCGCCGTCACCCCGGCATGCAGTTGGTTGACCAGGCGCGTGTGGCGGGTCAGGTCCAGTGCCTGGCGCGCGGCCTCGGCGGCGAGGCGGGCCTGGCGCAGGTCCAGGCGCGTCTGCAGGGCACGCTGCTCGGCGTCGTCGAACGTGGCGGGTGCGGCCGGCAGGTCGGGCAGGCGCTCGGGCAGTTGCAGCGCTGCGGCCTGATCGTCCTGCAGGGCCAGCGTGCGCCGCAGCCGCTCACGCGTGGCCAAGGCCTGCTGGCGGGCGCGGGCCAGCTGGGCCGTGGCATCGGCCAGGAAGGCCTGCTCGCGCCACTGCGCCAGGGCGCTGAAGTTGCCGGCCCTGGCCATGCGCCGGGCCAGCTCGGCCGAGGCCTGCGCGGCCTCGTCCACCTGCGTGAAGTAGCCCGCCAGCTGCTGCGCGGCCACCGCGTCGAAGAAGGCCAGGCGCGCCTCGGTGGCCAGGGCCACGGTGTCGGCCGCGGCCTGCGCCTGGGCCTGGGCGAACTGCTGCGCCTGCAGATCACGTGTCAACGGCAAGGTCAGCAGGCCCAGCACATCGAAGACCAGTGCGCGGTCGATCTCGACGACACCGCCGCCCTGTGTGCGGCCGATGCTGAAGCCCGGGTTGGCCAGGCGGCCGGCGCGCACCAGGTCGGCTTCGGCCATGCCCAGCGCGGCATAGCGCGCCTGCAGGCCGCGGTGGTTCAGCAGCGCGATGGCCACTGCGCTGTCGGCCGTCAGCGGCTGGGCCAGCAGGCTGGCGACGCTGGCGCGGGCGGTGCCCAGGTCGGCGGCGCTGCGCTGCGGCGCGGCGGGCTGGCCGATGCGCTCGCGGGTGAGTTGCGACACGGCATCGAAGCCGCCGTCGGGGGAGAAGCCGGCGCAGCCGGTCAGCAGCAAGGCCGCCAGCAGGGGGAAGCAGGCGCGGGGCCGCCAGCGGGGGCGACCCGGCAGGTCAGGCGTCATGGTGGTCATGCGGCAGAGGCGATCAAGGCGCCGCGGTGGACGCGGCGGGCCGCCCGTGCGACAGGCGCACGGGCGCGGCAGGCCCAGGGCGGGCCGGGCGGTGTCAGCCGCGTCGGGGCGGGCGGTCCTGCCCGCCGGACTGGAACGCCGGCTCGGGCGTCACCAGCGCGGGAAAGCGCAGCCGGTTGTCCAGCCGCAGCGCGGCGGCGGCCGGCGGTGCCGAGGCCAGCGGCATCAGGCAGCAGGCACTGGCCTGGCAACCGCTGCCATGGGGGCCGGTGTCGGCATCGGCCGGCGTGCCGGCATCGTCGGCGGGCGCCTGGTGATGACCGGCATGGTGATCGGCGAGGTGCTCGGCAAGGTGATCGGCAAGGTGCCCGCCCTCGTGCCCTGCAGGCGCTGCCTGCACCACGGCGGCGCTGCCGCCACCAGCGCCCATGCAGGGCTGGGTGGCCGCCAGCGTGCCGCGCAGCGGCAGCAGCACGGCCATCAGCAACAGCACGAGCAGGCGCAGGGAGGTCACGGGCAGGATTATCCGGCGGCTGGCGCGGTCAGTAGTGCGGCGGCAGTTCGTCGCGCAGGCTGCGGAAGGTGCGCGGCGTGTCGGCATCCGGCACCCGGTCGCGCAGGTCGGCCAGTTCACGCAGCAGGGCGTCGATCTGGCGCTGCTGGCGCACCACCACCGCGTTCAGCTGGTCCAGCGTGTCTTCCTGGAAGCTGACCTTGATCTCGAGGTCGGTCAGGCGTTGGTCCGGCGGGTTCATCGGTGGTGGCAGCTGGGGCGGTCCTGCATGGTAAGGGCCTGCAGCGGCAATGCCGCCCGGGCGCTGTGCGACGATGCCGGCATGAACCGACCTCCGCCTGCCGAGCCCGTGGACGTGCTGCTCTTCGGCGCCACCGGCTTCACCGGGCGGCTGGTGGCCGAGGTGCTGGCCGCGCGGTCGGCCGGCGACCCGTCCTGGCGCTGGGCGCTGGCCGGCCGCGATGCGCAGCGCCTGGCCGCCGTGCGCGATGCCATTGGCGCACCGCCCGGGCTGCCGCTGCACCTGGCCGATGCCGGCGACGCCACCGCGCTGGCCGCGCTGGTGCGCCGGGCGCGGGTGGTGATCACCACCGTCGGCCCCTACACCCGCCACGGCAGTGCGCTGGCCCAGGCCTGCGCCGAGGCCGGCACCGACTATGTCGACCTCTGCGGCGAGCCGTTATGGATGGCGCGGATGATCGACCGGCTGCAGGCGCCGGCAGCGGCCAGCGGCGCGCGCATCGTCTTCAGCTGCGGCTTCGATTCCGTGCCGTTCGACCTGGGCGTGCTGTTCCTGCAGACCGAGGCGCTGCGCCGCTTCGGCCAGCCGCTGCAACGGGTGCAGGGCCGGGTGCGGCGGCTGCGTGGCGGGCTGTCGGGCGGCACCGCGGCCAGCATGCTGGCCACGCTGGAGGCCACCGACGGCGACCCGGCCGCCGCACGGCTGCTGGCCGATCCGTTCGCGCTGACGCCCGGCTTCCGCGGCCCGGCGCAGCCCGACGGCGACAGTGCCCGGCGCGACGGTCCGGCCGGTGACTGGAGCGGCCCCTTCGTGATGGCGGTGATCAACACCAAGAACGTGCACCGCACCAACGCGCTGCGGGGCCATCCCTGGGGCACGGATTTCACCTACGACGAGCGCCTGGTCACCGGCCGCGGCCTGGCCGGCCGGGTGGCGGCGGAACTGCTGGCCGGCGGCAACCGGCTGCAGCAGCGGGCGCTGGCCTGGTCTCCCGCCCGCCGGCTGATCGGCCGCATCGCGCTGCCGCAGCCCGGCCAGGGCCCAGGCCCGCGCCAGCGCGACGCCGGCAGCTTCGACCTTCGGTTCAGCGGCCTGACCCTCGGTGGCCAGCCTTTGGCCGTGGCGGTGCATGGCCAGCGTGATCCGGGCTACGGCGCCACGTCGCGCATGCTGGCCGAGGCGGCGCTGTGCCTGCTGCAGGACGTGCCACGCAGCGCCACGCCCGGCGGCGTGTGGACGCCCGGCGCGGCGATGGGCCTGGCCCTGCTGCGCCGCCTGCAGGCCCATGCCGGCCTGCGCTTCAGCGTGGAGGACTGACCGCGATGGCCAAGCCCGTGCCGCGCCTGCCGGCCGACGAGATCGCCCGCATCATCGCCACCGCCTGGGACGACAAGCCGCCGTTCACCCGGGTGCTGAACCAGCACGGCCTGAACCCGGGCCAGCTGGTGCAACTGCTCAAGCGCGAACTGACGCCCAATGCCGACAAGGTGTGGACGGCGCGCACCAAGGCCAAGCCCGGCCGCTGAGCGGCCAGGGCCGGCGCTCAGCTGGCCGGCTTGTTGACCAGCAGGTCCTCGGCCGTCTTGCCGTCGGCCAGCGCGGCCTTGAACCAGTTCGGCCGTTTGCCGACGCCGCTCCACTGGTGGCCGGCATCGTCCTGGTACTTGGCCGGCGACGGCGCCCTGGCCGCCTTGGGTGCTTTCGGTGCCTTGTCCGCCTTGGCGGCGGTCCGGGCGGCCGGCTGGCGCCGCACCGGGCCGGCCGTCTTGCCGAACAGGTCGGCCGGCGTCAGGCCGTAGTGCGCAATCGCCGCCTGGATGCGGGCGACGACGCCGGCGACCTCCTTGGCCTTGAGGGCCTCGGCGTCTTGTTGCAGCTTGCGGATCTGGGCCTGGATCTGGGCGTAGGTCTTTGCCATTGGTTCTCGCGTCGCGCCGCGGGGGGCGCGCTGGTCGGGCGCTGCCGGCTGGGTGCCGGTCTGGGGCCCACTCCCCAGCCGGCGATGGTATGCGCAAGCGCGCAGGCTCAATCCGCAGCAAAGCAGTAGAACAGGCCGGCGCCGCCGGTGGTCTTCAGCGCCTCCTGGCCGCAGCCGCGGGTCTGGTGCGACGAGTTCCAGCTCAGGGCCCAGGGGTCGGTCACCAGGCCGGTGCGGTCATGGTGGCCGATGATGGCCTGGCCGTCGCCGCTGCTGGTCCAGTTGCCGCAGGTCAGGTTGGGGGCCGGCGAGAAGGCCGTGCCGTCGGGCCGCGAGCCGGTCAGGATGTCGTGCTCGTTGGGCGTGTCGCCACGGCCCTTCACCCCGTTGCCGCGCTCGTCCAGCGCGTTGGCCTTGGTGATGCCGTTGTCGCCGTGCAGCTGGGCCACGTCGCGGGCGATCAGCACCCCCTTGGCGTTGAACCACGGGCCCTTGCCGATGCGGTCGCGCGCGTGCACCGCCGGCTGGTCGTTGCCCACCGCGCTGGTGCTGAGGTAGGCGCGCCAGCTGCGGCTGCCGGCACCGGCCGCGCTGGCCAGGCGCTGGCAGTGGGCGTCGGCGCCGGTCAGGCCGCCCAGGTCGGCGCCCTTGCCGGGCCCGCTGCTGGTGACGAAGAAGCCCATCGGGCCGGTGCCGGGGCCGCTGGCGCAGGCGCTGAGCAGGGCGGCGACAGCGGTGGCAGCGGCCAGTGCGGCGCTGGCGCGGCGCAGGGTGGGGCGGGAAGCGTGCATCGGGTCTCTCCATCGACAGGGAAAACGACTCTACGCACCAGCCCCCGCATTCCTTGCTAGGGGCCTTCCCGGAGGTGACGCAGCCGTGCCGCCGACGCCGCTACATTGAACCGATGAACAGCCGCATCGTGCTGGCGCGCCGTCCCGTGGGCTGGGTCGACGACACCTGTTTCGCCATCGAGGACTGCCCCGAGCCCGAGCTGCCGCCCGAAGGCGTGCTGCTGCAGGCGGTCTACCTGTCGCTGGACCCGTACCTGCGCGGCCGCATGAACGAGGGGCCGTCGTATGCGCCGGGCTTCGCTCTGGGCGCGCCCATCGTCTCGCGCGTGGTGGCGCGGGTGATCGGCTCGCGCCACGCACGCTTCCAGGTCGGCGAGCACGTCTGGGGCTTTCTCGACTGGGCCGAACGGGTGGTGGTGCCGCGCGGCGAGGGCCTGCACCCGATCGACCCGGCGCTGGGGCGCATCAGCCATGCGGTGTCGGTGCTGGGCATGCCGGGGCTCACCGCCTGGGTCGGCGCCATCGACATCGGCCGGCCGCTGGCAGGCGACACGGTCTACGTCTCGTCGGCCGCCGGCGCCGTGGGCCAGCTGGCCGGCCAGTTCGCCAGGCGCGCCGGGGCGCGGGTGATCGGCTCGGTGGGCAGCGCAGCCAAGCAGGCGCATTTGATGTCCCGCGGTGGCTTCGACGCTGTCTTCGACTACAGCCAGACGCCGCCCGACGAAGCGTTGCGCACGCTGTGCCCCGAGGGCATCGACGTCTACTTCGACAACGTGGGCGGCCCCACGCTGGAAGCGGCGCTGCGCCATGCCCGGGTGGGGGCGCGCTTTCCGGTGTGCGGAATGATCTCGGCCTACAACGCCGAGGGCGATGCCGGCATCCGCGGGCTGCAGCAACTGGTGAGCAAACGCATCCAGATGACCGGCTTCATCATCTACGACCACGTGCACCAGCTGCCGGCCTACCTGGCGCGGGTGGCACCCTGGCTGCGCAGCGGTGAACTGTGGTTCGACGAGGACATCGTGCCCGGCGGCCTGGCACGGGCGCCGGCGGCCCTGGTGGGCCTGTTCAAGGGCGAGGCGATCGGCAAGCGCCTGGTGCAGGTGGCACCCGAGAACGCCTGAGGCCGCAGTCCTGCGGCGCTGCCTTCAGGCCGACTTGCCCGGCATCAGGTTCTTGCCGATGTAGGGCTTCAGCGCGGCGATGCCTTCCTTCACCGAGAAGCCGTTGATCGCCAGCTTGCGGGCGAAGCCGTCGGCCAGCACCTTCAGTTCCTCCACACGGCGCTCGGCGATGGCGGCGTCCACGGCGGCCAGCTGGCGTTGCAGGTCGGCCAGCAGCGGGCCATCGGCGGGGTTCTGGGTCGGCAGGGCGGGCATGTCGGGCGGGAGCGGAGCGGGAAGAAAAAAGGCCCGACAGCGCATGCACTGCCAGGCCCTCTCTGTGTCGCGACTCGGGATCGCTGTTCTTGATGGTTTGGTGCCGGTGACCGGAATCGAACTGGTGACCTTCGCATTACGAATGCGCTGCTCTACCGACTGAGCTACACCGGCAACTCAGCCCATGAGTATAGCCGGACTTGGACCGGCTTCGATCAGGACGGTGTGGCGTTCGTCTCGGCCAGGTGCAGATCGGTCACCCGCTGCACCTCGTTCTTCGAGCCCAGCACCACGCTCACCCGCTCGTGCAGCTTGGTCGGGTTCAGGTCGAGGATGCGCTGGCGGCCGTTGGTGGCCAGGCCCCCGGCCTGCTCGACCAGGAAGGCCATCGGGTTGGCCTCGTACATCAGGCGCAGCTTGCCGGGCTTGTCGGGTTCGCGCTTGTCCCAGGGGTAGAGGAACACGCCGCCGCGGGTCAGGATGCGGTGCACGTCGGCCACCATGCTGGCCACCCAGCGCATGTTGAAGTCCTTGCCGCGCGGGCCATCCTTGCCGGCCAGGCAGTCGTCGATGTACTGGCGCACCGGCGGCGCCCAGTGCCGCATGTTCGACATGTTGATCGCGAACTCCTTGGTGTCGACCGGGATCTGCACGTCGCGCTCGGTCAGCTTCCAACTGCCGGTCTCGCGGTCCAGGGTGAACATCACCACGCCGTCGCCCACGGTCAGCACCAGGGTGGTCTGCGGGCCGTAGACGCAGTAGCCGGCCGCAGCCTGCTGCTTGCCGGGCTGCAGGAAGTCCTCCTCGCTGACGCCGCGGTGGTTGGTCACCTTGCGCAGCACGCTGAAGATGGTGCCGATCGACACGTTGACGTCGATGTTGCTGCTGCCGTCCAGCGGGTCGAACAGCAGCAGGTATTCGCCTTGCGGGTAGCGGTCGGGCACCACGTGGATGGTGTCCATCTCCTCGCTGGCCATCGCGGCCAGGTGGCCGCCCCACACATTGGCCTCGATCAGCACCTCGTTGGCGATGACGTCGAGCTTCTTCTGCACCTCGCCCTGCACGTTCTCGGTGTCGGCGCTGCCCAGCACCTCGCCCAGCGCGCCCTTGTTGACCGAGATGGCGATGTGCTTGCAGGCCCGCGCCACGGTCTCGATCAAGAGGCGCAGCGGCGGCGGAATCTGGCCTCGGTCGCGCTGCTGTTCGACCAGGTACTGGGTGAGGCTGATGCGTTTCATGGCTTGCTTGGCAGGGTCAGGATTCAAGGGCTTTCGTGACGATCTCGCGCACGTCGTCGCTCAGCTTGGGCGACGCGGCAACACGCGCCACGGCCTCGCGGGCGGCGCTGCGCCAGGGCTCGGCCAGGGCGCGCCAGCGGTCCATGGCGCGGGCCAGGCGCGAGGCCAGCTGCGGGTTGATGGCGTCGAGCTCCAGCACGCGGTCGGCCCAGAAGACATAGCCGGCGGCGTCGGCGCGGTGGAAGGCGGCCGGGTTCTCGCGGCAGTAGCCGCTGAGCAGCGACCGGGCGCGGTTCGGGTTCTTCAGCGAGAAGTCGGCGTGCTGCAGCAGCGCCTTGACGCGCTGCAGCGTGCCGGGGCCGCCCTCCAGCGGCTCGCAGGCGTTGGCCTGCAGGTTGAACCACTTGTCGATCACCAGTTTGTCACCGGCGAACAGCGCGTGGAAGCGCGCCAGCGCTGGCTCGGCCAGCGGCGCGCCGCTGTCGACCAGGGCCACCAGGGCACCCATGCGGTCGGTCATGTTGCCGGCGTCCTTGAAGCGCTGGTAGGCGCGGCCGGGCCACACCGTGTCACCGCGGTCCACGGCGTCGCGCACCAGCAGGCGCAGGGCCTGGTTGGCCAGGGCCCGCTTGCCGGCCTGGTCGGGCGTGGGGCGGTAGCCCTCGCGCACCTGGTTCGTCTCGAAGGCCCATTCCCAGTCCTCGCGCAGCGCGGCGGCGATCTGCGCCCGCATCTGCTCGCGCAGCCGGTGGATGCGGGTGGGGTTGACCTCGCTGCCCACGCACTCGGCGACATAGGCCTCGCCGGGCAGCAGCAGCACCTGGTCCTTGAACGCGGCGTCCAGCGCAGGGTCGCGCAGCACGCGGCGCAGCGCCTGCAGGTAGGCGTCGTCCAGGGCAGGCAGATCCCCATCGCCGGGCAGGGCGGCCAGCAAGCGGTTCAGCGACAGGCGCTGGCCGGCTTCCCAGCGGTTGAAGGCGTCGGCATCGTGCTGCAGCAGCACCAGCAGGCCGGCGTCGTCCAGGCTGTCGTCCAGCGTGACCGGCGCCGAGAAGCCGCGCAGCAGCGACGGCACCGGCGCGGTGTCGATGTCGACGAAGGTGAAGGTCTGCTCGGCCTCGGTCAGCACCAGCACCCGCTCGGTGCCGACCGGCGCGGTGTCGCCGGCCAGGCGCAGCGGCAGGGCGCGGCCATCGGCGGCCAGCAGGCCCATCGTCACCGGCACCAGCACCGGCTGCTTGTCCGGCTGCCCGGCAGAAGGCTTCGCGCTCTGGCGCAGCGTCAGCGTGTAGGTCCGCGCCCCGGCGTCGTGCACACCGCGCGCCTGCAGCGCCGGCGTGCCGGCCTGGGCGTACCAGCGCTTGAAGCTGTCCAGCCCGGTGGCGAGCGCACTGCCCGGGTTGGCGTCGGCGATCGCCTGCGCGAAATCGTCGCAGGTCACGGCCTGACCGTCGTGGCGCTGGAAGTACAGGTCCATGCCGGCGCGGAAACCCGCGCGGCCGACCAGGGTGGCCATCATCCGCACCACCTCGGCGCCCTTTTCGTAGACGGTGGCGGTGTAGAAGTTGTTGATCTCGCTGTAGCTGTCGGGCCGCACCGGGTGCGCCATCGGGCCGGCGTCCTCGGGGAACTGCACGGCGCGCAGGTTGCGCACCGCGTCGATGCGCAGCACGGCCCGGGCCGATGCCGAGCCCGCCATGTCCATCGAGAATTCCTGGTCGCGGTAGACGGTCAGGCCCTCCTTCAGGCTGAGCTGGAACCAGTCGCGGCAGGTGATGCGGTTGCCGGTCCAGTTGTGGAAGTACTCGTGCGCGACCACGCTCTCGATGCCGGCGAAATCCTCGTCGGTGGCGGTGGCGGGCGTGGCCAGCACGTACTTCGTGTTGAAGATGTTCAGGCCCTTGTTCTCCATCGCGCCCATGTTGAAGTCGCCCACGGCGACGACCATGAAGCGCTCCAGGTCCAGCGGCAGGCCGAAGCGGGCCTCGTCCCAGGCGACGCTGGCGATCAGCGAGGCCATCGCGTGCTCGGTGCGGTCCAGGTCGCCGCGGCGCACATGCACCTGCAGCAGGTGTTCACGGCCGTTGCGGGCGACGACGCGCTGCTCGCGCGTCACCAGGTCGGCCGCCACCAGGGCGAACAAATAGCTGGGCTTGGGGAAGGGGTCGTGCCACTTCGCCATGTGGCGGCCGTTGGGCAGGTCGGCCTGCTCGACCAGGTTGCCGTTGGAGAGCAGCACCGGGTACCTGGCCTTGTCGGCGCGCAGCACCACGGTGTAGACCGCCATCACGTCGGGCCGGTCCAGGAAGTAGGTGATGCGGCGGAAGCCCTCGGCCTCGCACTGGGTGAAGAAGCCGCCGCCGCTGGTGTAGAGACCCGACAGCTGGGTGTTCTTCTCCGGTGCGCAGGTGTTGCGGATCTCGAGCGTGAACGCCGCTTTGTCGGGCGGGTTGTCGATCACCAGCAGGCCGCCGTCCTGCCGGAAGCTGACGCTCTCGCCATCGGCCAGGCAGCGCAGCAGCACCAGGTCCTCGCCATGCAGCTTCAGCGGCGTGCCGGGCGCGGCATCGGCGCTGCGCTCGATGGCCAGCCTGCTGGCGACGATGGTCTTGGCCGGGTCCAGGTCGAACGTCAATTCGACGCTGGTGATCCGGTAGGCGGGCGCCGCGTACTCGTCGCGGCGCATCACGGTGGCGGGGCCTTCACGCATGGCGGGAGGTTCCAATCAGGGTGATGGTGCGGCCGTGGCGGCGCTCGCCGCCCTGGCCGGGGTGGTCAGCAGCAGGCGCGGGCTACAGCCCGGCCTTCAGGCTGGCCTCGATGAAGGCATCCAGGTCGCCGTCGAGCACCTTCTGCGTCGCCGAGATCTCGACGTTGGTGCGCAGGTCCTTGATGCGGCTGTTGTCCAGCACGTAGCTGCGGATCTGGTGGCCCCAGCCGACGTCGGTCTTGGTGTCCTCCAGCTTCTGCTGCTCTTCCATGCGCTTGCGCATCTCATGGTCGTACAGCCGGCTGCGCAGGCGCTTCCAGGCGACGTCGCGGTTGCTGTGCTGGCTGCGGCCGTCCTGGCACTGCACCACGATGCCGGTGGGGATGTGTGTCAGCCGCACCGCCGAGTCGGTCTTGTTGATGTGCTGGCCGCCCGCGCCGCTGGCGCGGAAGGTGTCGGTGCGCACGTCGGCCGGGTTGATCTCGATCTCGATCGAGTCGTCGACCTCGGGGTAGACGAACAGCGACGCGAACGAGGTGTGGCGCCCGCCGGCCGAGTCGAACGGGCTCTTGCGCACCAGGCGGTGCACGCCGGTCTCGGTGCGCAGGTGGCCGAAGGCGTAGTCGCCCTCGACCTTGATCGTCGCGCTCTTGATGCCGGCCACGTCGCCCGGCGTCTCGTCTTCCAGCGTGGCCTTGAAGCCCTTGCGCTCGCAGTACTTCAGGTACTGGCGCAGCAGCATGCCGGCCCAGTCGCAGGCCTCGGTGCCGCCAGCGCCGGCCTGGATGTCGACGAAGCAGTTCAGCGGGTCGGCCGGGTTGCTGAACATGCGCCGGAATTCGAGCTGCTCGACGGTGGCGCGCAGTTCGTTCGCGTCGGCCTCGATCGCGGCGAGGTCGTCAAAGGCCTCGTCGGCCTTGGACATCTCGTAGAGCTCGGTGTTGTCGTCGAGGTTGCTCTTCAGGTGGTCGATGGTGCCGACCACGTCTTCCAGCGACTTCTTCTCGCGGCCCAGTTCCTGGGCGCGCTTGGGTTCGTTCCAGACGCTGGGGTTCTCCAGCGCGGCATTGACTTCATTTAACCGCAGGGCTTTGCGGTCGTAGTCAAAGATACCCCCGGAGCTGCTCGGTGCGGGCGCTCAGATCGGCGAGCAGCGTGCCGATGGCGTTGACTTGTTCGATGTCCATGGACGGTGTGACGGATCGGTTGGAACGGTCGCCGATTCTCGCATGCGGGCCCCGGCGGCCCGGGCCCGGCGCCAGGGTTCGGCCCGGGTGGCGCGCGGGGCGGCGTCGGCTAGCATCCGCCGCCCATGCCGACGTCCGCCGCCGCCCGCCACAGCTACTGGCGCAGCACCCAGCGCCTGAGTGCCGTGCTGCTGGGCCTGTGGCTGCTGGTCACGCTGGGTGTGTGCCTGGTCGGCCCCAGCCTGGCTTTCGACTTCTTCGGCTGGCCCTTCGGCGTCTGGGCCGCGGCCCAGGGCGCGCTGCTGGTGTTCTGCGCCATCGTCTGGGTCTACGCGCTGGCGATGGACCAGCTGGACCGGCAGCACGGCGCCAGCGGCGACTGACAAGGTGTGAATGAACCTGCTGCGCGGGCACATGGCGGCCCTGCGCTCCTCGCCGTACGGGTGTACGGCTGCGGTGCTCGAACCACCCCGAGCCCGCTCGCGACGGTACCTTCACACCTTGTGAGGCGGCCGCGGGCCGCTCACTTCACCGGCGCCGCCACCGGCGGCCCCAGGGCCCGCAGCACGTCCCGCACGTACTGCGCCCGGTCCTTCGGGTCGGCGAATTCGCGGTCGATGCGCAGCTTGTCGTTGCCGGCCAGTTTCACGTTCCTGTTCTTCTGCACCAGGCTGATGATCTTCATCGGGTCGATCGGCGGGTTGGGCCGGAACGTGATGTTCATCAGCTTGGGGTTGGCGTCGATCTTGGCCACGCCGAAGGGCTTGGCCAGCACGCGCAGGCGGTGGGTGTCGAACAGCGTCTGGCCCTGGGCGGGCAGCTTGCCGAAGCGGTCGGTCATCTCCTCCAGCAGCACGTCCAGCTGCTCGGGCTTGTCGGCCGTGGCCAGGCGCTTGTAGAGGTTCAGCCGCACCTGCACGTCACCGCAGTAGGCGTCGGGCAGCAGGGCGGGGGCGTGCAGGTTGATCTCGGTTGAGCCGCCGAAGACGCCGGTGGGGCTCAGCAGGTCGGGCTCCTGGCCGGCCTTCAGGGCGCGCACCGCCTCGGCCAGCATGTCGTTGTAGAGCTGGAAGCCGACTTCCATCATGTTGCCGCTCTGGTGCTCGCCCAGCACCTCGCCGGCACCGCGGATCTCCAGGTCGTGCATCGCCAGGTAGAAGCCCGAGCCGAGTTC
>Ga0116181_1000898_pt1 | contig 26698 bp, 30 predicted proteins | sample AD_UKC075_MetaG_FD_89752 | JGI IMG/M metagenome (GOLD analysis project Ga0116181, IMG submission 89752) | Active sludge microbial communities of municipal wastewater-treating anaerobic digesters from USA - AD_UKC075_MetaG | ecosystem: Engineered > Bioreactor > Anaerobic > Digestate | place: USA... | reverse complement strand
TGAACACAACCTCACCCGGTTGAGCGGCGACGATGGACCGCAGGGCCTCGCACACCCAGTAGTCCTTCTCCACCGCGAGCGGCTGCACGCCAAGGCCTTCCACGGCTGCGAGGATAGCCCCGCGGAACACAGCAGGATCGGCATCGCGCCAACGAATCGTCTCATCGCGGCCGGTCATGCCGCGGCCTCGAAAGCCGCTACCGCGGCAGTCCGGGTCCGGTGGTCGGGCGCGGGAACCAGCTCGGCAAGGTCGGCTCGGCCCGCCGCGGCGAGCACAACGGCGAGTCGCGCCCGGGTTCGCCCTGGCTCCGTCGCAGCCCCCCGCCCGGGTCTGTGTCCGCCCGGCGATCAGGACTGCCTTCCGCGCCCGCACAGCGTCGGCCCCCGCGCCTACCGCGCGCCACGCCCGCCTGATCGCAGCTGACGCCTGAACCGGAAATTGTCAGACCTGCGGGAGACAATGCGGAGATGATGAGAGTGACGAGCGGCCCGCAACCGCCACGCCGGGGCAGCAAATTGCCCCGGCGCGGCGACCACATCAGCGGCCTCGTCCGGGGCTTACTCAAGTAATCCTACATCACCCCAACCCAGCGCACCCTTAAGCAGTCTCGTCGCCACCCCATGCGGCAGGGACAAGAGAAGGGCGGCCCCGCGAGGGGCCGCCCTTCCGTGTTCCGCCGCGGGCTGCTCGACGATCAGCTGTTGTAGGTGACCGGTCCGTCGACCCGGGGCACGTCGTGCCACTGACCGTCAGCGGCGGAACGCATTGCGGCCTCATCGACCTCGGCCGCGGACCAGCAGTCGGCCGCCGACGGCGCGATCTGCGTCCCCGTGAGGACCGACTCGATGAACTGGGCAGCCTCGATCGTCTTCATGTCGTCGTAGCCCATGGAGGTTCCGGCGCTCGGCTGGAACGTGCTGAAGTAGGGGAAGTTCGCGCCGGCCATCACCCGGGTGTAGCCGGGGAACTCGTTGCCGCGGCCGAGGCACAGCTGGAGGTCGTTCATGTATTCGAAGTTCCAGCGCAGCGAGCCCTCGCTGCCGTACACCTCGACGACGTACTCGGCCCGCGGCCCCACCGCGACGCGGCTGGCCTCGAAGCTCGCGACGACGCCGCCCTCCAGACGCGCGAGGATGCCGATGTAGTCCTCGTTCTCGACCGGACCCTTCTCGTCGGACAGCTCGTAGCCCGAGTGGCCGACGCCGACCTTCGCGGGGATCGGGCGCTCGGTAATGAACTGGCCCGTCGCGGCGGTGACCGACTCGACGCGTCCGACGAGGGCGCCGGTCAGCCCTGAAGACGAGCTCCTTCCCGAGCTTCCCGCCATCGCCATCGACGGCCCCAAAGGCGTAGGCAAGACCGAGACACTGCGACGCCGGGCCGCCACCACCGTCACTCTGGACACCATCGCTCAGGGCGAGCTATACCGTGCCTACCCCGAGCGCCGGGAACTCTACGCAGCATTGGCGGCGAGCTGCGCAACACGTTGATGCGACACACCCATCACCAGCGCCGCATCACGGGTCGACAAGCCCGCCGCGAGCAGCGCCCGGGCAGCCTCACGGGCCGACGCCGCAGCCTCCTGCTGCGCCGCGGCCGCCGCGGCACGCAGCTCCTCGGAACGCCGCGCGGCCTCGATGTAGGCCGTCGGCAGCACCGGCACCACCTCCACCTCGACCTCCTCTTCGGGCAGCCCGGCGAGATAGGCGAGCGCCTCGCGCATCTCGTCAGCGGCCTGGTCGAGACGCCGAACCTGCGACACCGCGCCAAGATCGGATTCGAGGACCCAGACGCCGTTGCCGCGCTCCGCGGTCACCTGGAACTTGCGGCTCATCGCCACCACCCTTTCCCACCGAACTCGTCGGCGAACTGGTCAAAGAACTTCCGCGCAGTCAGGTCGTCAACCTCGCTGTGGCGGCCGAGCGTCCGGGTGGTCGAACCGATCCTGACGGCACTGTGCCGCGTCAGTTCGAACACCTCGAAGTCGAGCCCGCGGGCCTTGGCCGCCTTGCGGAGCTTGTCGAGTACTGCGTTGCGCTTCACCAGCGTAAGTCTAGCCCGCCCTAGACGCAAGTGTCAATCCCGGGATAGACGAGGCGACAGCCCGGTGCCCGCCTGACGCCTCGCAGCCGGCCCGAAGCACCACCTGGCAGACCCCGGGCTGGCCGGCCACGCCCTCGACGTCGGGCCACCCTCAGTAGGCGATCTTCTCGCTTACCCCGGTATGCAGGCTGCGCGTGGCCGCCTCGGCGATGGCCTGGGCCTTCAGCCCGTCCTCGAGCGACGGCTGGATCGGCGCGCCGGTCTCCAGCAGGTTCACGAAGTGCCCCAGCGCCAGCGCGTAGGTCGGCTGCATGCGCTCGAACCAGCCCGCATACATGTGCGACTCGGTGACCGCGCCCGCCTGGTAGTGCGTCACCCGCCGGGCACGATGGCGCATCGACTCGACGAGGCCGGTGGAGCCGAGGGCCTCGATGCGCTCGTCGTAGCCATATCCCGTGCGGCGGTTGTTGTCGATCTGGACGAGGGCGCCGTCGGGCATCTTCAGCACGCAGACGGATGTGTCGACGTCGTCGTAGTCCGCGAGGCGCGGGTCCGCGAGGGCAGAGCCTGCCGCGAAGACCTCGACGGGGTCGGCGCCCGCGATCCAGCGGGCGAGGTCGAAGAAGTGCACGGTCTGATCCCGCATCTGGCCGCCGGAGACCTTGACGTACTCCAGCGGCGGCACCTCGGGGCCGCGGGAGGTGAGCTGCACCAGCTCGACCTTCCCGACGCCGCCCGCGTCGACGATCCGCTTCAGCTCCGCGTGGTCGGGGTCGAAGCGCCGGTTGAAGTTCACCATCACCTTGGCGCCCTTCGCGTACTCGACGACCTCGCGGGCCCGCTCGAGGGACAGATCGATGGGCTTCTCGCAGAGCGCGGCCACGCCGGCGTCGACGGCGGCCTTGAGGTTGGCGGCGTGGGTGTTGGTGGAGGAGGCGATGAACACGGCATCGACGCCGTCGATCGCCTCATCGACCGACGCGGCGGCCTTCGCGCCGTACTGGCCCGCGATCGCGGCGGCTCGGTCCGCGGCGGCGTCGTAGACGGACACGAACTCCACTTGGGGGTTCTCGGCGAGGTTACGGGCATGGACGGACCCGATGAACCCGGCACCGAGGAGGGCAAAACGCTGCATCGCTGGGTCTCCTTCCGGAGGTTTGTGTAACGGTGACCTCGAGTGAGGACGCACCAAAGGTTGGACTACACTGGACCGGTCCAGCATATAACAGGAGACACCATGAAGATTGCCGGAGCCCCGATCAGCTGGGGTGTGTGCGAAGTCCCCGACTGGGGTTACCAGATGACGCCCGAGCGCGTGCTGACCGAGATGCGCCAGATCGGCCTGACCGCCACCGAGTTCGGCCCGCAGGGCTGGCTGCCGGTCGACGCCGAGGAGCGCGCCGCCGTCGTCAACCAGTACGGGCTGAAGCCTGTCGGCGCGTTCTTCCTCGCCGTCATGCACGATCCGGAGTTCGACCCGATCCCGCAGGTCGAGCAGGAGCTCAAGGCGTTCGAGGTGGCCGGGGGCGAGTTCCTCGTCCTGGCCGCCGACTCCGGCCGGGACGGCTACGACGACCGCCCCGTCCTCGACGAGCGGGGCTGGGCGACGCTGTTCGCCAACCTCACGCGCATCCGCGAGGTGTGTGCGGCCAACGGCGTCACCGCCTGCCTGCATCCGCACTGGGGCACCATGGTCCAGAACGTCGACGAGGTCGTGCGCGTGCTCGACAACTCCACCGTCGGGCTGTGCCTGGACACGGGCCACCTGACCGCGGGCGGCGCGGACGTCGTCGACCTCGTCGGGACGTACGCGGGCCGCGTCGACATCGTCCATGCCAAGGACGTCGACAAGGCGCTGACCGACAAGCTGCTTCCGGGCGAGCTGACCTGGAGCGAGGGCATCAAGGCGGGCATGTTCACGCCGATCGGCCAGGGCGACATCGACTTCGCCGCGATCGTGAAGCTGCTCGACGACGCCGGCTTCGACGGCTACTGGGTGCTCGAACAGGACATCATGCTCGACGAGGAGCCCCCGGCCGACGGCGGTCCGGTCGAGAACGCGAAGGCCTCCTTCGCGGCCCTGGCCGCCCTCGCCTGATCGAGCGGTTCACGAGGATCGGCCTTCCAGACCGATCCTCGTGAACCGTTCCAGCGTGTTCCGGTCCGGGACGGATGCAACGCTAGGCTGTGCCGTGAGGAGGCGCATATGAGCGAGGGAGAGGCGCGGCCCGCGGGCCGCGCGCCCACGATCCGCGATGTCGCCGAGCGCGCCGGGGTCTCGAAGTCGCTCGTGTCCTCCGTGCTCCAGGGGAAGGGACGCGTGAGCGACGCGAGCCGCGACGCCATCCAACAGGCGATCGCCGAGCTGGGCTATCGCCCCAACTCGCGGGCGCGGGCGCTCTCGCGGCAGCGTTCCGACACCGTCGGCGTCATCATCAACGACCTCAGCAACCCCTGGTTCATCGACCTCCTCGCGGGCCTCGCCGCCACGCTGCACAGCTCGGGGCTCTCGCCCCTGCTCACTGATCGCGCCACGGACCACCGGATCGGCGTCAGCTCGATCAGCAAGCTGCTCGGCCAGGACGTCGACGGCCTGGTCCTCGTCGGCACGATGCCCGACGACGAGGCGATCCAGCAGGCCGCGGGACAGCTGCCCATCGTGTTGGCTGGAACCCGCGACCCGAAGGTCCCGGGCACGGACATCGTCGTCAACGACGATAGGGCGGGCGCGCGCGCCGCGACGGAGCACCTGCTGCGCCTCGGCCACACGCGGATCGGCCACCTCAGCGGGCCCGACGCGATCGGCGCGCTGCGTCTCGCGGGTTTCCAGGAGGCGATGCGGACCGCCGGCCTCGACGCGGATGCCTACCACGAGCCCGCCGGCACCAGCGAAGAGGTCGGATACGCCGTCGCGAGGAGGCTTCTCACCCTCCAAGACCGGCCGACGGCGCTGCTGGCGTTCAACGACATGACGGCCATCGGCGCACTGTCGGCCGCCTACGACCTCGGCCTGAGCGTCCCTGAGGACCTGTCCTTGATCGGCTACGACAACACCTTCGTCGCGAGGATCCGGCACATCTCGCTGACCTCCGTCGACAACGGGAGCTTCGCCGTCGGCGCCCAGGCCGGGCGATTCCTGCTCGAGCGGCTGACCGCCCCGACGCTGCCGCAGCGCATCCACCAGGTGCCCGCCGAGCTGCAGGTCCGCGGCTCGACGAGCACCCCGCGCTGAGCGAAGATGTAGGAATATCGCGACACTCCGCTATGTCGGGAAATCTTGACATCCGGAGCCCTTGCGGCGACGCCCGCACCGGCTCACTCGCGCAACGCGCGGCCGAGGGCGTCCAGCTTGCGCTCGACGGCGGCGATGCGGTCGCCGAGTTCCGACATCGCCCCGGGCTCGGGCTGCGTCGGGCCGCCGACAGCGCGGCGCCCGCGGACGAACTTCAGGTAGCCGACGGCGATCGTCACTGCGAGCGCCACGGTGACGACGCCGAAGCGGAGCAGGCTGGTGTCGGCGGCGAACGCCATCCCCACCGCGTAGGCCATGGTGAACACGCCGCCGAGCAGGATGCCGTTTGAAAGCACCGCCTGCTGCTCGGGCAGGAACAGCGAGACGGCCAGGACCGCCGTCGCGAACAGCAACAGCAGGACGCCTGTCACGAGCGCCCAGTGGTCGTACGCCGCCTCCCAGGCCGCGCCGGTGTCGTCGCCGCCATACATCAGGTACTCGGGCTGCGGATAGAACGTGTTGACGCCGATCCCGACGAACGCGACCACCACCAGGCCGAGAAAGAACGCGAAGATGATCTGCAAACCAGCGTTGGCCTTCATGATCCGACTCTACCGAGTCCGCGACGCACCTCGCCCCTCACGTGGTCCCGATCCGACCGAGCGCACCAGCGCCTCGCCAGCGAAACACAACTCAGGAAGGCATCGAGAGCCGCTCGATCGGCTGACCGGTAACCTCCGCGATGAGCTCAAAGTCCCGATCAACGTGCAGCACGGTATAGCCGGACATCTCAGCCACGGCCGCGATCAACAGATCAGGAACCTTCGCAGCCCGGTGGAACCCGCGCTCGGCAAGCATCCCCTGCACGGCAAGGGCGCGCGACTCCATCTTCGGGGTCATCGACTCCAGCAGCAGCTTCGACACCGGCGGTCCCTGCAACCCAGCACTCCAGTCCTGACCCGACCGCGCCGAGAACCCCAGCTCCAGCAGGGTGACCGTCGACACCCCGACCAAGCCCCGGTCGATCCGCTCGCGCCATAGCTCGGCGTCCTCCGACCGGTCCAGCCGAACGAAGGCCGACTTGTCGACCAACCAGCGATCTACCATGCCTGCGCCATCACGTCATCGTCGAGGGCATCGGCGAAGATCTCGGCGGACCTCGCGAGGTCCGCGCGCGTCACCGGCTCACCGAAGCGTCGCGCGAAGTTCTCAGTCTCGCGCCGAAGCAGCTCCGCCCGAGAGATCCCCATCCGCTCGGCCTGGGCGTCGATCGCCGCAACTGCCGCGTCGTCCACATTCCTGATCAGTAGGTCCGTCATCGCCAACCACCCCCTTCGCTAACATACGATATCATCACCGCACACCGGGACACCGAGCGCGGCGATGGTCGCCTACAACGACAACGCGGCTGCGTACGTCGGTTTCAGAGCCAAGACGGCACCTGTGCGGCTGCGTACGTCCCCAGAGAGACACACGCAGCCGCAGTAACGCCTCCCGTGTACCAGCCGTACACCCCACGGGCCACGCGGGCGGCATACGGTTGGGGTCATGGATCAACGCAGCGAGGTCGGCGAGTTCCTCCGCAGCCGGCGGGACCGGATCAGCCCGGAGCGAGCCGGGATGATGGGCGGGGGCCGCCGCCGGGTGCCGGACCTGCGCCGCGAGGAGGTCGCGACGCTGGCCGCCATCAGCGTGGACTACTACGCGCGGATGGAGCGCGGCGACCTGCGCGGCGTCTCCCCCGAGATCCTCGACGCCGTCGCCCGTGCGCTCCGCCTGGACGAGGCCGAGACCGACCACCTGCACGACCTCGCCCGCGCCGCGGGGCCGCAGCCCCGGAGACGCGACGCGCGCGCCGACCACGCCGTCCGGCCCAGCCTGCAGCGCCTCGTCGACGCCGTCACCGGAGCCCCCGTATGGGTGAGGGACCGGCGCATGAACCCCATCACAGCAAACCTCCTCGGTAAAGCCCTCTACCAACCGATGCTCGACGACCCCGACGGCCGGGGCAACACCGCGCGGTTCATGTTCCTCAGCCCCGCGTCCCGGAACTTCTTCCCGAACTGGGAGCGCAGCGCCGACGACCTCGTCGCCACGCTCCGCTCCTACGCGGGTCAGTTCCCCCGCGACCGGCAGCTCACCGACCTGATCGGCGAGCTGGTCACCCGCAGCGACGCGTTCCGGCGGCGCTGGTCCGCGCACAACGTGCGCTACCACCGAACCGGCGTCAAGTGAGAGCAAAAGCCAACCAGCGGTTGGGATTTGATTTCGCCTGCCGATGGTGGTTACCGTAGAGATGTCACCCCAACCGGGGAGACACAGTCGCCCCAGACCGGGGAGACAAACACAAAGTCGTGCGAACGCACGGCATCAGATCGTGTCCGTTCGCACCATGCACCGAAAGGAGCGGACATGCTCAAGCACTCCGCAACTCGTTCCCACGAGGCCCGCACGACCACCGCCTCCGGCGGCCGCACCTCCAAGACCCTCTCCGCGATCGCGGCCGTCATCACGGCCCTCGGCGCCAAGCTGCCTCTCGCAGGCACCCCCGGCTCGCCCATCACGACCGGGCGCTGATCAACCCCCTAGTGCCGTAACCCGGCACCCACGACACTGAGGGCGGGCACCCACCGGGTGCCCGCCCTCTGCGTGCGTCGCCCCGCTCCTTCGGCACTGCTCAGGGAGCGTAAGCGACCTAATTCAGGTAGTGGCGTTGGGGCTGCTTCATGCCGACGTACCACTCGCGGGCCTGCTGCGTGGACTCGATCCGCGACACCTCCGAGATCGGCACGTCCCACCAGCTGGAGCCGGGCGGGTTCGGGCCGTACAGGTTGGTCTCGATGTGGATCAGGACGGCGACGTCGGAGGCCACGGCCTCCGCATAGGCGGCCTCGAACTCGTCGATCGTCTTCACCCGGATGACCCTGATGCCCCACGACTCCGCGTTGGCCGCGATGTCGACCGGAAGCAGGTCGCCGTCGGCGTTGTGCCGCTCGGCCTTGCGGTAACGGGTGCCGAAGCGCTGCGAGCCGTGCGACTCCGACAGCGCGCCGATCGACGCGAAGCCGTAGTTCTGCAGCAGCACGAAGATGACCTTGATGCCCTCCTGCGCGATGGTCGCGAGCTCCATCGGCAGCATCTGGTAGGTGCCGTCGCCGACGATCGCAACGACCTCGGACTCCGGCAGCGCGAGTTTGACGCCCAGCGCGGCGGGGATCTCGTAGCCCATCGTCGAGAACGCATACTCCAGGTGGTACTGCACCGGCGTCTTGGCCTGCCACAAGCACTGGAGGTCGCCCGGCATCGAGCCCGCGGCGTTGATCACCACGTCGTTGTCGCCCATCAGGCGGTTCAGCGAGCCGAATACCTCGGTCTGGGCCGGCAGCTCGTTCCGCGTCGTGTAGCAGGCCTCCGTCGCGGCGGCCCAATCCTCTCGGAGCTCGGCGATCTGCTCCGTGTACTCCGACGACACCCGGTAGTCGGCCAGCGCGGCGGTCAACGCGACCAGCGCCTCGCGGGCGTCGGCGACGACCATCTCCGCGGCGTGCTTCGCCGCGTCGAACGCGCCCACGTTGATGTTGACGAAGGTGACGTCCGGGTTCTTGAACTGCGTGTGCGACGCCGTCGTGAAGTCGGAGTAGCGGGTTCCGATGCCGACGACGACGTCGGCCGCCTCCGCCAACACGTTGGCCAACCTCGCGCCGGTCGAGCCGACGCCGCCGACGGCGCACGGGTGGTCGAAGTTGATCGCGCCCTTGCCCGCCTGGGTGTCGGAGACCGGGATCCCCGTCGCCGACGCGAACGCGCGCAGCTCCTCGGACGCCAGCGAGTAGATGGTGCCGCCTCCGGAGACGATCAGCGGGCGCTCGGCGCCGCGGATGATCTCGGCCGCGCGCTCGATCGCGATCGGCTCGGGGGCGGGACGGCGGATCCGCCAGGTGCGCGGCGCGAAGAACTCGGCCGGGAAGTCGTAGGCCTCGGCCTGCACGTCCTGCGGCATCGCGACGACGACCGCGCCGGTGTCGACGGGGTCGGTGAGCACCCGCATGGCCGCCATCAGCGACGGGACGAGCTGCTCGGGGCGCTCGATCCGGTCGAAGAACCGCGAGACGGGGCGGAAGCAGTCCGTGGCGCTGACGGCCAGCGAGGCCGGGTCCTCGATCTGCTGCAGCACCGGATCCGGGTAGCGGGTCGCGAACTGGTCCGAGGGGAACAGCAGCACGGGCAGCCGGTTGGTGGTCGCCAACGCGGCGCCGGTCACCATGTTCAGCGAGCCGGGGCCGATCGACGCCGTGCACATGTAGGTCTGCTGGCGGTTGGTCGCCTTCGCGAACGCGGCCGCCGCGTTGACCATGCCCTGCTCGTTGCGGGGCATGATGTAGGGCATCTCGCCGCCGTCGGGGCCCGGGTCGAGCTCGTTTTGCAGCAGCGCCTGCCCGATGCCCGCGACATTGCCGTGGCCGAAGATGCCGAACGCGCCGGCGATCAGGCGCTTGGTCTCGCCGTCGGCCTCGACGAATTGGTTGACGAGAAAGCGGATGGTCGCCTGCCCTACGGTGAGGCGCACGGTTTCCGACATGCTCACTCCTTTAGGGGTTGAGAGGGGTCATGGGCAGGCGGGGATCGACCTCTTGGGCGTCCCAGGTCTCCCGGAGCCAGGTGTAATGGGGGTCGTCGGTCATGAGCCAGGTGGCGTCCTCGGCCGGGCCCGCCATGACGTTCAGATAGTAGAGGTCGTACCCGGGCGCCGCGATGGAGGGGCCGTGATAGCCGTGAGGCATGATCACGACGTCGCGGGAGTGGACCTCGGCGCACACGTCGATCGGCTTACCGGGCGACGGATAGATCCGCTGGATCGCCATGCCCGCGGTGCCGTTGGCAGCGGGCCGGACCTCGTAGTAGTAGATCTCCTCGAGCACGCGCTCGACGTCGTTGTGCTCGTCGTGCTTGTGCGGCGGGTAACTGGACCAGTTGCCGCCGGGCGTCAGCACCTCGCAGGCGAGCAGATGCGATGTGTTCAGCGCGTTGCCGAGCGCGTAGTTGTTCACTTGGCGCGAGCAGTTGCCCGCGCCGCGCAGCGTGGTGACCACCTCGGATGCCGGGCAGTACCGCACGGGAAGGTCGGCGGTCGCCTTCGAGGCGGGCAGCGCGAACCGGCCGCCGTCGTCGCTCGTGACGGTGAACGTGGTGTTGCGCGGCACGTACAGGTAATCGGTGATGGCCGTCCACACCTCCGGCCGCCCGGAGATCCGGTGCGTCTCCCCGCCGACCTCGACGACGCAGCCCCCCGCGAGCGGGAGCACGAGCAGCTCGCTGCCGCCGGTGCTCACCTCCTGAGAGCCGCCGGCCGGCAGCGCCAGCACCCTGATCGAGCTCCACTCCCAGCCCGCGCGCTCCGCGGTCACGTCGGTCTCGAACTGGCCGTGCGCCGTCGATCCCGCCCGGATCACGTAGGTGTCGTTGTCGCTCATCCGTCCTCCATCTCGAATCCCCGCCCTGCGGCGGCGAGTAGTTCCGCAACCTCGTCCTGACGCGGCATCGCGGCCGAACACGCCAGCCGGGCGGCGACGATGGCGCCGGCGGCGGACGCGAAGGTGGCGATCTGCTCGATACCCCAGCCGTTCAGCAACCCGTGACACACGGCGCCGCCGAACGCGTCACCCGCGCCAAGCCCATTGACCACCTCTACGGGAAAGGCGGGCACGAAGGCGCGCTCGGTGCGCGACTTCACGAGGGTTCCCGTCGGGCCCTGCTTCACGAAGGCGATCTCGACGCCGCGGTCGAGCAGCGCGTCGGCCGCGCGCTCCGGGTCGCTCTCGCCGACGGCGATGCGGCACTCCTCGAGGTTCCCGATCGCGACGTCGACGCTGCCGAGCACGCGGGCGACGGCCTCCGACGCCGACGCCTCGTCGGCCCAGAACCGGGGGCGGTAGTCGAGGTCGAGGACGGTGACCCCGTCGCGATGGCGCGCGAGCGCCGTCTCGTGCATGGCGCGCGAGGGTTGGGCGGAGAGCCCGCTCACGGTGAGCCACAGGATGCGGTAGTCCTCGAGGTCCGCGGGAAGATGCTCCGGGCCCAGCTCGAGGTCGGGGGTGGTCGGCCAGCGGTAGAAGTAGAGCGGGAAGTCGTCCGGGGGAAAGATCTCACAGAAGGTGACGGGCGTGTTGAAGTGGGGGTTGGTCACCACGAGGGACGAGTCGACACCCAACCGACCCAGCTCCTCGACCACGTAGCGCCCGAACGGGTCGTCCCCTACCCCGGTGAGCACGGAGACGTCGCGTCCGTAGCGCGCGCACGCGGCGGCCACGTTCGTCGCCGACCCGCCGAGGAACTTGCCGAAGGTGTCGACGGCCTCCAGATGAAGCCCCGGCTGCAGCGGATAGAGGTCGACGCCGCACCGGCCGACGGCCAGCACGTCTCGCGCCCTCGAGTCATCCACTCCGACGACCCCCTTTCGGTCCCCAGTCTGCCGGAAACAGCCCAACAGGTCAATCTATGTTCTGACAAACTTACCGCATTGATACGCGGTATGATCACCGGGATCGAGTTATGTTCACTACGCGGTGAGACAAAACCGGACCAGTGGATGGAGGATGCGACATGGACGAGACCTACGCTCCCGAGATCGTCATGGACAGAGAGTCCTCCACGCCCCTTTACGAACAGATCGCCCGGCCCATCGAGGCGGCCATCCTCTCCGGGGAGCTCCCCGCGGGCGCGCTGATCGAGGACGAGGTATCGATGGCCCAGCGGCTGGACGTCGCCAGGCCGACCGCCCGACGCGCGCTGCAGGAGCTCGCCAACAAAGGCCTGCTGACGAGGCGCCGCGGCGTCGGCACCAGGGTGACCCCGCCGCACGTGCACCGGCCGATGAAGCTCTCATCGCTCAACGAGGATCTCACGGTCGCCGGCTTCACCCCCACCACGAAGGTGCTTGGCTACGGGGTTCGCGAGGCGACGGCGAGCGAGGCGAGCGAACTGGACATCGCCACCGGCGACGGCGTCCTCGACGTCAGGCGGCTGCGGTACGCCGACGACCATCCCCTCGCCATCCTCACCAACCTGATCCCGCTCGACATCGCCCCCTCCTGGCAGGACCTCGGCACGAACGGCCTCTATCACTGCCTGCGCGAGCACGGCGTCGACATCGCGGCCGCCAGCCAGCAGATCGGCGCGCGTGGGGCCACCGACGAGGAGGCCGAGATCCTCGGCGAACAGCCCGGCGCTCCGCTGCTCACGATGCACCGCGTCGGCCGCACCGCGGAGGGCCGCGTCGTCGAGGTCGGCACGCACGTGTACCGCCCCAGCCTCTACTCCTTCCGGTTCTCGCTCTTCACCTCCTGAGCCCCGACCGGCGCCTCCACCCTCGTCTCATTTGTGCTTACAATTACTTGACATGGCTTCCCATGGTGCGTTCTAATGGGCGACGAACAGCGGCGTTGCGGCCGCACATGTGAATACCAGGAGCACTCGATGGCTGACATCTCTTACACCCCCGGCCCGCTGCTTGACGCTGCGCGGACCACGCCCACCGCACTGTGGAACGACTCGTCCGATCTCGCCGAGTTGAAGCAGTCGATCTCGTTCGGCGGCGTGGGCGCCACGTGCAACCCTGTGATCGCCTACACCACGATCTCCAAGAACCTCGACGTCTGGACTCCGCGGATCAAGGCCATCGCCGACGCGAACCCCACCTGGGGCCTCGCCGACATCGGCTGGCAGGCCGTCAAGGACATGTCGATCGAGGCGGCGCAGCTGCTCGAGCCGATCTTCGACGAGCACAAGGGCCGCAACGGGCGCCTCTCGGTGCAGACCGATCCCCGTTTCTTCCGCAACGCCAAGGCGCTCGCCGACCAGGCCGAGGAGTTCCACAACCTCGCCAGGAACATCGTGGTGAAGATCCCCGCCACGAAGGTCGGGCTCGAGGCCATCGAGGACGCCACCTCCCGCGGCGTGTCCATCAACGTCACCGTCTCCTTCTCCGTACCTCAGGCCGTGCAGGCCGCCGAGGCGATCGAGCGCGGCCTGAGCGCCCGCGAGGCCGCCGGCCACGACGTCTCCGAGATGGGCCCCGTCGTCACCATCATGGGCGGCCGCCTCGACGACTGGCTGAAGCACGTCGTCGCCCGCGACAAGGTCTTCATCGACCCCTCCGCCCTCGAGTGGGCGGGCGTCGCGTGCATGAAGCGGGCCTACCAGGTGTTCCAGGAGCGCGGCTTCCGCTCTCGCGTCCTCTCCGCCGCCTTCCGCAACGTGATGCAGTGGTCCGAGCTCGTCGGCGGCGACGTCGTCGTCTCGCCGCCCTTCGGCTGGCAGAAGATCATCCAGGGCTCCGACTACGTCGCGGTCCCGAAGATGGACGTGCCCGTGCGAGAGGACTACATCGAGCAGCTGAACCGCCTCGAGGACTTCCGCCGCGCCTACGAGGTCGACGGCATGCCGATCGAGGAGTTCGAGAACTTCGGCCCCACCCGCAAGACGCTGCGCCAGTTCCTGCAGGCCGACGCCGATCTCGACCAGTTGGTCGCCGACATCCTCGTACCCGCCCCCTGATCCTGCGTGGCGGCGGCGCAACCGACCACCACTGAACATAAGTCTGCGTAGGTTCGCTTGGCTGTGCATATGCGCAGCCAAGCCAACCTACGCAGGTTTATGCACGAGCCCCTCCGCACTGACTCTCGTATAGAGAGTTCGGTGCCCTGCCGATAGGGTTTGCCGTGCGGATGCCCGACGACGACAGGAGCCCCATGAGCAACGACATGGGACACATCTTCCCCGGCAAGGAGTTCATCGCGACGACGCTCGACGCGCTGCAGGTCAAGGACGACATGTCGCGCAAGGCGACCGTCCCGTACCTCCAGCGCGCGGCCATGGCGGGCATCCTGATCGGGGTGTTCTACGGAGCCTTCTACACGACGATGTCGGTCTTCGCGGGCCTGAGCCTCGACGGCACGTCGCTCGCGGGGCTGGGCAAGGTCGCGGGCTCGCTGGTCTTCGGCTGGGCGCTGATCTTCATCTATTACACGAAGTCAGAGCTGCTGACGTCGAACATGATGGTGGTGACCATCGGGCGCTACTACCGCCAGATCACGTGGGCGCGGGCGTTCACGATCATGGGGCTCTGCTACCTGGGCAACGCCCTCGGCGGCCTCCTACTCGCCGTCTTCGTGAGGTTCTCGACGCTCGCCACCGGTCCCGTGATGGACCAGATGCTGCACTCGGTCGACGTGAAGCTCGCCTATGTCGCCGACGGCCCCGCGGGGTGGGCCGACCTGTTCGTCCGCGCCATCCTCTGCAACTTCATGATCAACGTGGCCATGCTTCTGGTCTACAACGGGTTCGTGAAGGCGGACTTCGCCAAGATGTGCGCCATGATCGCGTCGGTCTTCATCTTCGCCTTCCTCGGCCTGGAGCACTCCGTCGCCAACACGGTTCTCTTCCTGATGGTCGGGCTCCGCGAGGGGATCGACGTCGGCCTGGCACTCGGCAGCGTCGGCATCGCGCTGACCGGCAACTTCGTCGGCGGCGGCCTGCTGATCGGCGCCTACTACGCCTACGTGAACGACTCCAAGCGCCACCTCCACGAGGAGACGCCGGAGCTCAACGTTCCGTGACGACGCCTGCATCGGGCCGTTCATCAGGCATCGGGCGTCCATAGCGGGTTCACGTAAGTTATTTGATTGGACATTTGTTGCGCGACGCAACCAGCGTGCTTCTCGAGGAGCTGCCTCTGCCCACGCTCGTCGTGCACACGAGCACCGACGGTGACGATCACGATTCGGCGGCTCGCGCCTTCGCGGTGCAGCACGTCGCTTCACGGACCTGATGGCGCCGGGCCACTGGGAGCGGGCGATTCCTAGCCGACGAGAGAGGCGATCAGCCCCTCAATACGGGCACGGATATCGTCGCGGATCGGCCGAACCGCGTCGATGCCTTGCCCGGCGGGGTCGTCGAGCTTCCAGTCCTCGTAGCGCTTGCCCGGGTAGTAGGGGCAGGCGTCGCCGCACCCCATCGTGATCACCACATCCGAGGCCTGGACAGCCTCGGGCGTGAGCACCTTGGGCTGCTCTGCGGTGATGTCGATGCCCTCTTCACGCATGGCTTCGACGGCGATGGGGTTGATCTGGTCGGCGGGCATGGAGCCGGCGGAGCGGACCTCGATGCGGTCGCCGGCGAGGTGGCGGAGGTAGCCGGCTGCCATCTGGGAGCGGCCGGCGTTGTGGATGCAGACGAACAGCACGGACGGCTTGGCGTCGGTCATGATCGGGTCTCTTTCGTTAGCGGCTGGTGAGGGAGTCGAGCAGGGTGCGGACGCGGGCGGCGATGTCGTCGCGGATGGCCTCGACGCCCTCGACGGAGGCGAGGGCCGGGTCTCCGACCGCCCAGTCCTCGTAGCGGACGCCGGGGATGATCGGGCACACGTCGCCGCAGCCCATGGTGATGACGACATCGGCGGCGCGGACCGCCTCGTCGGTAAGCGGCTTGGGGAACCGCTCGGTGGCGGCGTCCTCGCCCTCGATCTGGGTGAGTAGCGAGCGCACGTGCGGGTGGACGTCTGGTGCCGGTCGTGACCCGGCGGAGCGGGCGACGACCTTGCCATCGGCCATCTGGTTGACCAGCGCGGCCGCGAGCTGGGAGCGGCCGGCGTTCTGTACGCACACGAACAACACCTGCGGCACACCCGTCTCGCGGTCGCGGGTGAGGTCGGTGAGGCGCTGGCGGGCGAAGCGCTCGGTGAGTGGTACAAGGTGTCGGGCGATCTTCGCGGACCGGAGGAGGCCGGCGTAGGACTCTCGCACCATTGTGACCACCAGGTCGCGACTCAGCGTGTTGTATTCGTCGGCCAGTTCTTCGGCGAGGCGATCGATGACGTGCGAGTCGACCTCGCGCGGGGATTCGGGCCGGTCCTCTGCAGGATCGGCGGTGACGGCGGACGCGAAGCCGTCCAGGAGGGCCGTGACGGCCGCCTGTCGGGTGGCGACGATGCGGTAGTACACCCAGGTGCCACGCCGTTGGGAGCTGAGCAGGCCGGTGTCCTTCAGGACCTTCAGGTGGTGGGAGACGGTGGGTTGGGAGACGTCGGCGAGTTCGGCGAGGTCGCAGACGCAGGACTCGCCGCGCGGGTCGGTGGCGATGGCCGACAGCATCCGGAGCCGGAGCGGATCGGCCAGCGCCTTCAACGTGTTGGCCACGGCGGTGGCCGCATCGAGGCCGATCGCGTGCGCCTCGGCGGGTGCGCACGTCTCGACCGTTGTGGGTGTTTCGGTCATGGTGTCCTCCTCAGGTCGGTCGTAGCTGTGTCCGGAGCGTAGGGGTCGGTGTGGAACCAGGCGCGTGCGGCCCACAGCGAGACGTAGACGAGGCCGACGAGCACGGGAACTTCGATAAGCGGGCCGACGACCCCTGCGAGGGCCTGTCCAGATGCCGCGCCGAAGGTGCCGATCGCGACCGCGATGGCGAGTTCGAAGTTGTTGCCCGCCGCCGTGAACGCCAGTGTGGTGGAGCGGGCATAGCCCAGTCCGAGACCCTTGCCGAGCAAGAGCCCGACGAACCACATCAGCGCGAAGTAAACCAGTAGCGGCAGGGCGATCCGGGCGACATCGAACGGACTGGATGTGATCGCTTCGCCTTGGAGTGCGAAGAGCAGCACGATGGTGAACAGCAACCCATAGAGCGCCCACGGCCCCACGCTGGGGAGGAATCGGTTCTCGTACCAGTCGCGTCCCCGGCGCTTCTCGCCGATCCACCGCGAGGCTCTGATTCGAGCACTTCGCTGACAAACGTGGCGTCGGTGACGGGGGTGATGCTCATGCGGAAACCTCCAGAGTGGGACTCTCGATCTGGGTGGGCAGATCGAGAGTCGACAGATAGTGCTGCGCGTCCAAGGCAGAGGCGCAGCCGGTGCCAGCGGCCGTGATCGCCTGCCGGTAGTTGTGATCCACCAGGTCACCGGCGGCGAACACGCCGGCCACGTTGGTGCGTGTCGTTGGATGGGCCACGATGACGTACCCCTCGGCGTCGGTGGACACCTGGTCGGCGACAAGCTCGGAGCGCGGGTCGTGCCCGATTGCGACGAAAGTGCCCGCCACATCCAGCACTCTTTCGGTGCCTGTGACCGTGTCGCGCAGGCGCAGACCGGTGACGTTCGCCTCGCCGAGGATCGCGGCCACCTCGCTGTTCCATGCGACCTCGATCTTGGGGTCGGCCAATGCCCGCTCGGCCATGATCCGGGACGCCCGGAACTCGCCGCGCCGGTGGACGAGCGTGACCTTGGCAGCGAAGCGCGTCAAGAACAGTGCTTCTTCCATTGCGGAATCGCCACCGCCGATGACCGCGATTTCCCGGTCACGGAAGAAGAAGCCGTCGCAGGTCGCGCACCATGACAGGCCATGTCCCGAGAGTCGCGCTTCCTCAGGGAGACCGAGCTTGCGATATGCGGACCCCATCGCCAGAATCACGGCGCGCGCCTGGAAGGTTCCGCTGCTGCTGGTCTCGATGACCTTCGTGGATTCGGTGAGTGCAAGACAGGTCGCGTCGTCATAGATGATGCGGGCGCCGAAGCGCTCTGCCTGGGCGCGCATCGCTTCCATCAGCTCGGGGCCTTGGATGCCGTCGGTGAAGCCGGGGAAGTTTTCGACCTCCGTGGTCGTCATCAGCGCTCCGCCGGCCGTCACCGATCCAGCCAGGACGACCGGCGCGAGGCCTGCTCGCGCGGCGTAGATGGCTGCGGTGTATCCGGCTGGGCCGGACCCGACGATCACTAGTTCCACATCTTGCATCGACATGTATCTATATTGAAGGAGATCGAAGCAAGATGCAACCCGGGAGCGGCGGCGGGTGCTGTTCGGACGCCACGGGCAGGCTGGCCCCCGCGGCGTCGCGGCTTTCGAGGCGGAGTCGGTCGGGAGGGTTGTCGTGGGCCTGGTGGGTCAGCAGGTGATCGACGGGTCCGCCGAGCAGTTGTCCGGGTCCGGCAGTCCGGCGAGGAACGCTCGCACGGTCGCCAGGCCCTGCGGCGTGGCGTGGTAGTGCGCCCACTTGTGGCGCATCTCCCGGCTGATGAGCCCGGCCTTGACCAGCCGGGCCAGATGGTAGGAGAGGGTTGGCTGGCTGATGCCAAGACTGTCGGGCATGTGACAGGCGCACACGCTGGAGCAGCAGTTCGCCGAGATGTGATGCAGCAGCTTGACCCGGACCGGATCGGATAGCGCCTTGAAGGTGGCGGCGACCCGCTCGGCCTCCTCGTCGGCGAGCGCCGACGCGCCCTGTGGGGCGCAGTCGATGATCGGGAGGTGCTGAACCATGCGCGCCAGCTTACCACCTCAGATTGACAGACGTCGATATGAGCCCTAGCCTTCATATTGACGAACATCAATCCGAGAGAGGCGTCCTCATGATCCAGGTCTTCGAAGGCCCGTTGTGCTGCAACACCGGGGTGTGTGGCCCCGACCCCGACCAGGCGCTGGTCGACTTCACCGCCGACCTCGACTGGCTTACCCGGCAAGGCGTGTCGGTGCGCCGGGCGAACCTGGCCCAGGACCCCGCCGCGTTCGCTGACAGCGCCGTCGCGCGGGCGTTCGTGCAGAAGGTCGGCGCGTCCGGGCTGCCGCTGATCGTGGCCGACGACGTGACGGTTGCCACCGGACGCTACCCCTCCCGCGCCGAGCTGGCCCGGATCGCCGGCGTCGAGGCGCCCGCCGAGAACACGGCGACCGGGTGCTGCGGTAGCGCCACGCCCACCCCGGCAGCGTCGGTGTGCTGTGGCGACGAGGCCCCGGTGTCGTCGGGATGCTGCGGTTCGGACCAGTCGGTGACCATCCAGTCCGGTTCTCAGGCGTAGGGCTGATCGGAGATGATCGAGCTGCTGCACAACCCGCCGAGGTTCCTGTTCCTGACCGGGAAGGGCGGTGTCGGGAAGACGAGCATCGCCTGCGCCGCCGCGGTCGACCTCGCCCGCCGGGGCAACCGGGTCCTGCTGGTCTCCACCGACCCGGCCTCGAATGTCGGCCAGGTCTTCGACCAGCGGGTCGGGTACGCGATCACCCCGATTGTCGGCGTTGCCGGGCTCGACGCGCTGGAGATCGACCCCGAGGCCGCCGCCGAGGAGTACCGAGGGCGCGCCCTCGCCCCGATCCGGGACTTCCTCTCGGTCAAGGACCTCGCCGACGTCACCGAGCAGCTCTCCGGGTCCTGCACCACCGAGATCGCCTCGTTCAACGAGTTCACCGCCTTCCTGGCCGGCAACGACATCGCGCGAGGCTACGACCACATCGTCTTCGACACCGCCCCGACCGGCCACACCGTCCGGCTGCTCAAGCTCCCCGGCGAATGGACCTCCTTCCTCGAAGACGGGCTCGGCGATGCGTCCTGCCTCGGTCCGATGGCCGGCCTCGACAAGACCCGCACCACCTACGCCGACGCGCTCACCGCCCTGGCCGACCCGTCCGTGACGAGACTCGGCCTGGTCGCCCGCCCACAAACCTCATCGCTGGCCGAGGCGTCCCGCACCGCCGACGAACTCGCCGAAGCAGGCGTCCACGCCACCCACCTGGTCATCAACGGCATCCTCCCCAGCGAACCCATCTCCGATGTCCTGGCCGACGCGATCCGCGCCGAGGAGACCGCCGCCATCGCCGCCATGCCCGTCAACCTCGCCGGGCTGACGATCGACCGGCTCCCGCTGCGCTCCCGCGACGTGATGGGCCTCGACGCCCTCACCACGCTGCTCTCCGAGGCCCCGGACCACACCCCGGCGTTAGCCGCACCGCGCGCCAACGCCCCCGCCGGCTCGTCGGATTCTCTGGCCGCGACGATCGCGCAGCTGGCGGCCAAGGATCACGGCTTGGTGATGGTCGTGGGGAAAGGCGGCGTCGGGAAGACGACGATGGCTGCGGCGATCGCCGTCAGTTTGTCCGACCGCGGCAAGGACGTGCTGCTGACCACCACCGACCCGGCCGCGCATCTCGCCTGGACGGTCGGCGAAGCGGCGCCCTTCGAGGTCTCCAGTATCGATCCCGTCCAGGCGGTGGCCGACTACAGGCGCCACGTCATGGACACCAAGGGCGCGGGCCTGGACGCCGACGGTCGGGCCAACCTCGCCGAGGACCTGCGCTCGCCCTGCACCGAGGAGGTGGCCGTCTTCCAGGCCTTCGCCGCAGCCGTTGAGCAATCCGCCCACCGGTTCGTGGTCATGGACACCGCCCCCACCGGACACACCCTGCTCCTCATGGACGCCACCGGCTCCTACCACCGCGAGGTCGTCCGCAACCTGCCCGAGCAGGCCGGGCTCACGCCACTGGCCCGACTCCAGGACCCCGACAACACCAGCGTCATCGTCGTCACGCTGCCCGAGACCACCCCCGTCCTCGAAGCCACCGGCCTGGCCGCCGACCTCACCCGAGCCAACATCACCACCTGGGGATGGATCGTCAACCGCTCCCTCACCCCGACCGACACCACCAGCCCCCTGCTGGCCGAACGGATCAACGCCGAACAAGCACCTCTGCGAGAGGCCCAGGCGCAGACCGGCCGGGTCGCCGTCGTGCCCTACAGCGACACCCCTCCCGTGGGTGTGGACCAACTTCGCCAGCTCTCCGCCGCCTCGGACCGGGACGCCGGTCACGCTGTCCGTGAGCAGGTACGCCTCCGCTACGCGCAAGCCGCAACGGCAGTCCGCGCCGGCGCTCACAACACCGACCTGCTGGCGGACAGTACCTGCTGCTCACCCGCTTCCTGCTGCGGCAATCCCGGCGCTGACATCGGTGGCTTCGGGGCCGGGCTCTACGACGCGACGGAGGCTGCCGAGTTGCCGCTGGAGGCGATCGAGGCGAGTCTGGGATGTGGCAACCCAACCACGGTCGCAGAGCTGTGCGAGGGCGAGCGCGTCCTAGACCTCGGTTCCGGGGGCGGAATCGATGTCCTGCTCTCCGCACGCCGTGTCGGCCAGTCCGGATTCGCCTACGGCGTTGACATGACCGACGAGATGCTCGACCTGGCACGCACCAACGCCGCGAACGCCGGAGCGACCAACGTCGAGTTCCTCAAAGGCACTATTGAGGATGTACCCCTACCCGACGGCGCAGTCGACGTCGTGATCTCCAACTGCGTCATCAACCTGTCCACAGACAAGCCGGCCGCCCTGGCGGAGATGTTCCGTGTGCTCGCTCCCGGCGGAAGAATCGGCATCTCCGATGTCGTCGCCGAAGACCATCTCACCCCGGCCGAACGAGCCGAGCGCGGTTCATACGTGGGGTGCATCGCCGGCGCGCTCTCCAAGAGTGAATACCTTCAGGGCCTCGCCGCAGCCGGATTCACCGACGCTACCGTCGAGTTCACCCACCAAGTCGCCGATGACATGCACTCAGCGATCATCCGCGCGACGAAGTTGGTGCGTTAGCTTCCGGAACCTTCGAAGAGTGAGCTCGCTGGGGATGAGCCATGGAGGCAAGCAGCGGTGAGATCGACAGCGCAGCGAGCGGCGTGGTTCGGTGGCCGGTGCGCGTCGAGACCGGCCACTACGCGCACCCTGTAGCGCCGGAGGTATATGACTGTGTGAAGTTCCTGCTAGCCCGCGAGGGCTCAGGGACTATCACCGGTGACTGGGGCGAGCGTCGGTTCCGCATGGGCGATCTGATGCTGGTGGGCTCAGGCTTGGCTATCGGTGGCGCGCCGGACGGGACGGCAACGACCTCGACAATCTTTGCCGACAAAGACTACGTAATGGATCAGGTGTACTGGCGCTACGCCGATGTGTTGCAGGACCGGACGGCAGCCGAGACCGTGATGCAACGCGCGTTCGGAACGGGCGCAATCATGATCCGTCTGAACGGCCCGCTGGCAGCCACCTTCGCCGCGAGAATCGATGAGATCGAGCGGGCGCAGACAATGAGAGAGTTCCATCGGATGCAGGCCGCCTTTGCCGAGGTCTTGCACCTGCTCGGGCAGTTGTTGCCGTGGAGCCCGGCGCCGTCGCTACGAACCCTGACACACGGGATCGCGGCGATGGTGGCCCGTCGCACCGCCACGCGGCCCGTGCGCAGCGAGGTGCTACAGGTCCGCAACGCCATCCAGTGTGATCTAGCCCACCGTTGGCTCGTCGCAGAGATGGCCACGACGGCACATCTATCGGTGCGGCAACTACAGCGAGTGTTCGCTGAGTCGCTGGGCGTGTCCCCGATCACCTTCCTGGGCCTGTTGCGCACCAAGGAGATGGCCCGAATGCTTCGTGACACCGAGATGACAGTCGGCGAAATGAGCAGAGCCGTAGGTTGGCGGAGCCGGAGCCACGCTCGGTCAGTGTTCGCGATGTCAACGGGAATGACACCCGAAGGGTACCGGCAGATGGTGCGTGGTCGGGATCACGACGCGTAGCGTCGGTATCGCGCCAATGTGACGCCCGCCGTCTCGCCGCCTGGTCCACGCGTCGGATAGGCAGGGATGACGCCAGGTTCCCTGCCGCCACGACTCTCGGCACCCCCTTCGCTGTGTTGCTGACCGTCCCCTCCAGGTTGCCTTGGCGCACCTTCCGGACACCGCCTCCATCCCGGAGGCAGCGCCGGCTGAAGGACGCAAAAAAAATCATGGTGACCAACGACGAGGGGCGTGCCGCCCGCGAAGCAAAACTCGAATACCTCCACGACACACTCGCTACCACCGTGGAGGCGCTGGTTTCCGCCGAAGACTGGGTGCGGGCGCCAGGCCCCCGCGCCGAAGCCCGCACCCGCCGGCACCGGGTCGACCGCGAGCGGCACCGGCACGGCAGCGGGAGGGACCGGTGCGGCAGCGGGAGGAACCAGCGCGGGCGCGGGCACTGCAAGCGCCGCCGCCCCGGCAGCTGCGGGTGCGGCCGGCGTAGCCGTGGTCGGCGCGCAGGTCGTCAAGGAGGCCGCTACTGCCGGGCCGAAAGCCGGTGCTGCTATCGGCGCCCAGGCCGATCAGACCGCAGCACAAGCTGGCGCCGGCAGTAGCGGCGCCAGCGTCCTGTTCAACCCAGGCGATCCTGCTGGCGCGCTCGGGGCCGACGGCCTGAGCCCGGTGGCGTACTAGATCGTCGCCGGGCTGCTGCTCACCGCGATCACCGCCGCCGGGGTCTCGGGCTGGATGTTGCTGCGTCGGCACGCGCGGAAGGCCGCGTCCGATCCACACCGGCAAGCGGGCACCGCCACCCCGCACGAGGCCGCGCAAGTGGCGTCTGCGCGGGCGCTGATGCGACGTGCCGGGACGCTGCGACCGTCCCTGTCGCAGCCCACACCCGCCGACCTCGGCTACCGGCTCGGAAGCATCGGCAGGCAGGCCGTGTGGGCGAGGTGCGGTGGTCACGACCAGCACCCGGCCGGACAACCTCACCGCGACCCTCGCCGCGCGCAGACGCGCGGGCAGCAAGGTGGCCGTATTCGACCCCCAGCATTTAGCCGAGGGCATCCCGGCCGGCCTGCGGTGGTCGCCGATCCGGGGATGCGAATCGCCGCAGACAGCGATGATCCGCGCCACCGGCCTCGCCTCCGCGACCGGACTGTCGGCCGGCGGTGTGGAAGGTGGTGACTTCTGGGAGGGAAAGACCCGTTCCGTGCTCCAATCCTTGCTCCACGCCGCGGCTCTCGATCACCGCAGCCCGACCGAACTGTTTCGCTGGACTTTGGACCCCGTTGCGGCGGCCGAGGCCGTCGCCATCCTCACCAACCACCCGGACGCGGCGACAGGGTGGGCCGACTCTCTACACGCGATGATCGACGCCGACCCCAAGACCCGTGACTCGATCTGGCAAGGCGTCTCTCTCGCCTTGGCCTCCCTGGCCGACCCGCGCGTCCTCGATACCGTCTCCCCAGCCGATGGGGAGAGCTTCGACCCAGAAAGGTTCATCCGAGAGCGCGGAACCCTCTACCTGCTAGCCACCGGCGCCGGTGCCGGGAACAGCGCCGCCCTGGTGGCAGCCTTCGTGGAAGACCTCGTGGAGACGGCCCGCCGCATGGCCGCCCGCTCCGCTGGCGCCCGGCTCGACCCTCCGCTGTTGCTGGCCCTCGATGAGATCGGGAACCTTGCCCCTCTGCCCAGCCTGCCTACGCTCATGGCCGAAGGCGGAGGGACCGGGATCACGACGATGGCCGTCCTGCAATCACTTGCGCAAGCACGGGATCGGTGGTCCGAGCATCAAGCCAATGCGATCTGGGATGCCTCCATCGTGAAGATCGTCCTCGGCGGAGCATCGAACTCCCGCGACCTGCAAGACCTCTCCACGCTCATCGGAGAGCGCGACGAATACACCGACTCCTCAACAGTCGGTGACTACGGCTCCCGCTCCAACCAGCGATCCGTCCGCAGAGTTCCGATCATGGCGCCCGACCGCATCCGCACACTGCCGTTCGGTACCGCGGTCACCCTGCTGCGCGCAGCCCCGCCAATCATCACCGACCTGCGTCCCTGGCCCGCACGTCCCGATGGCCGGCAACTCGCCGCCGACCGCAAGCAGATCGAAGAACAGCTGCAAGCCGCCGCGCCCCGCAACAACACGACAGCCGAGCCGTCCTGAACCGGGACGCGCACCTGCCTGACGCAACGGTCACCGATCCCCGGAGGCCGGTAACAACGAGCAGGAGCACACCCATGACTACGGAACCGCACGAGATGACCTCAGAGGCCCCCGATGTGCGCGAGGGCTTCTACGGCTTCGTCGCCTCGACCCCCCGGCTGACCTACTCCGACGAAGGCACGCCGCGGCTGTACTTCAAGGCCGGGCAGGAGCACTACCAGTACGACAACGGCACCCGGACCAAGCTCACGACCACATTCCACGATGTCGTCGCGTTCAATGGAGCCGCACAGTGGGGCGCCGACAAGCTCGCCAAGCAGGACTGGTTCCTCGCCCACGGTCGCACCAGCCCCAACGTGAACCCGAACACCGGCGTCGAGGAACAGCAGTTCATCGCCAGCAGGCTCGGCCACGACCTCGCCCGCACGACCTACGACGTCGACCGCTCCCAACGCCGCAGCGCAGGACGCGAAACTGTCGAACGCGGCCAGGACCGCGCCGCCGGCTTCGAGGAACCCGAACGCGACGAGCCCGCCCACGCCGCCGCTCGGACGATGTGACCACGGAACGCATGATGAACGAGAACACGCCACGGCCCGACGCCGACGAACCCGACGAGCACGACGACGAGGTGACCCGGCTCGGCAGCGACGAGCCTGGGGCCGTACACCCGGTGAACTGGAACCTGTTGCTGTCCCACGACCTCGAACAGGAATGGCTCGCGCTGAACCGTTGGGTCGAATGGCTCCGCAAGACCTACGCCCTCCCAGCATCGGTCATCCCGCCGTGCTGGCACCGCCACCCCGAGTTGCAGTGGGAACTGTCAGCGCTGCACCTGCACTGGCTGGGCGCCTACGATCCCGAACAGAACGGCTCCGCACCCATCGGCTGGCACCGCGACTTCGCCCTCGCCCGCGCACGGCTGCGCGACTGGGTGGCCGCCTCCGGCACCCGCCTCGACCGCGACCGGCCCTCCCGCCAGACAGCCTGGCCAGGCGAGCGGCCGGCCGCCCCATCGAGGACACGCCGATTGTCAATCGGCGAGACGACTTCGTGCAGTTCGTCCTCGAACAAGTCGCCCGCCGCAAGGCCGCCGAAGACGCCTTCTTCCTCGGACTGGACTCCCCGTCGCATTTCGGTACCGCCGACAGCGACGAGAGCGACGACGAGTAGAGCGAAGTGGTCGGTAATGGTGCGGAACTATCAACCCAAGACCCACCGCAAGCCGGCGGACCGCAACCTGCGGGTGCGGTTCATCAAGCGTGAGCAGATCGACGCCGAACAGGTTGCCGAAGTGCTCATCCGTGTGGCACTGCGCGAAGCGGGAACCGGCAGCCCGGCAGGACAAGCCGGAGCCCAGCTCCGACAACTCCTCAGCCCCGAGCGGTAGAATCCGTGGTGTACGTCCATCCACTGGGCGCTACCGGCAAGAGCCCACCATTGCCCGAACCCTCAGCGGCTCGGAAGGCCACCCACTCTCGTTCTCGTGACCGCCATGTGGTGCCCGTACTCGCCCCTCACCAGGGTGAGCCAGAGCACGAAAGGCAGTCACGAGCATGACTCTCACCGACCTTCCCACCAGCCTCGACCTCGGCGCCCTGCGCGCCCTGGTCCGCGGGCCGAAACAGACCGCCACCCTGGCCGGGCTCGGCGGGAAAGAGCCCGCGATCTCCTACCTCCGGGTCTCCACCAAGGACCAGGCCACCCGCAACGGCCTAGAAGAAGGCCTGTCGATCCCCGCCCAACGCGAGGCCGCCGACCGCAAGGCCGACCAGCTCGGCGCGGTCATCGTGGCGGAGTTCATCGAACCCGGCGAGTCCGCCAAGACCGCCAGGCGCAAAGCCCTCCAAGAGATGCTGGACTACATCGCGAACAACCCGGTGCGGTACTGCATCAT
>Ga0116181_1000892_pt1 | contig 26796 bp, 25 predicted proteins | sample AD_UKC075_MetaG_FD_89752 | JGI IMG/M metagenome (GOLD analysis project Ga0116181, IMG submission 89752) | Active sludge microbial communities of municipal wastewater-treating anaerobic digesters from USA - AD_UKC075_MetaG | ecosystem: Engineered > Bioreactor > Anaerobic > Digestate | place: USA... | reverse complement strand
GACTGTATTACCGAAGAAGCACTACCAAGTTATGAATCATGGATTATGGGAATTGATGGAGTAGAACAGGAAAACCGGACGGGTTGGTCACAATGGGTGAGAAGCTGGACAGCAGAAGAAAATCGTCACGGCGATTTATTGAACAAATATCTTTACCTCTGTGGAAGAGTGAATATGCGCGAAATTGAAATCACCACGCAATATTTAATTCAGGATGGTTTCGATTTGGGAACTTCAATGGATCCATACAGAAATTTTGTTTACACCAGTTTTCAGGAGACGGCAACCAATATTTCCCACAGAAGAGTAGGAACTTTGGCAAAACAAACCGGGAATACTAAGTTGGCGAAAATGTGTGGAGTAATCGCAGCTGATGAAGCACGTCATGCAAAAGCCTACAAACATTTTGTAAGCAGAATCTTCGAATTGGATCCATCTGAAATGATGCTCGCTTTCGAAGACATGATGAAGAAAAAAATTGTGATGCCTGCACATTTAATGCGCGAATCTGGGCAAAAAGCCGGTGAGCTTTGGGGACATTTTTCTGACGCGGCACAAAGAGCAATGGTTTACACCGGACAAGACTACATCAATATTTTGAGCGAATTATTAAACGACTGGAAAATAGAACACATTTCCGGACTTAATGAACAGGCACAAAAAGCCCAGGAATATTTAATGAAACTTCCAGGAAGACTGCAGAAAATCACCGACCGAATTGCCACACCAGATTTGCAGTATCAATTCAAATGGGTAAAATCTTAAACCAAATTATATCAAACTATATTTTTTTTTGGAGCGGCTGAATTTTTCAACCGCTCTTTAATTTTCCTATCTTTGCAAAATCCAAAAAATAAAACAGGTGAAATCGCCAAGATTGCTAAAAGACAAACTCTGTATGAAGATAGAGGAGATTTCACAGGACTTAAAAAAAACAATAAACAGCTAGATATGAAAAGTAACAAAAAACTCGCTATAGACTTCGACGGAACTGTTGTAGAGGACGCATATCCAGGAATCGGGAAGCCCAAAACATTCGCTTTCGAGACTTTGAAAAAACTTCAGGCCGAAGGTTACCGTTTAATTCTTTGGACCTACCGTCACGGAAAATCCTTGGAAGAAGCCGTAGAATTCTGTAAAAAAAATGGAGTAGAGTTTTATGCAGTCAACTCCAGTTTTGAAGGAGAAGTTTTCGATTCTGCAGAAGCATCTAGAAAAATTGATGCAGACCTGTTCATCGACGACCGAAATCTTGGCGGTTTTCCGGGATGGGGAGAAATCTATAACACCATCACCGACCGAATTGAATTCCGTGTAGAAGGAACAGAAGTTTTGGCATACTCGAAAATGAAAAAAGAAAAGAAAAAAGGATTATTCTGGTAAGGAAAATCTAAAAATTTTCTAATGTTAAAGAGACATTCCAAACAGTATTCAGCATCATTTTTAAATTGATAAACAGATAATTTTCACATTATTTAATGATAATTTTAAAAACCCTCGACGAACTTCGTCTCATGCGTGAAAGCGCGCAACTTGTCTCAAAAACTTTGGGTTTAATCGCTAAAGAAATAAAACCTGGAGTTACCACCAATCACCTCGATAAAATCGGGGCAGAATTTATTCGTGATCATGGGGGAGAACCTGCATTTTTAGGAATGTACGGTTTCCCAAAAAATCTATGCATCTCACCAAACGCAGAAGTAGTTCACGGGATTCCAAATGATAAACCACTTGTGGAAGGAGATATTCTTTCGGTGGATTGTGGCGTTTATATGAATGGTTTTTACGGCGATCACGCCTATTCCTTTGAAGTTGGCGAAGTTGCTCCAGAAACCAAAAAGTTGCTAAAAGTTACCAAACAATCTTTATACAAAGGAATTGAACAATGTGTTCGCGGAAAACGAGTAGGTGATATTTCCAATGCCATTCAAACCTATTGTGAGAGCCATGGTTACGGCGTTGTTCGCGAATTGGTTGGTCACGGTTTAGGAAGAAAAATGCACGAAGATCCACAAGTTCCAAACTACGGCAGAAAAGGCAGCGGAAAAGTTTTGAAAGATGGAATTGTTCTCGCCATCGAACCGATGATTAATTTGGGAACGCATGAAGTAATATTCCACAAAGATGGTTGGACCGTGACTTCCAAAGACAATTCACCTTCCGCACATTTTGAGCATGATGTCTGTATTATAAACGGAAAGCCGGTTTTGCTTTCTACTTTCAAATATATTTATGAAGCGTTGGGAATTGTGAGTGATGAAGAAGCGCCATTTACATTGGATTTTTAATTTGTTTCTATAAATGAAATTGAAAGAAAGGAGCGGCGACGCCGCAAAATGTTGGTAGTATTGATATGGTGTTAAAAGGAGGTGCGAAGCACCGACATGTTGGTAATATGATAAATTATGGCTGATTCAAACGCTACATACACACAAATACACATCCAATTTGTTTTCGCTATGAAATTTCGTGATTCATTAATCAAGGAAGATTGGAAAGAAGAACTTCATAAATATATTACAGGAATAGTACAAAATAACAATCACAAATTATTGGTAATAAATTCAATGCCGGATCATGTTCATATTTTGGTTGGAATGAGACCAAAACAATCTGTATCCGATTTGGTAATGGAAATTAAGACCAATTCTTCTAGATTCATTAATGAAAAAAAATTCTTGCCAACAAGATTTGAATGGCAAAAAGGATATGGAGCTTTTTCTTACGGTAAATCGCAAGTTAATGATGTAATCAACTATATTAATAATCAGGAAAAGCATCATCACAAAAAGTCTTTCAAAGAGGAATATATTGAATTTTTGACAAAATTTGATATTGATTTTAATCAAGAGTATATTTTTAATGATTTAATATAACCAACATGTCGGTGCTTCGCACCTCAATAACCTTCCCTGCAAATCTTCTACCAACATTTCGCGGCTTCGCCGCTTCCCACAAACTCAGATTAATTGAAAAAACTAGCCAAATTCCTTTTAAACAAGATTCCGCGACCGATGCTTATTAACTTAAGCATTTTTCTTCGTCCTTTGATTTACCAGTTTTTTAAAGGGGATAAATTCTACGATCCCATCGACGGAAAATCTTATCGAAAATTTCTGCCTTATGGTTACGGAAAACAGAGAGAAAATGCGCTTTCACCCGGAACTTTAAGTTTGGAAAGACACCGACAAATGTGGCTTTATCTTCAAAATGAAACCGATTTTTTTACCAAAAATTATAAAGTTCTGCACATCGCGCCGGAACAGGAATTTCTCCGAAAGTTCAAGAAAATGAAGAATTTGGATTATACTTCCGCCGATTTATTTTCACCGATTGTTGATGTAAAAGCGGATATTTTAGATTTGCCTTTTGAAAACGGATCTTTCGATGTGATTTTCTGCAACCATGTTTTAGAACATATCGAAGACGACCGAAAAGCGATGAGCGAACTTTTTCGGGTAATGAAAGAAGGAGGGTGGGGAATTTTCCAAGTTCCCATGAAGAATGCTTTGGAAAAAACTTATGAAGATTTTTCCATCAAAGATCCCAAAGAACGACAAAAACATTTCGGGCAATACGACCACGTTCGTTGGTATGGAATGGATTATTTTGAAAGATTAAAAAGTGTTGGTTTTGAAGTAGATGCTAACTTTTATTCAAAAAAATATTCAAGTGAAGAAATCAAGAAATTTGGTTTGATGGAGAATGAAATTTTGCCTCTCGTTTTCAAAAAATAGTTTTCTAATATTATCCGCCATTTTATTTGATTCAATTCGTTTCCACAATTGAATACTTTTAAAATTCCTTACCTTTGCAAAACCGTAATTTTTAAAAATTAAACTTTGAATAATCATAAATCAGGTTTCGTAAACATCGTCGGAAAACCCAATGCGGGGAAATCTACACTACTCAATCAATTAATGGGAGAGAAGTTGGCGATTGTTACCCAAAAAGCACAAACCACACGACACCGAATTTTCGGAATTTATAACGAGGACGATTTACAGATCGTTTTCAGCGACACACCCGGAGTTTTGGACCCGAAATACGGATTGCAGGAAAAAATGATGGATTTCGTGAAAGATTCTTTGCAAGATGCCGATGTTTTTCTTTTCATTGTGGACATTACCGACAAATCAGAACCGAATGAATTTTTGGTTGATAAGCTCAATAAAATTCCTGTTCCGGTATTGATTTTAGTGAATAAAATCGATGCATCAAATCAGCAAGACTTGGAAAAAATGATGGAGTTGTGGCACGAAAGAATTCCCAAAGCCGAGATTCTCCCAATTTCTGCACTGAAAGGTTTCAACACCGATGTCATTCTTCCAAAGTTGAAATCTTTACTTCCAGAAAATCCGCCGTATTACGATAAAGACCAGTTTACAGACAAATCAGAAAGGTTTTTTGTGAACGAAACCATTCGCGAGAAAATTCTTTTGAACTACGAAAAAGAAATTCCATATTCTGTGGAAGTCGTGACGGAAATGTTCAAGGAAAAAGAAGGAATCATCTTCATCGATTCCATTATCTACGTAGAAAGAGATACGCAAAAAGGTATTATTATCTGTCATAAAGGTGAAGCCATCAAAAAAGTGGGAACAGAAGCCAGAATTGACTTGGAGAAATTTTTTAACAAAAAAATTCACTTAAATCTCTTCGTAAAAGTGAAAAAAGATTGGCGAAAAAACGAAAGAGATTTAAAAAACTTCGGCTACAGATAACCTAACATTTGTTTGAATTGCGGTTATTAAAGGAATTTTACTATTTTTGACAGAAATTTTAAGGGGATGAATTATTTTACTTCTACCAAAACTAATCCGCATCTTGTGAATATAGGTTTGTTATTGGTGCGGGTTTTCGTAGGATTTGCAATGCTTTCTCACGGTTTTCCAAAACTTCAGCAGCTTTTGTCGGGACAGGAAATTCAGTTTTTTGATTTCTTGGGGTTAGGACAAAGGTTTTCATTAATTCTCGCTGTTTTTGCAGAATTTGTATGCTCCATCTTTCTAATTTTAGGGCTTTTTACCAGACCGGCAATTTTCTTTTTGCTAATAACAATGGCAGTTGCAGGATTGGTTGTACATGGTTCCGATGAGTTCGCAAAAAGAGAGTTGAGCTTACTTTACTTATCGGTTTTCTTGCTCCTATTCACATTTGGTCCAGGAAAATATTCTGTTGATGGAATGATCAGCAAACGAAAGGAATCGAAATGGTAACAATGCCATCAACAAAAAACACAATGCTTTCTCTTTTGGGAAAGCATTTTTTTTGAATATCTTTGAGAAAATTAAAGTTTATGAGGATAACAATTGCGGCAATCGCCTTATTTTTTCTCGGTTTTGCCAATGCACAGGAAAACATCAAATACCAAAAACCATCAGCTGAAATTTTACAGTTGGCTGAATTTGAAAGAGCTCCATCTGTTTTAATGGACAGCAAAAAAGAGTGGATGATTTTTTCTTACCGACCAACTTACAAATCTCTCGACGATTTGAATCAGGATGAAATGAAATTGGCTGGTTTAAGGGTAAATCCTGTAACCAATATTTCGAGCACGATGACTTTTTCTAATAATTTGAAAATTAGAAAGCTAAAAGATAAAATGGAAGTTCAGGTTCAAGGTCTTCCTGCAAATCCTAAAATTGCGTACACTTCATTTTCACCGGATGAAAAGAAGTTGGCTTTTACGAACACCACTTCAAAAGGCGTTGAACTTTGGGTTTTAGATTTAGCCACCAATTCCGCAAAAAAATTGACAAACGATAATCTGAATGCGAATTTAGGTACACCTTACGTTTGGATGAAAGATTCGCAAACGCTTCTAGTAAAGCAGATTCCCGCAAACAGAGCCGCTTTGATTGATGATAAAAAATCGCTTCCGGACGGACCAACCGTTTCAACTTCGGACGGGAAAGTTTCACAGAACAGGACCTATCAAGATTTGTTGAAAAATCCACAGGACGAAGCGAATTTTGAGACTTTGGCGAAATCTGAATTGGTAAAAGTTTCCTTGAATGGAACGCAGGAAAGTTTCAAACCAACCGAAATTTATACGGCAATGAGTTTTTCACCGGATGGAAATTATTTGATGCTCACAACGATTCAAAAACCTTTCTCGTACATCGTTCCTTTGAATAGGTTTCCGATGACTACAACGGTTTTTGATCAAAATGGAAACGCTGTAAAAGTTGTTAATGAAATTCCTCTAAATGAAATAATGCCAAAAGGTTTTTCATCGGTACGAACAGGAAAAAGAGCGATGGATTGGCGTGATGATGCACCTTCAACGTTGGTTTATGCAGAAGCTTTGGATGGTGGTGACCAAGCAAAATCAGCAGATTTTAGAGATGAGATTTTCCTTTGGGAAGCTCCGTTTTCTGCTAATCCAAAATCTTTCTTTAAAACTAAACAAAGATATTCCGGAACAGATTGGTCAAATTCAGATTATGCAGTCGTTTCTGACAGTTGGTACGACACTAGAAACACAAAATCCTATTTAATCAATCTTAAAGACAATTCGTCAAAAGTGATTGAAGACCGTAATTTCCAAGATGTTTACAGTGATCCGGGAAGATTCAACAATACCAGAAATCAATATGGTAGAAATGTGATTGATATTGAAAATAATAAAGCCTATTTAGTTGGAGACGGTTTTACCAAAGAAGGTCAGAAACCTTTCATTGATGAAATTGATTTGATAACGCAGCAGAAAAAGCGACTTTATACCTCAAATCTAAAAAATTCGAAGGAAGATTTATACGATATCATCGACATCAAAAAAGGAGAAATTTTAACGGTGCAACAATCTGCAAATCAGTATCCCAATTACTTTTTGAGAAATATCAAGAACAATAAAGTTGCTGCGGTAACCAATTTCCCAAATCCTTTTGAAATCCTTAAAAATGTGTATAAGGAAGTCATTAAATACAAAAGAAACGATGGAGTAGAGCTCACCGGAACGCTTTATTTACCTGCAAATTATGACCGAAAAAATCAGAAAGAAAAGTTGCCGTTGCTCATTTGGGCGTATCCAACAGAATACAAAGACAAAAACACCGCGGGACAAAACACACAAAGTCCAAATGATTTCACTTTCCCGAGTTACGGTTCTTTTATTTATTGGGTGACCAAAGGTTACGCGGTTTTGGATGACGCGGCTTTTCCAATAATTGGTGAAGGAAAAACGGAACCGAATGATACTTTTATCCCGCAATTGGTTGCCAACGGAAAAGCGGCAATCGACGCCGTTGACAAATTAGGATATATCGACAGAAATAAAGTTGCAGTTGGTGGACATTCTTATGGAGCTTTTATGACGGCAAATTTGTTGACCCATTCCAAAGATTATGCATGTGGAATTGCGAGAAGTGGCGCTTATAACCGCACTTTGACGCCATTCGGATTTCAGAGTGAACAGAGAAATTATTGGGATGTTCCGAATATCTACAACACCATGTCACCATTTATGAATGCAGATAAAATGAAAACGCCGTTATTACTCATTCATGGAGAAGCTGACAATAATCCGGGAACTTTTACCTTGCAAACCGAAAGATATTTCCAGGCATTGAAAAACTTGGGCGCACCTGTAAGAATGGTGCTTTTACCAAAAGAATCACACGGTTACGCAGCAAAAGAAAGTATTTTGCACACTCTATGGGAACAGGATCAGTTCTTGGAGAAATGTTTAAAGAAATAACTTGAAAGTCTTCCGATGGGGAGACTTTTTTTATTAAAAATAACTGATAGAGGAAGACTAATTGTCGGCAACAACATGATGCATATAGAGTACAAAGTTTGATCTTAAGTTACGACGACAAAGAATTTTTTAGCGGAATTAATTTGTAACTTTAACCTGAAAACTAAATTAAAACTTTGCCATGGAAAATTTCAATTCAAAAAACGGTACAAAAGTAAGGGTTTATCAAGGTGATGCCATTTCATTACTTGCATTTGATGTGGATAAGAAACGTGCAAAAAATTTAGCAGGTTTCACCATTGAATATGGTTTCAAACAGAATGGAACCCTCATTCGGAAATACATTTATAACAGGCTGACTTTCGATAAAGATTTTATGCTTCAAAATGAAATTCCGGTTAGAGATAAAAATTCTACGCTTTATTCACCCATTCAAAAATTCAACTGGGTACATGTTCCCAACACGGATGTGAGTACCCGAAAAGCGGATTTTGGAGATTACATTTATTCCGTAACACCGAGATATATTGAAGATGGTAAACTTTTGCCTCTTGATGCGGCTTTAACTGTAGAAGTTAAAATTCCTGTAAAGCCTTATATCGAAAAAAATTGCGCAGTTGGTTTTACTCGTGGTTTCGTTTCCTCTGTTGCCTACGCAAAGAGATTCAGTAGGACAAACAATTCCGTTCGGCCAAAAGTCGATGACCAACTAATTTTTGATATCAAACAAATTGCGGATCGCACAAAAAGGTGGAATAGTACCCTAAATAAATCTGAGGATGTTCCATACACGTTTGAAGAACAGCATGAATGGCTAGGTTGGCAAGCAAGAGCAAGAATTTTAGAATTTATCGATGAAGCGATTAATGACAAAAATTTGGAACTGAAAGTTTTAGCATTTGATCTGAATGAGCCCGAAATATGTAAAAAATTACTAAAGCTCGCCGAAGAAAAAAGGCTCAAAATTATCCTGGATAATTCTGAAAGCCACACGAAACCGAAGTCTTGGGAAACAGCCTTTGAAAAAGAATTTTTAAAAATTGCAGCTTCTAATCAAATTTTCAGAGGTCGTTATGGCGCTTTGGCACATTGCAAAGTGATGGTTCAATTAAAAAATAAAGTCCCTCAAAAAGTGCTTACCGGTTCCACCAATTTTTCGACCAATGGGATATATGTTAACAGCAATCATATCCTGATTTTCAACGATAAGAAAACGGCCAAAATTTACTCAGATATTTTTGACGCTTCTTTTGGAGAGGAAAACATGAAAAGTTTTAAGACCAGTTTATTTGCGGAAAAAGACCACCAAGTTGCAAAAACATCGAAAACACCTCAAATGACGATTACTTTTGCGCCACACAAAAAAGAAACTGCAGAAAAAATTTTTAGAAGAATCAGTGAAAAGATCGAACATCAAGACACGTCTGACGTACTTTTTGCCATCATGAACGATAGGAGTGCAGGAAGCATTTTGAGCTCCATACGGAAACAGATTGACAATGAAAACGTTTTCAGCTACGGAATTACGGATACCATCGGTAAAAACGATGAAGATTTTGAAATTCATCTCTATAAACCGAATTCAAAAAAAGGAATCAGAGTGGCTGCAAGAGGAATAAAAAACAATCTTCCTGAACCTTTCGGAACAGTTCCGGGGATTGATGGATACGCGATTCACCACAAGTTTATCGTAATTAATTTCAAAGGAAGAAATCCGGTGGTTTACTGCGGAAGCAGTAATCTTGCTTTTGGTCCGGAGCATAAAAATGGAGATAATCTTCTTGAAATATTCGATAAAGACATTGTAACTGCTTTTGCGATAGAAGCCTTAAGATTGGTTGATCATTTTCACTGGAGAAATACGGAAATAAAAAAATCTGAACATTTATATTTGGATTCACTCAATAAGCCGAAATCGTGGTTTGAATCATGGTTTAAAGAAGGAGATTTAAAATGCAGACAAAGAAAGCTGTATATCAAAGAGTAGTTCATAAATAAGTTTTAAATAGCAAAAAGTAAAAATGTGGTTCAATTTAACATAATATAAATTATAGGAATATTTAGTTAATTGATTTACAATTGTTTAAATATACAAAACTACCATAATAAAACATATTGTGCTAATGAATTTATGTTTGGAATAATTTATTCACTCAATATTATTAATCACGAAATAAATTTGTGATGAAAAATTTGTTTTTTATCTCAATTATCGCATTTTCAATGATTGCCTGCAAGAAAAATTCTGAACAACTTTCCGAAAAAAAATCTACAGCCGACTCTCAGCAATTAGAAAATTCTAAAACCTGCTATCGCTCTGTGATCGGCCAAGATACTGTAAAATTAGCTATAACAATCGCTGAAGGAAATATTTCGCACAACGATATTTATCTTTTACAAAAAAACGGCAAACTTTATGAAGGCGTTGGCGAAATTTTAAAAATAAATGATTCTACAGCCATATTTGCCAATCCTTCGAAAATTGATTACACCAAAAGCTTCATCTTTAGCAAATTTATCTGTAAATAACAAATTAACATAATGTATAAATTTGAAGTCATCCTAATTTTCCTTAATTTTAAGGGCCAAATTTAGTATTTCAGCTAATTTTTATAATTTTCAAGAAATTCATCTAAAAAAATATTAAATTCTCCTATGAAAAATTTCATTTTATCAGCATTCATCGTTCTTTTCGCAGTAAGTTGCGAGAAAAAATCTGCGGAAACAGTGAACACTTCTACTACTCCACCCGATTCTGTAACAGTTCCCGAAACCAATGAACCTGTAGAATCCTCCACTGTTCAAACGTGCTACATGGCGAATATCGGGAAAGATTCTGTATTTATTTCCCTGGATGACAATCTTGGTACCATTACTGGAAAATTGCGTTACAAAAATTTTGAAAAAGACAGTTCGTTTGGCGATGTTATCGGTAGCAAAAGTGGTGATACTTTAAAACTCAATTATACATTCCAATCAGAAGGAATGACTTCTGACCGTGAAATTTACTTCTTACAGAAAGATGGAAACCTCATCGAGGGAATTGGCGACCATAAAGTGGAAGGCAACAAAGATTCCTATGCAAATCCTTCAAAATTGAAATATGAAGGTGGCCATGTTTTGAAGGCCGCCGATTGTAAAAATTTTGAAAAGAAGTTTCAAGTTTCTAGCAATACCGCCGAACCTAAAGCTGCGAATGAAAAAAAATAGTGATTGACTAAAAGAAAAAAAGAGCATCCAAAATCGGATGCTCTTTTTTTTGAATGTGAAAAATTTAATTATAATAGAACGGTTTGTATCGAGTGTGCAGGTGAAAAAAGTTTGGTTGCTTTCCCTTCAATCCAAAGATTTACATCGGTGTCGTTGTCGCTTTCGTTCATAATAACATTTACCATTTGTCCGTTTTCATTCATGAAAGTGGTTGACAAAAGAAAATCCCGATTGCTTGAAGTGGCAATTCTTTGTGCATTTTGTTTCACATATGTCTTCATTGAGCAGAATGGCTTCCCTCGTTTTACAGGCAACATCTCAACGTTAATTTGTTTTTTGCATTGCAGGCATCGGCATTTCTAGCGTTGTTTTCTTATGTAGGCAGAATAGTTACGGCAAATATTATTCAGCGGTTTCAACTAGACAGGTATTTTATTTTTTGTGTTTTAATGATCTTGATGATGCTTGTTTTTTCACAAATTTTAGTCACCAATAACTTATCACTATCCTTATTTATTTTTCCTTTAATCGGTTTGTTTCTCGCGCCGCTTTATCCTGTTATCAGTTCCAAGATGATCGCCAATGTAAATAAAAGTGATATTAATGTTTTCACTTCCTTGATTGTAATTTTCTCCTCTTTAGGAAGTTCATTTGGTTCGGTGATGATGTCCTATGTATTCCAATGGAAGTACGGAACCTATTATTCGCTCTTCATTTCGGTTGCAGTAACCATTCTTTTAATATTAAGTTTTCTTTATTTTCAATCTTATGTCTCAAAAAAAGAAAATAATCTTTAAATTTGTGTGATATGAAAATAGACGACTCGAAAAATAAGCAGAATTTACAGGAACTTATCGACACCAAAGACTTTGTAGAACACATCTCCGTGGACTGCGTTATTTTTGGTTTTCATGATGGCATTTTGAAGGTCTTGCTTTTGAAATATCATGATCTCGATTTATGGTCGCTTCCCGGTTGATTCGTTTTTAATGACGAAGATTTGCGCGAAGCTGCAGCCAGAGTGTTATACGAAAGGACACATCTTGAAGATATTTTCCTTGACCAATTCCATGCGTTTGGAAGGATTAACCGAACTGAAAACAATGTACACCAAATATTATTGAAGAATAAAGGCATCGAAGTTCCCAAAGATCACTGGATTTTTCAACGTTTTATTACGGTGGGTTACTGCAGCTTAATAGATTTTACTATCGTTGATACTTTTCCTGATGCCTTCAATGAAACGTGCGATTGGTTTGAAGTAAAAAACCTGCCCAAAATGGCATTTGATCATGATCGAATCATCGAAAAGGGATTGGAACATATTCGCAGAAATATTGATACTCAAATAGTTGCAAGTAACCTTTTGCCAGAAAAATTTACGATGAAAGAACTGCAAACGGTGTATGAAACCGTTCTTGATGAGAAATTCCGCCGAAATAACTTCCAAAGAAAAATATTGGCGCTGAATTCTTTGGAGCGCTTAGAGAAATTTTTCGACGGTTCAGCTAACAAAGCCCCCTATCTCTACAAATTTTTGGATAATGGACTGAATTCTCATTAAAAAATTTCCACATCTTTCTGAAAAATCCTAATTTTAGGCAAATCAAAAAATTATGTCATACTACCCGCTTACAAGCATTCCGGATTACTATTTAATGGATGAACTTTTAACTGATGAACACAAGCTAATCCGGCAATCGGTGAGAGATTGGGTAGAAAGTTTTGTAATGCCGAAAATTGACGGGGCAGCGCAAAATCACACCGATATTCCCAATTTGATGAAGGAATTGGGGAAAATTGGCGCACTTGGTCCATACATTCCGGAACAATATGGCGGTTCGGGATTAGATCAAATCTCTTACGGAATCATCATGCAGGAATTGGAAAGAGGCGATTCTGCGGTTCGTTCCGCTGCTTCTGTACAAAGTTCTTTGGTGATGTTCCCCATCAATGAATTCGGTTCCGAAGAACAGAAGAAAAAATATTTGCCAAAGTTGGCTTCAGGTGAAATGATTGGAGCTTTCGGTTTAACCGAACCCAATCACGGTTCTGACCCAAGTTCCATGGAAACTCATTTTGAGGACAAAGGCGACCATTATTTATTAAACGGTGCAAAAATGTGGATTACCAACGCCCCACTTTGCGATATCGCTGTAGTTTGGGCTAAAAATGAGGAGGGAAAAGTTCAGGGAATGATTGTAGAACGTGGTTTTGAAGGATTTACGACGCCGGAAACTCACAATAAATGGTCACTTCGAGCATCCAAAACGGGCGAATTGGTTTTCAATAACGTGAAAGTTCCGAAAGAAAATTTATTACCCAATGTGGTTGGATTGAAAGGACCTTTATCTTGTTTAAATTCTGCACGTTACGGAATTTCTTGGGGAGTAATTGGTGCTGCAATTGATTGTTATTGCACTGCAGTTCAATACGCGAAAGAAAGAAAACAGTTCGGAAAACCAATCGCCTCATTCCAATTACAGCAGAAAAAATTGGCTGAATTTTTAACCGAAATCACAAAAGCACAACTGCTTTGTTTACAACTCGGAAACTTAAAAAACGATCATAAAGCAACTCCTGCACATATTTCCATGGCGAAAAGAAACAACGTGAAAATGGCCATCGACATCGCAAGAGAATCCCGACAAATTCTCGGCGGAATGGGAATTATGGGTGAATTTCCGATGATGCGTCACGCTGCAAATCTCGAATCGGTGATTACTTATGAAGGAACCCACGACATTCACCTTCTAATCACAGGTTTAGACATCACCGGAATTAACGCGTTTGGATAAAAAATCCAATCCTTGAAGGATTCTGAAATCGACAAAACAAAACCTTGAAGAATTTGAACTTCAAGGTTTTTTATTTTCACATCAACTCATCCACGCACCTACACGCCCACAAGAAATCACCGACTCTGCTTCACATTTTCCACAAAATCAATTTCGGGGTTCAGGATTTCTTCAATGACGTTTTTTATAGAGTTCATCGGATTTTCAAGCAAGTTATTAGATATTTCACTTTGTCCGAAAATTTGTAGATTTTGAACGCCCTTATTCACTTCCGCAAAACTCCAAATTCCACATTCCACAAAATGGTCGGGATATTTTTTTTGATTTAAAACCGAGTATGCATAAACGCAAAGCTGCATTGCCTGTTTGTAATCGTCACGGAAAAATAGTTGGGCAAACTTATCAAAATCCTGCTCTTTTTTTGGTGCAGAAAGTGACAGATTTTTTGTTTTTGCTGTTTTATAATCGATGATTCGCAAAGTTCCGTTCAGTCGGTCGATTCGGTCGATGAAGCCGTAAAAAGAAACTTTGTCGGTTTTTTCTTCATCCACGTAAAAATCTACGTTTTCAAAATTTCCTTCCACACTCAAAATTTCCAAAGTATTGCCATCTTCCACAAGTTTACGGTCATATTCCAAAACATTGCGCACTACCCTTTCTGCGATTGATTTGTGGATGAAATTCATTCCTTTTTCATAAAACTCAATTTGATGATTGAGCTTCAAAATAGCGTTATTAATAACTTCATTTATCGCTTCATCTGAAAATTGTAAATCATTAATTGTTAATTTTTTACCAATAAATTTTTGATATATTTCCTGTAATGCATAATGCACCAAATTACCATAACTTCTTTGGGAAAGTTCTTCCTCAATTTCAGAAGTTTCTTTTGTTCCTAAAATTTTAGTTAAATAAAAATCAATAGGATTATAAATGTAGGAAGTAAGGTGGGACGCTGAAATTCTACTTTTCCAATCGTTTAATTTTTCCAACACTTTTGGCGTTTTTTCAATCCGCATCAACTCTTGCTGAATTGGGTCTGAAGAATTTTCAATCACCACTTTTTCAATTTGATGATGTGAATCCTCGATTTCTAATTGCGTGATGAAACGGCTTTGTTCACCTGTATTTACACCCGAACTCAACGCGTTGAAAAGCAGATGCACATTCTTGGAATCCTGAATCAATCGATAAAAATGATACGCATAAATGCTGTCGTTTTCTAAAAAAGTATGCAACCCAAAATGTTGTCGAACATCAAACGGAATGTAGGTATTTTGCGAATTTCCGAGCGGAAGTTTCCCTTCGTTTGCGGAAAGCAAAATGATGTTTTCAAAGTTTAAAAGTCGAGTTTCCAAAAGTCCCATCACTTGCAAACCTTGAAGTGGTTCTCCCTCAAAATCAATGGTTTCCGAATTCACCAATTGATTGATTAAGACTTCCAAAGTTTCCATTTTAATATCAAATGTATAGGGAAGAATGTGATTTTTAATGATTTTAAAACTTTTCTCGAAATGGGAAATATTCTCATATAAAATATCATCCAAATTTCTGAATTTCAACTGATAACAAAAAGCAATCAATAAATCTAAAAACTCAATAACCGACTTTGGTTTTTCAAAGAGTTTGAAATAAGAAAGGTTAGATAGAAATTCGGTAAACTGCTTTTTCGAAATGTAAACAATATTTCTTTCCTCAATTTTTGACTTGAAATTTGAGATGATTTCCAAATCAATTTCATCATTCGGAAGTTCTTCTAAAACTAATAAAACGTCGTTGTAGTAATACGAAGAATCCTTTTTCTCCAACTGTTTTTGAAGATAGAAAAGTTGTTTTATGGCGTTACTAAAACCTAAATTTTTCAGGGGAAATCCCATCGTGATATTCAGATGTTTCACCGAATTCATCGCATCCAAACTTGCGGGAAGGAGATTTTCATCCAATAAAATAACAGCAGTGTTTGAAAGGTTTTCATCACTGATTTCTTTAAAAATTTCAGGCAAAACCTTAGTTTGCGTAATGTTTCCTGAAACTTCGTAAACCTTGATCTTTTTCTGTTTTGAAAAATCGTTTTCAAGCCACTGAAAATTTCTGCTCTCGTTGAATTCCTTCCAAGTTTTTATTTGTCGCAAAAATTTTCCAGCTTCCTGTTTTTCATCATTGATATAATATTCGTCGGCTTGAAAAAAACATTGGGCTTTGTCCCACTGCAAAAGGTTTCTCACCAATTTTTCTTCAACGGGAGTAAATGCGTTGAAACCGCAAAACACAAATTTTTGGTTGGTTTTTTGAGCAAAATCTTCAATTTTATTTCGTGCAAATTCATGAATCATTCCCGAAGTTGCCCAATTTTTTTCATTGAGTCTCTGCTTGAAAATCGGTAAAAAGAGATTCATTTTCTGCCAAAAATTCAGAAACTTCTTTCTGGGAGTTTCTTCGGATTCGCCTAAATTTTCTGACCAATTTTTGATGCGTTCTTCATCAAACATATATTCCAAAACGGCTTTGTCGCTTATCGAAAACTTCAACATATCATCCCAATCTTTTAACAAGGTCGGGAACCATTTTAAAAAGTTAGAAAAATCTTCATTGGGCTGAATTTCACGATAAATCTCAAAAGCAAAAAGCCATAATGAAATTCCTTGAACAGATTGTTTTTCAGAGATTTCTTTAATCAAATCTTCTATCGTAAAAAAGTTCGGAAGAAAGCCGGAATATTTTTTTTCTTTTAGAATTTGCTTGATGAAAACAACCGGTCTTTTTCCGGGCAGCACAAGATTGTATTCAGACAGATCTTTGTTCTGATTCAAAAGTTCGGAAATGATTTGGTTAAGAAATTTCATGGGTTTTCAAAAATGAAAAATAAGGATTTTAAATAGAAAAACACCAAGAAATTTATACTTCTTGATGTTTTAGATTGAAATTTAAAATTTTATTTCTAATAGACTTTTATGCTTTTCTGAATCCACACATTTTCTCCAGCTGCATTTTTTCCGTTCCAAAATTTAAAGCTGTAATTTCCCACTTTCTGCGGCTGAAAATTAATCTGAGAAGATCGGGTAACCTGATCTCCGCACTGTGCGCTGGTTTTGAATTTGTAGGAAGTCACGTTTCTGATAAACTCGTTGGTATGGACGTAATCGTATCCGTAAAAACCTTCACATTTAGACGTAAAATTTGAATACGTCTTGATTGGTATTACCGACAAAACTGCCATAGAATCTTTCGGAATATTTACGCTGTCAATTTTTACCGGATCAATACTCGTTATTTCGTCACCCTCAAAACGGTCGTCCTTGCAGCTGGTTAAAAAAAGCGCTGCAACAAAAGGAGCAAGTAAAATTAATTTCTTCATAACGTCAATTTTTTTTAATAAAACGGATAAAAGAAGCCTCTTATTATAATTTACGAATTGAAATTTCCTTTAGATAAATATACTACTTTTTTGGTCTCGAAAAATTCGCCTTCAAAAAATTTCTTCAACTCGGTGATTTCAACCTTTAATCCAGCGAGTTCATCGCCTAAATCGCCGCCTTTCAAATACAAAACTCCGTTATGTTTTGGATTGAACTGTTCTTTTTCGAATTTTCCCTTTAACCATCGGAGAAAAACAGGCATTTGTGTCACCGCTCGACTTACCACGAAATGAAATTTTTCTTTTAGCTGTTCTGCTCTTCCGTGAATGGCAGTTACATTTTTCAAACCAATTCCTTCGGAAACTTCTTTTACGACGGTGATTTTTTTGCCGATAGAATCAATCAAAGTAAACTGAACTTCAGGGAATAAAATCGCAAGTGGAATTCCGGGAAAACCGCCACCTGTTCCAATGTCTAGAACTTTTGTGCGTGGAGAAAACTCCATCACCTTTGCAATTCCCAACGAATGAAGAATGTGTTTTTCATATAGCGAATCCATATCTTTTCGGGAAATGACATTGATTTTTTCATTCCAGTCTTTATACAATTCTTCGAGTTTTTCGAATTGGGATTTTTGTTCTTCGGTGAGATTAGGAAAATATTTTAGTATTAATTCTACGGACATTTTTAAAAATGATTTGATACAAAATTAAAGAAACCAAACCACAAAACTAGTTTTTGCAGACTCAAACTAAACTTTTATCTTTGAAAAAAGTAAAAATTATTATGGAAAAATTTTCAGAACGTCTGAACAGGATGAGTTTTTCGCAAACTTTCGTCATGAGCAACAAAGTGCGCGAAATGAAAGCCAAAGGAATCGATGTAATAAGTTTAACACTCGGTGAACCCGATTTCGACGTTCCGAAAAATATAAAAGAAGCGGCTTTTGATGCGATCAACAATAATTTCAGCCACTACTCTCCTGTTCCGGGATTTCTGGATTTGCGTGAAGCAGTTTGCGAGAAATTGAAGAGAGATAACAATTTGGAATATATTCCCAACCAAATTTGTGTTTCAAACGGCGCAAAACAATCGATTTTAAACGTTCTGGCTTCCATTATTAATGATGGCGACGAAGTAATTCTTCCCGCTCCATATTGGGTGAGTTATGATGAAATGGTGAAAATGATGGGTGGAAAATCGGTCTTTATTGAAACGTCGATTGACACTGATTTTAAAATGACTGCTGAACAGCTTGAAAACGCAATTACGCCGAAAACGAAAGCACTTCTTTATAGTTCACCCTGTAATCCTTCCGGAAGTTTTTACACCTATGAAGAATTGGAAAAAATTGCCAATGTGATTGCAAAACATCCGCAAATCACCATTATTTCTGATGAAATTTACGAACGAATTAATTACGATGGAACACACACTTCCATTGCAGAATTCCCACAAGTTTATGAACAAACGGCAGTAATCAATGGAATGTCGAAAGCTTTTGCAATGACGGGATGGAGAATCGGCTATTCGGCTTGTCCGACCTGGTTGGCAAAAGCGTGTGAAAAAATTCAGGGACAAATGACGAGCGGAGCCAATACGATGGCGCAAAAAGCTTCGATTACCGCATTAAAATCTTCGCCATCCGAATATCAATACATGATTGAGGAATTTAGAAAAAGAAGAGATATTGTGTATGATTTGCTGAAAGAAGTTCCCAACTTTAAGGTAAATTATCCGAAAGCTGCATTTTATTTTTTCCCCGATATTTCCTTCTATTGCGGAAAAACTTTGAATGGAACCTACATTAAAGACGCCGATGATTTCGCCATGTTTCTTTTAGACAGTGCACATGTTGGAACAGTTGGTGGTGTTTCTTTTGGTAATCCGGAATGTATTCGTTTTTCTTATGCCGCTTCTGAGGAGGAATTAAAAGAATCCATGAAGCGATTGAGAGAATGTTTGGAGAAGGTTGAAATAAGCTAAATAAAAAACGGTTTGAAAATTTTTCAAACCGTTTTTTATTGTTTCAGAAAGAATTAAAACTTGATAATTTCTTTCATTTTTTCGTTCTCTTCGTTTACCATATCGTCGTCGATGAGGATTTTTCCTGAATGTTCGTCGATGATGATCTTCTTTCTCTGCGCGATTTCCATTTGTTTTTGTGGCGGAATGGTAAAGAAAGAACCTTTTGGTGCACCTCTTTCAAGGCCTACAACAGCAAGTCCGGTTGGTGAGCTTGAGCGGATTCTTTGGTAAGAAGCCAACAGTCTTTCGTCAATATTTTTAGCGAATTCCTTTGACTTTTCAAGTAAAAATTCTTCTTCTTTTTGAGTTTCTGCCACCAAGCTTTCAAGCTCCTCTTTTTTGAATTTCAAATGGCTTTTAAGCTCGTCAATTTTATTGGTCAATTCATCAAGTGTTTCGTTCTTGTGTGAAATCTTGGCGCCAAATTCTTTGATTCTTTTCTCAGCCAACTGAATTTCAAGTTCCTGGAACTCGATTTCTTTTCCGAGTGCTTCGAATTCTTTGTTATTTCTTACGTTGTCCTGTTGAGCTTTGTATTTGTCAATCAAAGATTTAGCGTGATTGATGACTTCATTTTTAGTTTTGATTTCATCGTTTTGCTCCTTGATTTCGTTTTGAAATTTTTCAGCTCTCTTTTCCAGACCTTCGATTTCGATTTCCAAATCTTCTACCTCGATTGGCAACTCGCCTCTTGTGTTGCGGATTTCGTCTAATCTTGAATCGATGATTTGCAGGTCATAAAGAGCTCTTAACTTATCTTCAACAGAGATTTCTACAGTTTTTTTAGCCATATTTTATAAAAAATAATTTACAGGATTGGTTTTCTCAACAGATTTTGAGACTGCAAATTTAGGAAAAATTTCCGACAAAATCTCAACTAATTGTTGGGTTACAAATTGTTCCGACTCGAAATGTCCGATGTCGCAAATCATCATTTTACCTTCATTTTGAAAAAAATCGTGGTATTTCATGTCGCCTGTTAAATAAGCGTCACATTTTTGGGAAATTGCTGCGCCGATTCCGCTTGCTCCACTGCCGCCAAGAACGCCTACTCTCTTGATTTTCTTAGAATTAAACCTTGTATGACGAATGACTTTTAGATTAAATTTTTCTTTTACGAAATTTAAAAATTCTTCTTCGGACATTTCATTTTCAAAATCGCCGAATCTTCCCAAACCTAAAAACTGATTTTCATTTTCTAATTTGATGATTTGATAAGCGACTTCTTCGTAAGGATGCGCCGATTTCATTGCCGCGATAATTTGTTGTTGTTTAAAATTCTCGAAAATCACGGAAATCATTTTTTCATGGGCATTTTCGCGAACATTCAATGTTCCTGAAAATGGATCTGAACCTTCTATCGGTCGGAAAGTTCCAGTTCCTGAGATTGAAAAACTGCATTCGTCATAAAAACCGATGTTTCCCGCACCTGCCTCAAACAAAGCGTTTTTTACTTTTTCGGAATAATCATTTGGAACATAAACTTCGAGCTTTTTGAGGTTTTCAGATTTCGGCATTAAAATTTTTTGATTTCTTAAACCTAATTTTTCGCAAATTCCAAAATTCACCCCGAAATAGTCATTATCGAAAGCGGTATGAATAGCATAAATGGCAATTTTATTTTCAATGGCTTTCAAAACTGCTTTTTCAACATAATTTTTACCGGTCAAAGACTTTAATCCAGAAAAAATAATAGGGTGAAAAGTGACGATTAAATTGCAGTTCTTTGAAACAGCTTCTTCCACCACAATTTCCAAGGCGTCATGACAAACAAGAATTCCGGTGATTTCTCTGTCAGGATTTCCACATAGAAGTCCAACATTATCAAAACTTTCCGCCTGTTTTGCGGGAATTTTTTTTTCAATTTCGGAAACTGCTTCTTTTACCGTCATTTTCTTTAAGTTTGTAGCGAAAATAAGAATTTATTTCCTACAATTCTATTTATTATGGAACACTTAAACGAAAAAGAACACAACTATATCCCCGAAAGAACCAAGTGGAAAAGGCAGCTTTTCCGGATTATTTAAGTCCGATACCAAAATGGGAAGGCTTTTCGACCTGACTCTTTTGGTGTTAATTGTACTGAGCACCTTCATCGTCATGATGGAGAGTGTTAAGATTTATGACGCCAAACTTCACCATATTTTTGTGGTTTTAGAGATTTTCATTACACTTATTTTTACAGTAGAATATATTTTAAGAATCGTTGTAGTTCGAAATAAGAAAGATTATATTTTTAGTTTCTTCGGAATCATCGATTTTTTGGCAATTCTGCCATTCTATCTCAGTTTGTTTTTCCCAATTACCAAGTATTTCCTGATTATAAGGATGCTTAGAATGCTTAGGATTTTCCGTATTCTAAATCTTTTGGATTTTATGAACGATGGTTATCTGATTGTGAGCGCCATGAAAAAAAGTTCCCGAAAAATCTACATTTTCCTCTTGTTTTTAATGATTTTTTCCGTGATTGTAGGTTCGATGATGTTTATGGTTGAAGGTCATCGTGAAGGTTTTGAGAGCATTCCGCAAAGTATTTATTGGGCAGTTGTAACGGTAACTACTGTTGGATATGGCGATGTTTCTCCTACAACTCCTTTAGGAAAATTTTTCGCAATTGTTTTAATGTTGGCTGGTTATTCTATCATTGCCGTTCCTACAGGAATTATTACCGCGGAAATGCGTAATAAGAGACAGATTTACGAATTGGTTTGTCCAAGATGTAGCAATACGGACATCGATGATGATGCCAATTATTGTAAAAAGTGTGGAGAAAGAGTTTCTTCTTAAAACAAAAAAAGAGCAGTTTTTTTCTGCTCTTTTTTAACTATTTATTGTTGATTATTTCACGGCGTTGCTTTTCACTTTCACCAACTCTACATCAAAAACCAGCCATGCATTTGGCGGAATTACTCCTCCTGCTCCTCTCGCTCCATAACCTAATTCGGATGGAATTAACAAAGTTGCGGTTTCCCCTTCTTTCAATAAAAGAATTCCTTCATCCCAACCTTTGATTACTTGTCCCATTCCGATAGGAATATCAATCGGCTGATTTCTTTTGAATGAAGAATCGAATTCAGAACCGTCCACCAATTTTCCTGCATAATGTACCGAAACTTGGTCACCTGCTTTTGGAGCAACTCCATTGGTAGTTTTTGTGATTTTATAATACAATCCTGAAGGAGTTGACTGCATTCCCGCTTTCAACTGGTCAACCAATTTTTGTTGGTTTGCAGCAAATTCTTCTTCTTTTCTTTTCTTTTCAGCTTCCATTTTTTCAGTGATGGCTTTGTTGTTTTCCTGAATTTTTCCTTTTCCTTCATTAAAAACTTTAGCGGCATCGTAATTTTTATATTCGTCACCTTTGCTGAAAACAGAAACTTTCTCTAAAACAACATCTGTCTTTGGTTTGTCTTGAGCGCCTTTTTCAACATTTGCAATGGCATCGATTACATTTTCGCCTTTTACTACTTCGCCGAAAATCGTGTGTCTTCCATCCAACCAAGGTGTCGCCACTTCCGTGATGAAAAACTGGGAACCGTTTGTATTCGGGCCTGAATTTGCCATGGAAAGAATTCCTTTTCCGGTGTGTTGCAAATCATTTTTTTCGTCCTCGAATTTATATCCCGGATCGCCCATTCCTGTTCCTTTTGGATCGCCTCCCTGAATCATGAAATCTTTGATGACTCTGTGGAAAATCGTTCCGTCATAGAATGGAACTCCTTTCGCTTTTGCGGTGTTATCAATTTTTCCTTCCGCCAAACCAACAAAATTGGCCACCGTAACCGGCGCTTTTTTGTCTTCGAATTTCACAATCATATTTCCTTTGGAAGTTTGGAAATTGGCATAAAGTCCGTCTTTCAGACCTTCGTAAGTTTCTTTGTCTACGTTCATTTTTTTATAAATTGGGGTACAACTTGTTAAAGATATCGCCAAAGCGATTAAAAAACTCTTTTTTATCATGAATACTAATTTTTACAGTACTTTTATTTTAATGATTAAAGGCATGTCGTTCGGGATTTTATCGTTATCGCCGTAAGTTCCGAAAGCCAAAACCGAAGGAACCAATAATGTGGCTTCCTGATTTTTTTCCAAATATCTCAAAGCGTCTTCAACCGCTTTTAAATCTTCAAATTTTCCGAATTGTACATTGAGATTTTTTTTTGGAACTTCATACAACTTTACGTTGTCGAAATCGTAAAGAACATATTGATAGGAAATTTCTTCTCCGTCTGCTTTTCTGTTTTTCTGACTTAAATTTTCGATATTTACCCAATAATTCAGACTCATCGGATAAAATTTTTCATTCTGATTATTGATCCAATCCTGAATTTGAATTCGTTCTGTTTGGTTTAAATTTTTTGCCCGATTCTTCGAAACATTCAAATCTTCCTGACTTAAAATTCCTCCAACCGGCGGATGAGCCTGATTATTCTGCGCACAACCAATCATCATTAATGACGAAAACAAAATCAATTTTTTCATAAAAACTTTTGCGAAAATAAGGAATTCGCACCACATTCTAAAACGAAAAAACCGGGCGAAAATTGTTCCCGGTTTTCTATTTTATTTTAATGGAGGATTAAGCCGTTTCCATCACGTTTTTCTCAACTAAAACCCTCCATCCGAAAGGATCGTCCGAATTATTGGTTTGAATATCCACCAAATCTTTCTGTAAAGTTAATGCGTAACTTTCTTCAGCTGGCAATTTCGGCAATTCCAATTTTTCACCCTTATAACCCAAAGCTTGGAAAACGCTTGTTACCACAGCAGTTCCAACTCCCCAAACTTCTTTTAAAGTTCCGTTTTTATGTGCTTCCACAACAGCTTTTACGGAAACAGGCTCGATTTTCACCTCTATTCCTCTGTGTTTCGCCAACTGAATGAAACTGTCTCTGGTTACACCATCAAGAATTTTTTCTGAAGTTGGCGGGGTATAAATCGTGTCATTAATTCTCACGAAAACGTTCATCGTTCCACTTTCCTCAAAATATTCGTGGGTAGAATCGTCCGTCCAAATAATTTGTTCGTAACCCTCCTCAATAGCCAATTTTGTTGGATAGAAAGATGCCGCGTAATTTCCTGCAGCTTTTGCAGAACCTACTCCACCGTTTGCCGCTCTTGAATAGAAATCTGAAATTTTCACAGAAACCGGTTCTGTATAATAGCTTTTCGCAGGAGTTGCCACGATTGCAAACATATATTTATTAGCGATTCTTGCTTTCAAAGCTTCTTCCGTCGCGAAAATTAGCGGTCGAATATATAAAGACATTCCTTCTCCGTGAGGAATCCAATCTCTGTCGATATCAACCAACGCTTTTAATCCTTCCAAAAACATTTCTTCCGACACTTCCGGCATTGCAAGTCTAGTCGCGGATTTGTTGATTCTAGAAAAATTCTTTTCCGGTCTGAATAAAAAAACCTGACCATCTTTGTCTTTGTACGCCTTCATTCCCTCGAAACAAGCCTGTCCGTAATTCACGCCCATCATTGCGGGAGAAAAAGGAAGCGGACCGTACGGAACCAATTTCACATCGCCCCATCTCCCGTTTTCGTACTCACAAATTACCATGTGGTCGATAAAGGTGTTTCCGAAAGAAAAATTATGAGGATCGAATGTTGAAATTCTCGGATTGGTAGATTTTTGAATTATCATTTTTAAAATTTTTGTTGATGTTCTACAAATTTAAAATAATTTTTTAAATATCAAAATATTAAATTAATTTTGAAAAAATTTGAAATGAACAGAGAAATCAAAACCACTTCAGACGGAAGTAAAACTTTATATATCAGTGATTTAAATGAGAACTATCATTCCCATCATGGTGCACTTCAAGAAGCAAAACATGTATTTATTAAAAATGGATTAAATTTAAAAAATAATTACGAAATTCATATTTTAGAACTCGGTTTTGGGACAGGTCTTAATGTTTTGGTGACAATTGATGAATTTTTGAAAACTGACAAAAATCATATTATTCATTATTACACCTTAGAAAAATATCCCGTAAACGAATCAGAAGTTAGGGAATTGTCTTATGATTCTTTTTTCGATGAACCTAATATTAAGGAATACAACCAAAAATTACACGAGTGTGAATGGAATAAAACTACCGAAATTTTCCCAAACTTCTTTTTCACCAAATTTCAAAGTGATTTTTTCGAATTAAAAAACCTTGATTTACCCGAAATTGACCTGGTTTATTTCGACTGTTTCGGAGCTAGAGTTCAACCTGACTTGTGGGAAAAGCCTTTGTTTGAAATGGTTGCAGATAAAATGAAAACAGGAGGACTTTTAACAACGTATTCTTCAAAAGGAAGTGTGAGAAGGATTTTAGAAGAACTCAATTTTAAAGTACAAAAAAAAGACGGACCGCCGGGAAAAAGGGAAATGATCAATGCCTTTAAAATGAATAATTAACCAGCAATAATTAATAATGTCAATAGTGAATTTGCTTCGCTGTTTATAGTGAATTCTACTTTGATTATAAAAGTTCACATCCCTACAAATCCCAAATCTCGTAACCCGCATCTCACATCTAGTATCTCGTATCAAAGAAATTATTAAATTTGAAAAACATTAAATAGAAAATGGTCGATAAAATCAACATCAGAGTTTATGCTGCAGCAATTAAGAACGGAAAAGTTTTGGCATTGCACGAAGAATATGCAGGTGATCACCTGATGAAACTTCCGGGAGGTGGATTGGAATTTGGGGAAGGAATTCTTGATTGTCTTCATCGCGAATTTGAAGAAGAACTGAACTGTAAAATAAGAATTTTAGGTCATCTTTACACGCAGGAAGAGTTTTTGGTTTCACGATTTCGAGCAAATGAGCAACTTCTCACTATCTATTATATGGTAGAAATTATTGACAACGACGAGTTTCTCATCATGGATCCATGCATCGAAAAAATAGAATGGATTCCCATCGATAACGATGAAAACCCATTTCCTCTACCTATAGATAAGATTGCTTTTGAAAAATTGAGAGAAAAGTTTAAATAACTATTTTTTTATCTTGAAGTCTTGATAACCAGGATATGGCGTCAAGTAACCCGCATTCCAATTGCTCTGTAAAAGAGATTCTACAAATTGGTCAGTTCTATTCACATGCGGATCATAGGGTTCTTTGATGCTCACATCGGCAATATTTCCTTTCACGTTCCACCAAAATGCACTCCATCCGCCGCGAAGTTCCTTGATGATTTCATAGACCGTTTTTCCTGTAGCTCGGTTCATCAATTTTGCAAAAACTCTACCTTCACTGGTCGTCAAATCCCGCAGTTGGGTTTCGTATTGATTCGCCAAATCTTTCTGTCTGTCATTGACATATTTTCGCTGATCGCCTTTATCAAGATTGCTCAAATCAGCCTGAATATCTTGATATTGTTCTAAGGCCGTTAAAAAAAGTGGATAAACACGATTCAGTTTTTTGTTAAGAAAATAGTAATAATTTTGGTCGAGACTGTTGTTGAAGCGAGGCTTATTTAAAAGGATCAGCTCATCCATTACCACCACATTTTCACCATTTATTTCGTAAATTCTTGCTTTCTGAGATTCGTCGTAATAATATTTGTTGCCGAACTCGTCTGTTTTCAGCAATTCAGGCGGGTACTCACGAAGTGGTTTCATTTGTCTGATTTCCTGCGCATTCATCGTAAATGCCGAAAATAATAGAAAAATAAAAACCGTTTTATATAAT
>Ga0116181_1000888_pt1 | contig 26827 bp, 23 predicted proteins | sample AD_UKC075_MetaG_FD_89752 | JGI IMG/M metagenome (GOLD analysis project Ga0116181, IMG submission 89752) | Active sludge microbial communities of municipal wastewater-treating anaerobic digesters from USA - AD_UKC075_MetaG | ecosystem: Engineered > Bioreactor > Anaerobic > Digestate | place: USA... | reverse complement strand
GACGCCGGAGGGTGTAAAGGCCGGAGAGAGGAAAACCGACGGACCGGTGGAAGCAACGCCGTTGATACTTGAGAATGGGGCCGTGGTGGTGATGAACCGCCACGGGCATGTTCTGGCAGGGAGCGAGCGCGTTCGCGACGAGCACTGGTACATTCATTTTTACACCGACCGCCTTTCGTCGCCGACGGTATCCCCGGACAAGACACTCTACCTGGCAGGGAAAGTTCATTATTTTTCGGCGGACGATGCGCGTTCGCCGCTGGCGCCTTCGGCCTGGCCCAAGTTTCGGGGGAACTACAGGAACACGGGGAATCTTCAGGATAACACGAGATCCAGGTAGCGCTGGCAACGGACCGAGGGGTCACGCTTCCCCGCTTTGCAGGACGAAGGGGCGCCTGCAAGAATCGTGGTTGGTCGCCTGGTCCTTCTCACTGTCCGGCGAGACTTGCTGCCTGGTGAAACACCCGGGCGAAGGCAAACGTTCCGACCGGAAACTGCCTGACCGACGAATGGCCGGGAACCTGGAACGACAGGCCTGAGCGTCCGGGATTTTGGTATAGCAAGCGGTAACGGCAATTGATACACCGTATCGGCCTGGATGCAGACGATTTCAGAGCATGGTCCACGCTTTCCACAGATCGCTTTCAGGGCGTTTGAAAGGGATGACGAGGAGCCGCCTCGCGGCACGGCCGGCCATCAACCTGACGGATGCCGGTGAGTAGTGGCAAAAGCCAACCGGCGGGCGAACCCGGTTCCCCTGCGACGGGCGGGACGGCCACCGGCCTGAAGCGGCAATTCGCATGGAGCGTCGCGCCGCTGCTGGTCACGACGGCTCTCAATCTGGCGTCGGTGCGGTTGAACATCCTTTACCTTGGCGACGAACTGTATGCGGTGTTGACGTTCGTCGCGGTGTTCACGGGCATGTTTGGGTTTGCGGATATGGGTCTGGGGGTTGCCGTGGGGCGATATATCGGTCTCGCCCTGGGCAGGGGCGACACCCAGGCGGTCAAGGAGTACTGGGGCACCGGGAACCTCATCGTGTTGCCGGTCGTTGGCCTGGCGGCTGTTCTTTTCGCCGTCGCCGGCGCCGTCTTTGGAACGGAATGGTTCAACGTATCTGCCGAAAACGAGCCTCTGCTGCGCTCCTGTTTCATCGCTGGTGGGGCGGCTCTATTCTTTAACTTCTACGGGCAGTTCTGGTTGATTCTTTCGCAGGCCCATCTGGATTTTCGCTTCATCGGCATCCTGCGGACAATTGCGTCCACCGTGCACATCATACCGGCGGTCGTGATCGCGGCGCTGACCAGGGACCCGCTGCTGATCACCCTCTGGAATGCTGTCGTGGCTGCGGCGCAACTGGCCGCACTCATGTGGCATGCGCGATCGCGATTCGGCATTGGTCTGGAGCTGCGGCACGCGCGCCGTTCACGGGCAGGCGAGATGGCTGCCTATACCGGAAAGACCTTTGCGACGCTCGTCATCACCAATCTGTTTGGAAGCATCGACCGGTTCATGTTGGGGCGGCTGACACCGGAGGAGGGGCGTGCTTACGTCAACTACACCAACTGTGCGGCGAATGTGGGGACTCGCTTGCAGACGCTCGGAGCCGCGATCATGGGGCCTGTTTTTCACAATACGAACCGCGCCCTCGGTGGTGAGGGTACGCAGACAAGTCCCGCCGCGATCTATAACGAAACATTCCATTTTGTGATCGGCTGGTACGCATTGGTTGCCACATGGGCGGCGGTATGGCATCCCGTTGTCCTGACCGCATGGTTGGGAGCAACGCGGGGGCCGGAGGTGGAACCGCTCTTCACCCCATTGATCATCGCATTCTGTTTGACCGCGCTTTCCGGGGTTTCGGCCGCCCAATTGACTTCCATGAACAGAATGGGAGCCGTGGCCGGGTTCTCAGCCGCTGCCGGCATCCTGGCGGCTCTGGGAATTTTCATCGGCTGGCAGTTGGCGGGAATTACGGGGGCGGCCTACGGTTTCCTGGCGAGTCGAATCGCCGTCATTGCGCAGGACCTTTACACGATCCGCCTGCTTGGGGCCGAAGGATGGCTCTCGGCGGCGAACTGGAGACGCATTGTGCGGCAACTGGCCGTTGGAGCTGCATTTGCCACGGTGTACCTGTTTGTTCCCAAACGTTCGCCCTGGCTGCTCATCCCTGCTTTCGTTCACGGCGGAGGAGTCGTGTCATGGATGTTGCGGCACCAGCTCCGGCGGTTCCTTGCGAGTGCGCCCGCGCCAGCATCCTGAAAATGAGCATCGATCTCAGACCACATGCTGCTCTTTCCAGGGAGAGTATTGCCCGGCTGGAACGGGCCCTGGCGGAATTTTACCGGCGGCCGCCTGCTGAATATTATGCGATTGCGGACGAGTCCTCGGGCCGCTACAGCCCGGATCGCCTGCCGTTTCATCATCATCTGGTTCAGCAGGTTTCTCCGGGCATGTCCGTTCTCGAGCTGGGTTGCGGCACCGCGCATCTCTGTCCATATGTCAAGCAACGCGGCGGTCGGTACACAGGAATGGATTACAGTCCCGGTTTGCTGGAGGAAAACCGCCGGCGTTTTCCCGGCGCCCGGTTTCACCTGATTGGAACGCCGATGGACGAAACATTCGATCTGGTCGTCAGCCTTTACGCGATTGAGCACGTTCCAGATCCTCCCGCCTATCTGGACAGACTATGGGCGCACTGCCGTCCGGGCGGCCTGATCGGCATCATCTGCCCCGAGTTCATACGGTGCCCGGGCCTGCCGCCCAGTGTTTATTACGGTCAGACCCCGCGGCGGCTCCGCGAGAAGGTTCGGACCGCCAGCATTGTGGATGCGCTGCAGCATCTCATCGAGCTCAAGATCATCGCGCCCAGATGGAAAGCCCGCATCCTGGCCGGTCCGCCCGGCGGATTCTGGATGAACCTGCGGCCCGCGGTTCTCAACGGAGGCCCGTACACGATCGATGCGGATGCGATTCACCTGGTCGGCCTGAGAGATTTGTTGTGGTACTTCCGCTCGCGCGGCGCTGACATCGTTCACACATCCGACGACCACCGGGATCTGCCGGCTGAAGTTGCCAGGTACAACTGCTACGTTCTGGCCAGAAAACCGCAGCGATGAAAATAGCTGTTTTCCTCAACGAACTGTCGCTGGGCGGCACCGAGAAGGCCGCTTGCCGGTGGGCGTTGGGATTCCAGCAACGCGGACACACTGTGACCGTCGTCTCAATGAAGGACGGGCCTCGCCGGACGGAGCTCGAACAGAACGGCATTCCGCTGCGGATTGTGAGCGCGTCGGAATCGGCCATTGCGACGGCACTCCGGGAATTCAAACCCGATCTCGTTCATGCTCATGCCCCCGGTTATCCGCATGCGGGGGATATCCTGGGAAGCGCGTTGAACCGGTTGCAGAACCGCTTGCCGGTGGTCCAGACCAACGTATTCGGCCGCCTCGATAATCCTGCCGAAGATGCCTGGACCTGCTTCAGGCTCTTTATCTCATGGACCAGTTGCGTCCAGGCGGCGCGCCGTGCATTCATTCCGCTCGGCGAGGATTACTTCACGCGCTGTAGCGTTGCGGTGTATCCGTTGGATCCGGCCCCGGAGCCCGACAAATCAGAGGTTGCCCGAATGCGCGCGGAGCTTGGAATCGGGGAGGATGAGGTCGTGTTCGGCCGGTTTTCGCGTCCTGAGCCTAACAAGTGGACCGGGTTGGCCCTGGACGCTTTCCGCCTCGCATTGCCGCGCAACAGAAGGATCAAGCTCCTGTTGCGCGAGCCGCCCTCCGCCGTCAGCGAAGCGTTGCGCAAGGGACCCGACGCGGACCGGTTCATCATCCTGCCTGCTACGGCGGATGCAGCGGAGCTTCGTCGCACAATGGCCGCGGTGGATGCGGTGCTGCACACGTCGTCGATCGGGGAGAGCTTTGGCTACGGGATCGCCGAGCCGATGGCGTTGGGCAAACCGGTCATCACGCATTCCATTCCATGGGGCGATCAGGCGCAGATCGAGCTGGTGCGGCATGGCGAAGGCGGCTGGGTGGCGAGCACGCCGCGCGCCGTGGCTTCGTGTATCCTGACACTGGCTGCCGACCGGCCGGCTCGGGAGCGGATGGGCGCTTTCGGCCGAAAACACATTCTCGAGCTCAGTGATCCGGATGTTTCCGTGAGGCGGATGGAACGCATCTTCAAGGCTGTGCTGGAGGGAAGGCCGAATCCATTTCTGGCCGAGGACCTGGAGCGCGCGCGCCGGACGGCGGCGTATCTGGATGAGCATCAGTTCGGGCATTCATTGGGAGAGCAAATCGCCTTGAGACCCCGCTATTGCCGGGTGCGCTTTCATCAATGGTGGCGTTCAGTCATGAACCTGGGCCGCTGTTGAATCTCTTGGACACGCGTTCCAGGCTTGAGCATCTTCCACGACATGAATGAGCGGCTCAAGAGAAGGATCTGGGACTTCATTCGGCCGATTCACCGGCCGATCACGCGTCGGCTGAGACGGCTCCTGGGCCGGAACTATTTCGCTCATCCGGAGATGGAATTGCCGCCTCCTTACGAAGCGGTCCAGTTGGACGTGGAGAGGCATTTGCATGAGTATCTTCACGTGCCCGCGTCCGATATCCGGCAGATCGTGATTGTGGGCACCCATGAAGGAGACGAGATCGGACGGCTGCTGGGGACATATCCGAACGCGCGTTTCCTTTGTTTCGAGCCGAATCCCACGACTTATGGCAGGCTGGTTCGTGCTTTTCAGGACAATCCTTGTGTGACCCTTTCGGAGTTTGCCCTTAGTGACACCGCCGGAACGGCTCTCTTTTATGAGTTGGACATGCCGGGCAACGGCTCATTATTGCGACCCGACGTGAGGAGTTGGGCGCAGGCTGTGCAAAGAGAAGACAGTGAAGTGAAGTGCTTCAGCGTAAGAGTGAGCACACTGGACAACGAGACCTCCGATCTCGAAAGCATAGACCTTTTATGGATGGATGTTCAGGGAGCCGAAGGGAAGGTGCTCGACGGGAGTCGAGCCGCTCTGAACAAAGTCAACGCGGTCTTTCTCGAAGTGACGCTTGTGCGCTCTCCGTATGAGGGGGCCCTGCTGTTTCACGACATTTCAGCCAAACTGAATGCTTACGACTTCATGTGTGTCGGGCTGGGCATTGATCCTGGCAACGGGAGCGGTAACGCCCTGTTTGTCAGGCATTTCAACGAACGCCTCGGCGCAGGATAGCCACCGAAGAATGGATACCCCCGTCCTCATCTGGCAGTTCACCCGAAGGCAGATGCGCCACCTCGTGGAATCTGTCGGCTTTAAGATTCTGAGGATTCGTACCCATCGAGGTTTCTGCCCGCGAACGCCATGGAAACAGTTCCTGCTGAAATGGATCATTGATCCCGCAGTGGCTCTCGGTTATGGCGACGGCATGAAAATCATTGCGACTCGGCGATAAAAATGCCCCCGGTATCCCTCGTCGTCTGCGTCCACCGCGAGCGCGAACTGCTCGCCCGGTTGCTGAAACGTTCGGACGGCTGCTACGACGATCTTGTCGTCGTGCATGACGGTCCGGACACAAGTGGCGTCCGCGGTGTTGTGGAAGCGGCCGGCGGGCGGTTTTTCGAACGACCGCGCGAGTTCCAGCAGGAACCCCATTGGCCCTTCGCGTGGGAGCAGGCGCGCCACGATTGGATTCTCCGGCTCGATGCGGATGAATTTCCGAGCGAGGAGATGAAGCGCTGGTTGCAGAGTTTTCGCAGGTCGGCGGATCCCGGTGAGAGCATCTCGGGTTACACGTGCATCTGGCCGTTGTGGAACGGGAAGCGGCCGGTTTCGAAACGCTGGCCCGCCGGGCGAAATTTCCTTTTCCACCGTCAGCGCGTGCGGTTTTTCGGAATGGTGGAGCAGGTGCCCGTTGCGGACGGAACGCTCCAACCGCTGGACCTTGTGCTGGAACACCGGCCGGCCCGAAAATCGTACGGGCTGAGGAACGTCCTCGTTCGACGGCAGGCGTATCGATGGCGGGAGAGGATCGCGAACTCCCTGGTGGGAAAGCCGACCGATCTGCCTTGCTGGCGATGGGAACGCAATGACTGGCCGGGTCACTGGGAGCAAATCCGCCAACACCCGCTGCGCACCGCGATGACGCGGCTGGTGATGGAAACGCTGCGGGCCCTTCGCTCGCAGTGGCGCGCGGAACGGCGGTTCTGGCCTGGCGCCGCCTTGAACGGACCGATCCACCACGCCCTGATCTGCCTGAAGTGCTGGCAATTGAAGCGCAGGCGAAAAGTCTGAAGGAGCCTTGATCTCGCCATGACGCCCGCATAGGCTGCTCGCCGTAAAATGAGCAAAGTCTGTCTGGTCACGGGTTCGTCCGGCCTGATCGGTTCCGAAGTGGCCGCCTTCTTTCACGCTCGAGGGTTCTCGATTCATGGAGTCGATAACAACCAGCGCGAGACCTTCTTCGGCCCGCAGGGCAACACGCGGTGGAACCAGGAGCGTCTTGCCAAAACGCTCTCCCGCTTCACGCATCATGAACTGGATATCCGCAACCGGCCCGGCGTCCTCGATTTGATAAAGGACCTCAAACCCGCGGTCATCATCCACACCGCGGCGCAACCGTCGCACGATCTTGCGGCCAAAATCCCGTTCGATGACTTCGACGTGAACGCGGTGGGCACGCTGAACCTTCTCGAAGCCGCGCGCCGGTCCTGCCCCGAATCGCCGTTCATCCACATGTCCACTAACAAGGTTTACGGGGACGGTCCGAACAACATCGCGCTGCGCGAGCTGGACACGCGATGGGATTACGCGGACCCGGCGTTCGCCAACGGGATCCCGGAGAGTTTCCCGATCGACCAATCAAAACATTCGCTGTTCGGCGCGTCGAAGGCCGCGGCGGATATTCTCGTCCAGGAATACGGGCGTTACTTCGGAATGCCGACGTGTTGCCTGCGCGGCGGTTGCCTGACAGGTCCGAACCACAGCGGGGTGGAACTGCACGGGTTCCTGAGTTACCTCATCAAATGCAACGTGGAAGGGCGCGAATACAAGGTTTACGGCTACAAAGGCAAGCAGGTGCGCGATAACATTCATTCGGAGGACGTGGCGCGGTTCATGTTCGAGTTCTATGAGCAGCCGCGCTGCGGCGAGGTGTATAACCTCGGCGGGGGGAAGGAGAATTCCTGCTCGATCCTCGAGGCTTTCAAACTGGCAGAGGCGTGCACGGGCAGGCAACAGGTTTACACGTATGTGGACCAGGCGCGGAGCGGCGACCACATCTGCTACTACAGCGATCTTTCAAAGATGAAGGCGCACTACCCGAAGTGGAACCTGCAGCACGACCTGAAGAACATCTTCGAGGAGATCGCCGCTGCCTGGCGCCAAAGGCTCGCGTGAAAATGGCGGGGGAATGTCTTTTGTCAGGAGTCTCGCCTTCAGGCGGAGCGCGCCTTCCGTGCAGGGCACGGCACCGCAGCGCGACTCCGCCGCGATTGGCCCTTCCGTCTTAGAAATCGTGGACGCCTTCCCGAGACTGCTGGTCGCAACCGAGTTCCCGCCGAACGCCTCGGGCGGCGGGCCCGCCGTTGTGCGCCAGATGCTCAAAGAGTGGCCTGCCGAGCGGTTGTTCTGGTGGAGTTGCCTTCCGGAAACGGATTCGCGCTTCGGCCGGGCCGTGGCCGCGCACCGGGTAAAGCCGATTCCGCCCCGACTGTACCCGCACTTTCGTCTGTGCCGGCTCAAGTCGTGGCTGTTGGATCGATTGTGGGTGCCGGCTGCCGCACGGAGCCTGCGCAAGGCGCTTCGGGAACTCAGGCCGGATGCCGTTTGGGTCATTCCGCATATCTGGTCCATTCCCCCCATCGGACGCGTGCTGTCGGGAGGGGAATTCAGGTTTCACATTTCGATTCACGACTACGTGGACATCAACAGCGGCATCGCGCGGTTGGGGGCCGGGCGGGCGGCGCGCATGGCGCGAACGGTCGAAAGGCTTTATCGCGCGGCCGATACCAGGGACGTGATCTGCGAATCGATGCAGTCGGACATGCGGCGACGCACGGGATGCGACGGAGCCATTGTTCACGCGGGGATCGAGCCCGAGGATTTGGCGTATCTGGAGCGGAAGGAGTCTGTCCCGGTTGCCGAGATCCGGATTGCTTACGCCGGAACCATCATTGTCGAAAAGGAGTTCGCGTTGTTTGTGCAGGCGCTCGAGGCGATTCGCCCGCAGCTTCCCAGGCCGGTGTTTCTCGACTTCTTCGGGTCTCATCGTTACGCGGGACGGCCCTGGTTCAACGCGAGCTGGATGCGGGAGCACGGGAATCTCCCTGAGCGGGAACTCCTTGATCGGCTGCGCCAGTGCACCTGGGGGTTTTCTCCGATGTCGCTGACGGACGAGGATCCTCGCTACAACCGTTACAGTTTTCCAACGAAGCTGATCAGCTACCTGGCCGCGGGCCTCCCGGTGATCGGGCTGGGGCACCCGGAGAGCACAATCATCCGCGCCGTCGAACAGAACGGAATCGGTCTCAGTCTCACAACGAGCGATCCCTCCGCACTGAGTGGACAGTTGCGCGCCGGTCTCCTCGAGGCGGACGACAACCCCTGGCGGCGCTACCAGAGCCAACTCCTTCGCTACTCCCGGAGCGAGTTTGATGCGGACCAGATGCGTCTCGTACTCTGGCGCTGTTTCTCTTCAGCCGCTTGACCGCGGGGTGTGAAGTGTCGGCGCAATCCACATGGGAATCCTGCGTCCAGGGGCGCTCCCTGTTCGGCGGGCGATCAATCGGAGCAAACCCTCCGATACATTGCGATCAACCGGGACCAGATGTGATTCCTGTCAAACGACGGCCGGATCTGCGACGCAATGATGCTGCGCTTTTCGGGTTGAATCCACTCGCGCGTTTCGATTGCGCGTTTCAGCGTTCGGGTCAGAGATTCCACGCTCAGGTCTTCAGCGAGGTTGCCAAAGTTGAATTTGCGAATGTAATGGCCCGGACCGCTATTGTCGTAGCACACCGGCCACAACCCCATCGCCATGGATTCCTTCAACGCCGTCGGCCCGGTGTCAATGCGTGTCGGCAGCAGGAAAACGCTGCTCTGTTGCATCAGGGTGACGATTTCCGAGGGCGCCAATCGGGGATAATGGGTGACGCGTCCTTTGCATGGACTCGAATCCGTCCACTGCTTGAGCCGCGCAACGTCGGCGGGGGTTCCGCTCCCCACGACAGCCAGCTTCCAATCCGGCAGCCCGGCCTTTTCGAAGGCTTCCAACGCGTCCCAGATTCCCTTGGGCTCTTCAATCCTGCCAAGAAACAGAATCTGTCGGCTGACACCATCCGTCGGTGGAGCCGTGAGAAAATCCGGGCGAAGCGGATGTTCAATCGCGTAGGTCCGCTTCGTGCGGATCATCGGCAGGGCGGATTGAAGGGAGTAGTCGTTTTCGGCGGCGACACAGAAGGCGCGTTTCAAAGCCAGTCGCTCGCTCCACGCGCACAGCAGCGACAGCCAGGGCATGCCGACCCGACGCCGGTGCTCATTGATATTGCCCTGGACCTCCACCACGTTTCTGCGAGCCAACCGTATCGCGGATATGGCGTGAGAGTCCTCCGTTCCCCAGCCGTGAATGACGTCCGGCTGCAGTTGCCGAACCAGTTCGCGGAAAAACAGCCAATCCAGTTGGAACAGGAAGAAGATGCGGGCGCGAATCTTCAAGGGCACAAGATGAAAGGCGGCGCCCTGATAGTGGAATGTCCTCAACCGCGCATGCTTTCGATGACCGCAGGCAATGTGCAATTCGACATCCGGCGGCGGAGGCAGATGCCCGAGAATCCAGGACCAGTCGGCGTAAGCGCCTAAATCCTCGCCGGGGAAGACTTCGCGCTGAACCTGGAAGGGAAGACCGCATATCCACAGGACTTTCAACGGCCTGCCGACGAATAGGTTGTTTTCCACGCGGCAATTTGGTAGTGCTTAAGCCCATTTCATGGAAGCCCTAAATCGATTGGCTCTCTACTTCAAGGCCGCCATGGCACGCCGCGCCCCCCACCTTTCAGGCGCTCCCTGTCTGCCCAAAGCACTGCTCCCGGATGCTCCTTATTCCCGCGCCGCTTACAATTCCTTCGTCGTGTGGATCCAGCAGCTGGGCCTGAGCTCGGTCGCAACCGTGGTGGACGTGGGAGCGAACCATGGGGACTTTTCAAGAGCGGCGAGCCTCTTGTTTCCGTCTGCAAAGGTGTTGTTGGTCGAACCGCTCCCGAAGCTTCAGCAGTTGCTCCAGGGTGTCATCGAGAAGAGGCGACCCAACTGGCGACTGATCCCGTGTGCGCTTGGCAGTCAGCCCGGGCGCTTTCCGCTGTTCGTGGACGAGAACCGCGACGATATCGGAAGCCTGGTGGGGTTCAGCGATGAATACCGGGCGGTCCGCCCGGAGGCTCGTGCATCGCGGGAGATTCTGTGCGACGTAAAGACGCTCGACGCCGTATCAACAGAGTTCGGCCTGCACGGCATTGATCTTCTCAAGATCGATGTGGAAGGATTCGAATTCGAGGTGCTGAACGGCGCTTCGGAGATCCTGCGGAAGACTACGGCGGTGATTGTTGAGGTATCCCTGGTCAGAAGATCTGACGCTCAAAATGCGCTGCTGGAAATGCTCGAACGCCTGGTGCGCGGCGGATTCGAGGTCGTCAATGTGATCCCTTCCCTGTTCGATCAACGCGAGCCGTGGCGGCCCCGCGAATTCAATGTTCTTGTCCGCCGGACCGGGCCGTTTCAAGGGGCGGGGAACCCGGGGTAGCAGGAACTGCCGGTTCTCCGTTTCGGGCCACAATCCGATTGCCCGGAGCCGGAACCATGATAAAGTGGGCGGGTTTCCAGGCCGCCCCACAGCCGCCTGGGTGAGAAGCAATGAGCAATCAACTGCAAGCTTTCAAGGCGCTGATCACCTACGCCGTCATTGTGCCGATGGCCATTTTTGTCGGCTACATGCTCGCGGACCCGCTGCGGTATTCCACGTTCGGCGCCGTGGGCGTCGTCCTCGGGGTGATGATCTTTCCCCTGCTGCTCAAATGGCACCAGCCGCTGCTGTTATTCAGCTGGAACATGTCCGTGGTGATCCCGTTTATCAAAGGGCAGCCTTACCTGTGGCTGGTAATGAGCGCCGCCACGCTGGGCATCGCGATTCTCGAGCGGGCGCTAAATCGCGACATGCGATTTGTCCAGGTCTGGTCGTTGAGCCTGCCGCTGATCTTTTTCGTCGGGGTCATCCTGTTCACCGCGAAGATGACGGGCGGCATCGGATTGCGAACGTTCGGCAGCGAGGTGTACGGAGGACGCAAGTACATCTTCTTGTTGGGCGCCATCGCGGCCTACTTTGCGCTGACCGCATGGCGGGTCCCGCCGCATCGCGCAAAACTGTACGTGGGGTTGTTCTTTCTCGGGGCGCTCACCCATTTTGTGGGCGATCTCGTGCAGGTCGTCCCGGCGTGGTTGTATCCTCTTTTCTGGTTCTTTCCGCCTACGATCGCTATGAACCCGGACGGTGGCACGCGGTTGGCCGGAACCGCGACGGCTGCCCAGGCGGTGTATTTCTTTATCCTGCTTCGATATGGGATTCGGGGCGTGTTTCTCGAGGGCAAACCCCTGAGGATCGCACTGCTTGGCCTGTTCTTCGTGATCAGCCTCGTCGGCGGGTATCGCTCCACGCTCCTGGCCAATATCCTGGTGTTTTTCTTTCTCTTCTTCCTGGAGGGACTGCACCGCACGCGACTGCTGCCGACCTTCGTCCTGTTGGGCATTTTGGGAGCCACCGCGCTGATCCCGACGGCGTCCAAACTTCCCTATAGCATTCAACGCGCGCTGGCGGTTGTCCCGGAAAGCATTCTTCCGGACCTGGACCCCATCGCCAGGTGGTCGGCGGAGGACAGCTCGCGCTGGCGATTGGAGATGTGGGAAGCACTGCTGCCGCAGGTGCCGCAATACCTCTGGCTGGGCAAAGGCTATGCGATTTCACAGGAGGATTGGCAGATGATGGGACGGGACGCCACATTCCGGGCGACAAGCGCCGATCAGCAAGGCCTGGCGCTTGCAGGCGATTATCACAGCGGCCCGCTGTCGATCATCCTGCCGTTCGGGATCTGGGGCGTGCTGACCGTGGGCGCGTTCTTTATCGCCGGAGCGCGCGTGTTGTACTGCAACTATCGCTACGGCGACCCGGCCTTGAAACAGCTCAACACGCTTTTGCTGGCGCTCTTCCTGATGCGCATCACCATGTTTCTGTTCGTCGTGGGCGCTCTCGACCGCGACCTCTGGATTTTTGTGGGCCTGTTCGGATTCAGCGTCAGCATGAACAACGGAATGGCCCGCCCGGTGCCGGAACTCGCCACAGAGCCGGCCTCGGTTCCCGTCGAGATGCTGCCGCGTCCGAGCTCGCCATGAGGTTGCAGGGTGACGCGGAGGCCGTCACCCGCAGGCGTCGCGGATTTGAATCTCCGCGCGACTGGACGCCGCTGCGGCTTGAGGCAGAAATATTCGGGCCACGTCCTTGAAACCCCGACTGCTCATCATTGAACTGTGGGGCCTGGGCGATCTCGCCATCGCCAGTCCGTTTCTCCGGGCGGCGACCGAGCGCTTCGACGTCACCCTGGTGGCAAAACCCTACGCGCTCGATCTGCAGGGCCGGTTCCTGCCCGGAATCAAGGTGATCCCGTTCCTCGCCCCCTGGACCGCGTTCATGGGCAAGTATCGCGTGTGGGCGTGGCCGTGGCGGAACCTGCTCCGTTTGCACAGGACGCTGTACAGGCAGTTTGATGTGGGGCTGTCGGCCCGTTGGGATCCCCGCGATCACGTTCTGTTGGCACTGACCGGTGCGAAGCGCCGTCTCGGTTTTCCCCGAATGGGCAGCCGGATGTTTCTGACGGACCCATTGGAGCGTCCGGTGCCGCCGTCCCATCGCTACGAGTACTGGCGGGCGTTGGCGCACGCGCTCGGGTTCTCCCTTCCGTCAATGGCAGAGCATGCGATCCTCCGGCCGGCAAACCGGAGCGAGATTCTGGTTCACACGGGTGCGGGACAACCGGTTCGGGTCTGGCCGCTCGACCGGTACCGGCAGCTTGTGCAATACCTGCGGGAGAAGGGTTATCGCGTCACGGTCGCGAGCGATCCTGCCCAGCGCAACTGGTGGTTGAACGCCGGCGAAAGCGGGGTGGAAACGCCGCGCACCGTGAAGGAACTCATGGCGCTGCTCGACCGTTCGGCCGCTTTCATTGGAAACGATTCGGGCCCCGGCCATCTCGCGGCGCTGGCGGGCGTGCCCACGCTCACGCTGTTCGGCCCGCAGCTTCCTGAGTGGTTCGCGCCCTTGCATCCGCAGGGGGAGGTCGTCGAAGGCAAGCCTTGCCCGTACAAACCCTGCTCGGACTACTGTCGATTTGCGCTGCCGATCTGCATACACGGGATTTCGGTTGAGGAAGTCTGCGCGCGAGCGGCGCGGTTTGCGGAACGCCACGTGACGGAAAGCGTCGGGCGCGAGGTGTAGGAGCGGCGTTGCCTACGGGATCCGGCCAAATGCGTATTTCAAGCGGCCGCGCCAGAAGGACGTGGGATTGGATGCGCGCAGGGTGACGCGCCGATCCGGGCTGGCCAGGGTATAAATGGAGTAATCAAACGGTTTTTGCGGCGGGATGTTTCGGGCGAACAACCGGAGCCGATTGTGGATCTGGATGGGGTACCGCATGATCTTTACCCAGGGCGGCGCCATTTGCCACTTGAGTTCCTTCTCGCGAATTGCATTCGGCTTGAGGTTCATGTTCTCGCCGGTGTCGGCGAAAACCGATGTGAACGCGGGCAGCACGGCAATGTTGAGCCCGTGCTTGACGAACTCCATGACCCAGAAGAGGTCGCCCAGATCCTTCCAGCGGGTATCGACGTAGATGCCCATCGGGTCCAGCACGCGGCGCCGGATGAACAGGGCGCACGTCAGCACGGGAAAGGTCACCCAGAGCGCGTGCCGGTAGGGGCGCAGAGCGTAGCGGTGACATACGTAGTTGCCGGCGGCGTCTGTGACCACGGTGTCCGCCACCGCCACGTCCACCTCCGGGCGCGCCGCAAAGAAATCGCGCACCCGCTTGAGAGCGCCGGGAAGGTATTGCTCGTCGCAATTCAGGTAGGCAAGGATGTCGCCGGAGGCCCGCCGAAATCCACGGTTCACGGCGTCGTACATGCCGTTGTCCTTCTCGATGAACGCGCGCACGCGCGAGTCGGAGGGGAGCCAGTCGCCGGTGCCGTCATCCGAGCAGGAGTCCTGGACGATGTGCTCGACCTCGACGTCCTGCTGGTCGGCAACGGAGGCGATGCACAGCTTGAGCCACTGCGAGCTGCGGAAGCTCGGCGTGACGATGGACAGTTTCATTGTGGGGAGTAATTAGCGGAAAAGAAGCTGGCAGGCAAATGAGTCCGTCAGGGAACGCCGCCTGGCGCAGTGTTCTCTCAGGGGGCTCCGAATGGTCATTGAACGGAATCCCTCCGTTCCCTAGGATTGCCGGACTGTTATGTTCCTGGTGAGAGCCTGGATTCTGCTTTCGGCTGTTCTGGTAGGCACAGGCTGGATTCTATCCGGGCTGCGCGCGCTGAACAGCGCTGGCTACGGGCTTGTGCTGTTGGCCTGTACAGTCCTGTGCGCAGTCTGCTTCAAACGCCGCGGAGTCCCATCAAGAGAACAATGGAGACGCGCCATGGTCCGGTTCTGCCGGCGTTTCCGGCGTCCTGCACCGTTGCTCTTCCTGGCATTGCTGCTGATGTCGCTCATCGCAGGACTGCTGTATGCGCCATACAACGGAGATTCCAATGCTTATCGCACTCCGCGGGTGCTGCACTGGCTTTGGCATGAGCACTGGCACTGGATTCGGACGTTTGATTCGAGGATGAACATATCGAGTTCGGGCTTCGAGTGGTTGAGCGCTCCGCTGGTGCTGCTCACGCGAACCGACCGATTCTTCTTTCTCATCAACTGGTGTTGCTACGCGATGTTTCCGGGGTTGGTTTTCAGCATGCTGCTGCGCTTCAAGGTGCGTCCCCGGGTGGCGTGGTGGTGGATGTGGCTGCTGCCGGGAGCCTGGTGCTTTGCGCTCCAGGCGAGCTCTATTATCAATGATCTGCCCGGCGTCATCTTCGCCCTGGCCGCGGTTGTGTTGGCGTTTCGAGCGCGCGAAAGCGGATCTATTGGAGATTTGTGGCTCTCGGCTCTGGCGGCGGCTCTCATGACGGCGGTGAAACCCACCAACCTTCCCCTCGGCCTGCTGTGGCTGGTGCCCGCGTTCCCGGCGTTGAGATTGCTGCTTCGCAAACCCGTTCTCAGCGCGTTCGTGGCCGGCGCGGCCCTCCTCATTTCCTTCGCGCCCAACGCAGTAATGAATGTTCAGCACGGCAGAGAATGGACAGGACTGGAAAAAGACACGCACTGGGAGCTGGAACCGCCATCCCCGCTTCTCGGAATCGCCGGTGGCGCGTTCACATTGACGACTCGCAATCTGATGCCTCCCTTCTTCCCATGGGCGGATGATTGGAACCGCGCGATGGAACGGTTTGTGGAGACGCCGTTAGGCGCTCCGTTCAGGCGTGTGTATCGCTTCGGTGTTCTGAGCGAAGGGATGCACAGTGTGGCGGACTCCAACGCCGGCCTCGGATTGGGAACTTGCGCGCTGGTGGTGTTGTCGATCGTCGGCGCGTGGCGCCACCGGTGCCCCGACGCCAGACCCCCGTGCACAGGCGCGCTGGCGCGCTGGATGCAATGGCTGCCATGGATGCTGGCGCTGGTGTTCATGGCAAAGGTCGCCACGGTGGAGAATGCGAGGCAGATGGCGCCATACTACTCTTTCCTGCTCCCCCTCATTCTCGCGCGTCGAGGCCATGAACGGCTGGTGCGCCGGCGTTGGTGGCAGGTGCTCGCCATCCTTACGTTGCTTGCCACAGCCGGGCTTGTGGTGATTTCGCGCGGCCGCCCACTGCTGCCGATGCGGACAATTCTGGCGCGATTGGAGGCGGCACGCCCGGATTCCCGGTTTATAGCGAGAGTGCGTTTTGCCTACGATACCCGCGTGGCTACGGAGAAGCACCGGACGTTCTTCTCAAGTCGCCTGCCCGCGGGCGAAAAAGTGGTCGGGTTCGCGGGCACCCTTGCTTTGAGTTCGGTGGGAGTCTGGCTGCCGTTTGGCGAACGGCAGGTCGTGCATGTGCTGCCGAACGACAGTCCCGAGACAGTCCGTTCGATGGGTTTTCGATATCTCGTGCTCGAGGAGCCGTTTCTGATCGAGGCCGACGAAACGCTCGAGCAATGGACCCGCCGCTACGGCGCCGAAGTCGTGGCAACCTACCCGTATCACAACCGTTCCTGGGAACCTCCCATCGGTCTTCACCTGCTTCGCTTGATCGATTCGCCTGCTCAGGAACAGGCCGGATCATTCCCGCCCGAAAGGTAGCCGGGAAAACGCGGGACTGAACAGCTCAGCCTGCTTAAAGCTTCCGGGGCGGAGCCGGAGATTCGAAAACCCGCTTGGAAAAGAGGTACTTGAGGATGCCGAAAATGGCGATGCTGCACAGTTGTGCGACGGCAAAATGAACGCCGAGGTGGGTGAGCAGAACGTAGAATATCCAGTCGCCGACCCGAAACAGAATAATCCCGTTGAAGAACAGCAGAAAACTCCGTCCCAGGCTGATTCCCGGTGCCGTGTCGAAGACGAAATACCGGCAGGCGAAAAAGTTGATGGTGACCTGGACGGCAAGGACAATGGCGTACGCCGGCGGCTTGGACATCCCCGCCCAGCGTATAAGGGCGTAGTTCAATAGAAAGGCCACCGCAAACCCCGGGGCGCCCCAGAGAAAGAACCGGGTGAACTTGCCGACCTCTTTGCGCGACAGGCGTTGCATTCGGTCAGTCCCGTTCAACGAGCCCCTGTGTCACAGACTGAAGGCCTTCCGGTTTCGGCGGGTTTTCCGGTTCACGGGCGGCGGCTTTCCGGAGCTGGTATAACGCCTCCTCGGTCAGCCGGCGTTGAGCGCGCATCAGTTCCGCAATCACGGCGAGCGCGGCAAACAGCCCGCCGTTGATGGCGAGAATGGACAGCAGGATGAGAGAGGGCACGTAGGTCCGATGCGAGGCCGGATCATCCACCAGGTAGACCAGATAGATGAAGCGCGCGCCCAGGATCACCGCCGCCGCAAAGCACAGCACAGTCAGAAGCCCGAAGAACCGGCTGGGCCGGTAGTGAATAAACATGCTGACGATCGTCGATCCGGACTTCCACAGGTATTCGGGAATGCTCCTGAACAGGCGGGAGGGGCGCGTCCTGGGATTGACCCGGATGTCCACCGAGGCCACCCGCATGCCGGTGTTGCCTGCCTGGATGAGCGTTTCCATGCAATAGGAGAAACTGGTATAGACGAACAGACGCCTGCAGGCTTCTTTCGAATAAGCCCGATAACCCGAGGCCGCATCGCGAACCGTCGTGCGCGAGATCAACCTCAGGACCCAGCTGCCCAGCCGCTGCAGCAACTTCTTCATGGCGCTGAATTCCGGGTGATCTTCGATCGGACGACACCCAACAACAATGTCCGCGCGCCCGTCGAGAATCGGCTGAATCAGCTTCGCCATGTCGGCCGCCACATACTGGTTGTCGGCATCGGTGTTGACGACGATGTCCGCTCCCATCGCCAGCGCCGCCTCCAGACCGTGCGAGAAGGCGCGCCCCAAACCCCGGTTCGTGCCAAGACTCAGCACCCGTGCTCCCGCGGCGCGCGCCACCTCGGCCGTCCGATCGGTGCTCCCGTCGTCCACGACAAGCACTTCAATCTCGTCAATGCCGGGCAACGATTTCGGCAGGTCCCGCAGCGTCTGGGGCAGCGTCTGCTCCTCGTTGAGGCACGGGATCTGAATCACCAGTTTCATGTCATTGCAGTGTATACACGGAGATGACTTCAACGCCACCAGGGCCGGACGCCGTGTCGCGGCTCACGTGGAAGCCGTTCATCGGAACAAGGTCTTCCAGATGAAATGAATCGGCGCTGGCAACGTGCCGCTTCGAACTCCGCGGCCCGGGAATCAACCGGGCGCCTGCCGCCAGCCCCGTGAACACGTCCACCACACGAATCCTGCCGGGCTGCCAGGACAGAGTCCGCCGGAACCGGAACGCGCTCGGGGCCCGGTGGAAAATCAGTTTCCGTTTCAACATGGCGATCAAACGCCGCCCTGCGATTCGGCTGGACAGTCGCAACGCCATGTGGCGCCACGGCGTGCTCAGAACCTCTCGATGCCGGTACAACGGGCCTTCAATCCACAGCCCGCTGTCCGTCCGGCCCCATGTCCACTCGTCGCTCCACCAGTGTGTGATGAGCTGATCCGACCCGGTTTCCACGATCCAGCCGAAATCGCTGCAGTGGCACTCGCGACAGTAGTAGCTGAAGATACCGCCCTTGCGCAACGTGACGATCAATCTTTCGTCTTCCGTTGGCGTATTGATGTAGTGGCCGCTGGCGGTGATACGATCGAGGGGCTCTCGGGGAGACTTCACCCGCGCCGCCGGGGCGGAGTGCGGGTTCTCCTCCAGCAGACGCATTGCCCGGAACAACGAATGCCCGCAGTAGTGCGAGATGTAGCGGTCATCGATAGCCTGAAGAAAGTGTTTTGGGTCCGACGCGGATCCAAAAACCTGTTCCACAATGCCGCTTTCGCCTCGAGCCAGCGAAAGCCGGACCAACCCGTAGGGCACCATATAATCTGTATTCCGCGAATTGTGCATTCCGATGCCCCGCGTTCCCAGCGCCCCGATCATCAGGCCGATCCAGTCCGCCGCGCGTTCTGCGGAGGCGAAGAACGCTCGATTGCCGGTGGCGTCAAACAGGTCCAGGAGGCAGTCGATGGTTACTGACAGGTAACCCAGGTCGGGCCCGCCGTATTCCTCGAACCATCCTTCGGCTTTCTGCAACGCCAGCGTCCTTTCAACAAGGGTGTTGAAGTCGCGCTCAGAAACGAGTTCGGGAAACGACCGCCGGCACCATGCCAGCGCCGCCAGACCTGCGACCTGCTGGTTGGCGGCCTGACCTTCGAACCGCGTGAGCAACTGCGCCACGGCAATGCCAATCCCTTTCCGGATTTCGCCAGTGTCAACGACGCCTTCAGCCGCCAGTTTGGCGATCGCCAGCGTGGAAAAGGCGAGCGGTGGATAGCCCTCTTCCCAGGGATAGTACTCTTCGAAGGCGCCGTGCCGGCAGGCCCTGCGATTCCAGAACCGGCACGCGGCAGCGGCGGTTGCGACCAGGGCGTCCTTCATCCCTCGATATTCCTCCAGCCGCGAGGCAACAAATAGAGCATAGGCGCCCTGCTGCAGAATGATCGACGGAAAATCCCGCATGCGATAATGCCACCAGTTCCGATCGAAGCATCCGTAGGTTGGTGACGTGGGATCACGGCACACCTGTGTGAGCAGGCGGGGAAACCATAGCCGGCCCACCTGTCGAAGCTCCTGCAACAACGGGCTCATTTGGCCGTCTCCTCCAAAGGCTCTGTGGGAATCATGGACAAGGAACTGAGCCCTTTGCGCTTCGTCGGCTTGCTGACCGCCTTCCATGTGAGACGCAGCCGGTTGAAAAGCGGGCCGATCCAACGCTCGGGAATTCGCTCCACGAACCAGCGGCTGACACGCGTGCCAGCGATGAGAAAGATTCCCGAAATGACAATCTCAACGAGCACACGGCTGAGCGGCAACGGCGTTGGCTTCATGCCGAAGTCGGCGGCGGCCAGACCCAGCCGGGCGCGCATCCGGTTGCGAATGTATCCGCCGCGCTTCTTGAAATCGATCATGTGGCCATGCATCTCCGTGGCCTGAAGCGCATCCACGCGTTCTGCTGTCAGCAAACCCTCTCGAATCATCGTCGAGACCACCTCTTCCATCCTGGTCGAGCGCGTCGTGATGACTGAGTGTCCGCCTCGGGCGGCCTCAAAACGCGGCGACCACGCGTCCCCAACCGACAGGTCGCAGAACTCGTTTGCGAAATCCATATTCTGCAGGCTGTTGCGCGTGATGAAAAACGGAATCAGATAGTTGTAATAGAACTTGTTCGATCGCAGTATGCGCCCGCTGTTGGTCCGGATCTCCAGATATCCCGGCCACTCGCCTGCGCGCCATTTCAACTGCGCAACCCCGTCATCCTCCCGAACACCGCAGGATCGAAGAAAGGAACGAATCGCCGCCGGGTAAAGCGCGGTTCCTGTGTAGGGACCCAGCACATACGCGACCTGCTTTGCCCTGCTCTCGCCGCGGAGCTGCAGATATCGCAGTGCCGCGGCCTGATCGGGGAGGCATGTCATGGCATAGCGTTTGCCAGGCTCCAGGTCCGCCAGCCTGTCGAGAACAGACACAGGAATATAAACAGACTGTGCAGCAGCCAGTATTTCCTCAGGACTCCTGGCGATCACGGCCCGCGCCTGTTCCGGCGTGGGTGTGCCTTGCCGAACAACGATGGCCGCATCCACAAGGTTTCGTTCCAGAAGAAAAACCAACGTCCGGGAGAGCACCCCGCCGGAAGCGCCTGCCCGGCGCACTGTCTCGTCCGTAGCATGCCCCGTCCGCACCGCTACGCTCGGGCCTGTCAACCAGTTTTCAGGAAGACGCCCATAGTGTTCCATATAAAGCTTCGGATAGTTCAACCCCTTGCCCGGGCAGCATTCGAACGCCAACGGAGAAAGCCTGGAGTCGGGCGAGAAGCGAGGGACAGGTCCGAGCGGAGTCTCTTCCATGAACGCCCTGGCGGCAGCGTCCAGTGCCACACAAGCCCCGCAGCCGGTACACAGGCCGGGACGAATCACCTGTTCGAGCAAGCGGGTCTGTACGTCCATTGCACTACCGGGCAGAGACAATGCCTTCACGCAGCCACTCCGGACGCTGGAGGGATGCCTCATCCCCGACCGATCGTATGGCCGCGGCCAGCGTCTCGAGGTGGCGTTCGATCGTGTAGCGTTCAAGAAACAGTTGCCGCAGCTCATCCGAATCGTCGCGCCCGATGCGGTCCAGCAACGCGGCGGTCAACCCTTTTACGTCCTTCGGCTCCACAATGCTCGGATAACCCGCAGGGAAGAATTCCGGCAACGACCGCCACCGGGTGATAATCACCGGCAAACCATACGCCAGCGCTTCCACCGTGCTCACCGGATGGTTCTCGCCGCGGTAATACGTCGGAAAACAGAGCGCGTCCGAATCCCGCAGCAACGCGTGCTTCTGTTCGCCGTGGACGAACCCCACATACCGAATGGCCTCCCGCGCCACCGGGTCGCTCCGGCGTTGCTCGAACTCGGCCCGTTCCTCCGCGTTCGTGAATCCTCCCGCGATCGTCAGCTTCAGCCGAATGGGCGAACCGCGCGCCTCCAGCTCCCGCTGCGCCGCGCACACCGCGTCCACCGCGTCAAACAATCCCTTCTCCTGCGTGCACAACGCCAGATAGCAACAATGAAATACCTCGGGGTCGCCTCCCGCCTCGATGCGTTCCTGTTCCGACAGCGTCTGTCCCTGGAGCAGTTTGGACCTCGCCCGGTGTCGGGCCGTTCTTCGCGGACGGATCGTCGAGTCGTAGTCCGGACACGGGTCGGGGATGGCGTTGAAGACCACGCACGTCCGCCTGGGTAGAAACTTGCCCACCCCGCGGCAGTTGGAACCCGAGAGCGCAACACTCACGTCGGCCTTGCCCAGTGAACGATAGGTCAGCGAGCGAGCCAGCATGCTGGCTTCCATTTCCAGCCAGCGGTCCAGCCCGGCGGCCTGCCAATGCAGGATCAGATGCGGGAAGAAGGGCCGGCAAAGCAGCATCACCATCCAATCGCGATACAGCGCCGACCACTTGCCCGGAGCGGGAATGTAATAGAGCACCTTGACGCCGTGGCGGAACCGGCACCAGATCGCCTGCAAACAATACCAGAAGACCAGCGCGTGTTTTCGAACCTGAAGATCGCCGATGTTCTCCAGATCCTTCGAGAGCCGGACGTTGACGTGGTAACACTGGATGCCGAACCGCTCGCGCGCCTTGAGTTCGTCGGCGGTCGCGCGCCGCTTGCGGCAATCGCCGCCGAACCCCTTCAACATCATCTGCACCATGTAACTCTGGCCATGGTGCGGAGGCGGGGTGTGCGCGAATACCAGGACTTTCATGCAATTGCTCAGAGCCGGCGCTGAAGTCTGCTTGCCTGCAACCTCCTTTGCAATCAAGAATGGACGCGAAGGCGCCTCTGATTCGGCAAGGCAAACCTGCCGTTGGGCAGGATTCAAGTGCGTTGGCGATGCGAACAACACAATTCCTCGAGTTCCCGAATCGCATCTTGCGGCGGGAGAGAGGGGGCTGTGCGGCAACGCAGCCCTTTGCCGGATTGGCAGCGCCATGATCGGGTCCCGGGATTGCCATGAGTGCCATTCCTGAGCAGCTTCCGCGCGTCAACGTCCTCGGCATCGGCATCAGCGCCATCAACCCCGACCTGGCGCTGCGAGCAATCGCCGGCGCGCTGGAACGCAGAACCAAAGGTTACATCTGTGTCACCGGCGTTCACGGCGTCATGGAGGCCCAGAGCGATCCGCAACTGCGCCGCATCCTGAACAGCGCGTTCCTGAACACGCCCGACGGCGTGCCGATGGTCTGGGTGGGACGTTTGCGCGGGTTCAAAGGCATGCAGCGGGTTTACGGGCCCGACCTGATGCTGGCCGTGTGCGAACTGTCCGTGGCGAAGGGTTACACGCATTTCCTGTATGGCGGCGCCGAGGGCGTGGCCGATCAATTGAAGCTGGCCCTCGAAAGGCGCTTTCCCGGCATCCGGATCGTCGGCACCTGGACACCGCCGTTCCGCCCGTTGGAACCGACGGAGGAAGCGGACCTCGTCGCGAGAGTGAACGCGCTCAGGCCTGATATCGTCTGGGTGGGCTTGAGCACTCCCAAACAGGAAAAGTTCATGGCACAGACCGGCGCGAAACTGGATGCGACTCTCCTGTTTGGGGTGGGTGCGGCGTTCGATTTCCACACCGGGCGCGTGCCGCAGGCGCCCCGGTGGATGCAGCGCAGCGGGTTGGAATGGCTGTTCCGGCTGTGCTCCGAACCCCGCCGGTTGTGGCGTCGTTACCTTGGAAACAACCCGTTGTTTCTCCTGCGCATTATTGGCCAGTTGTCCGGCATCCGAAAATACACGCTGGAATAGGCACTTATTTGTTTGAGCAATCCAGGGCCCCCGGTTATCAAATACGGCTGAAACAAAGTGCAATCAGAGAATCAGGCAACCCTTTCCAACGTCGGAGTGCTCGACGAGTTCCAGACCGAACTGGTGGAATTCTGGCGTCGGCTGCCGAACAAAGCTTTTTTCTTCACGCTCCTTGCCGCCTGGCTGGCTTTGTTTCAGTTCGTGGGCAACCCGGTGATGGGCTATGTGAAGACGTCCTCCCTTTACGCGTGGATGATGGAAGCCTACACCAGCCCGAATCCCGTCGCCGAGAACGACCGGCACGGTCCCTTGATCCCGTTCCTGGTGCTGGGCCTGATGTGGTGGAAACGCCGCGAGCTGATGTCGGTTCCTCCCCGTGTGTGGCCGCCCGCGCTGATCGTGGTGGTGGGCGCGCTCGCGCTGCATTCGGTGGCCTATGTCGCCCAGCAACCGCATTTCTCGATCGTCGCGCTGTTCGCCGGCATCTACGGGCTGATGGGGCTGGCGTGGGGCTGGCACTGGATGATCCGCAGTTTCTTCCCGTTCATTCTCTTCGTGTTCAGTGTTCCGCTCGGCAACCGTTCCGATTTCATCACGGTACCCTTGCGGCACCTGGTATCGTGGCTCGTCGAAAAGGTCTGCAGTTACGGGCTGGGCATCGACGTGATCCGGATGGGCAATCTGTTGTTTGACCCGACCGGGTCGTACCAATACGAGATTGCCGCGGCGTGCAGCGGGATTCGCAGCCTGGTTGTGATCTTTCTCATTTCCACGTTGTACGCATTTGTGTTCTTTCGGTCGCCCTGGCGGCGCCTGGTCATGATCGCACTGGCCGTGCCCATGGCGGTGCTTGGAAATCTGTTGCGTATGCTCTGCATCGTCATCGCCGCGGCCATCGGCGGACAGGAATGGGGCAACGCGGTCCATGACGGCTCAATCTCGAGCCTGTTGCCGTACGTGCCGGCCATCATGGGCGTGTTCATCGTGGGCAGGTACCTCGAAGACATGGAAGCCCGGGCCATGGCGACGGCTCCGGCGTCTTCAGGCGCGCCAGCCGAGCCGCGCGATTCCGGAAAGGCCGGGATATGAACATAAAGAAAACCATTCTGTTCGTCGTGTGCCTGGCGCTGATCGGAGGCACAGTCGCAGGGCTCCAGTGGTTGAAGCAGCATCAACGCCTGGGCAAGCCGGGCATCAAGGCGATGCCGACCGACGATCCCGTGGTGGTGCAAATCGATCTGCCGGAAGCCGTGCTGACCTACACGTCCACCAACCTGCCGCAGTCGGAGACGGTAACGAACTTCCTGCCCCGGGACACGAGCTACGCGCAACGGCTCTACACCGACCCGTCGGGGTTCCAGGTGCAGGCGAACATCATTCTCATGGGGACGGACCGCACCAGCATTCACAAGCCGGAGTACTGCCTGCCCGGCCAGGGCTGGAGGATTCAGGAGAAGACCTTTCTGAACATCCCGATCGAAGGACCGGCGCCCTACGACCTCCCCGTGGCCAAATGGACGATCCGCAACACGGTCAAGCGGCCGGACGGCCTGGAGATCGAGATCAGTGGCCTCTATGTTTTCTGGTTTGTCGCTGATGGCGAAATCACAGCGAAGAACCATGAGCGCCAGTGGTGGCTGACGCGCCATCTGCTCCGGACCGGCGAGCTCCAGCGTTGGGCGTATGTCAGTTATTTCACTCAATGTTACCCGGGCCAGGAGGAGGCGGTGTTCGAGCGGGTCAAACAGTTGATCGCCGCGTCCGTCCCCCTGTTCCAGCACCCGCCGAAATACGCCGCCACGTCGGTGGCGAGGCAATGATCGGTGCTTGTACGGAAGGCGCTCCCGGAAACTTCGCGTTGCGGGTGATTGTCGGCGTGAAGGCGATGTGCTAGAACCGACAACCGGCGTGAATTGAGATTATGCTGAGACGCGATCGTCAGGTCCGAATGCAGATCCATCAGTTGATGGACGCCTGCCTCTTTGCGGTCAGCTTCTGGGTGGCCTATACGTGCCGGACGTCTCCCGCCGTTATCGAGTTCCTGGCGCCCGTGGTCACGCTTCAGCCGCACGAGCAGCCGTTCAACGACATCGCATGGCTGCTGGTGATCCTCATCCCGGCCGCGCCGCTCATCCTCGAAGCGCAGGGATTCTACGAGAGGCCGCTGCTCGGCTCGCGATGGACGACCGCCTGGCAACTGTCCAAGGGCTGCGTCCTCACCAGCGTCGTCCTCATCATCGCGCTCTTCCTTGCACGCACCCAGATCGCCCGCTGGATCCCCGTGTGGTTCGCAATGACCAGCTTCGTCCTCGTGTTCGCCAAGGAGGAAATCCTGCGGCAGATCTTCCGCAGCGACCTCGCCCGGGCGCGGATGCAACGGCGCTTTGTCCTGGTGGGCACGCCCGAGGGAACCGCAAGGATGAGGAAACAATTGCGTGCCCCGGCGCTCGAAGGCCTGGAGATCCTGGCGGAACTGGACCTCACCGAGGACTCTTCGGACAAGCTCAGGGAATACCTCCACAACTACGGGGTCAACGGCGTCATCGTCAGCGCCAAACACTCCTACTTCGAACATGTCGAATCCGTGATTCGCGCGTGCGAGCTCGAGGGCGTCGAAGCCTGGCTGGTGGCCGACTTCTTCAGCACACAGATTTCCCGGACCACCTTCGACGATTTCTTCGGCCGGCCCGTTCTCGTGTTCCGCACCACGCCCGAAGCATCCTGGCAGAGCGTGCTGAAACAGGTGATCGATTTCGTCGGCGCCCTGGTGCTCCTGGTTCTCACCGGGCCGCTGCTTCTCCTGATCGCGCTGCTGATCCGGCTGACCTCGCCCGGGCCCGTGCTGTTCCGCCAGTTGCGCTCGGGACTGAACGGACGGCCCTTCACCATTTACAAGTTCCGCACCATGGTCACCGATGCGGAACAGCGCAAGCACGAGCTCGAGTCTATGAACGAGATGACCGGGCCCGTGTTCAAAATGACCAACGACCCGCGCATCACGCCGCTCGGACGCTTCCTCCGCAAATACAGCCTCGACGAGCTCCCGCAACTGGTCAACGTGCTCAAGGGCGAAATGAGCCTCGTCGGCCCGCGGCCGCTTCCGGTCGATGAAGTCAAGCGCTTCAATGACTTCGCTCACCGCCGGCGTCTCAGCGTCAAGCCCGGCCTCACCTGCCTGTGGCAGATCAGCGGCCGCAATGAAGTCAAGGACTTCAAGGATTGGGTGCGGCTCGACCTCGAATACATCGACAACTGGTCGCTGTGGCTCGACCTGAAAATCCTCTGGCGCACCATACCCGTCGTGTTGACCGGAGCGGGGGCCAAATGAGCAGGCGACCGGGCCGATCGCGCTCCGCCCGTTCCGGAGTCCGAAAATCCGATCCCCCTGTCTCCGTGGTCACCGGCGCCGCCGGATTCCTCGGATCGCACCTCACCGACCTCCTGCTCGCACGCGGCCATCGCGTCATGGCATCGACAATCTCGTCACCGGCTCGGTGGACAACATCGCGCATCTTGCCGGCAATCGCGCGTTCCGGTTCATCGAGCAGGACGTCACCGAGTTCCTCTTCCTCGCCGGCCCCGTGGATTTCGTCTGGCATTTCGCGTCGCCTGCCAGCCCG